>ERZ773099.2421-NODE-2421-length-12802-cov-6.539186_pt1 | contig 12802 bp, 10 predicted proteins | sample MGYA00511120_ERZ773099 | MGnify/ENA primary metagenome ERZ773099 (study PRJEB29015, sample SAMEA2738012) | human oral metagenome | biome: human oral; feature: human-associated habitat; material: dental | place: China | collected 2104 ... | reverse complement strand
AGCTGCTGTCGATCCCGATGGCGGCCGCCGTCTGCGCGGCGTGGGCGGGCTGTTGCGCGGCGGTGTGCTGCTGGGTGTGGATGAGGCGCGACGCATGAGCGGGACCGGTGCGACCAGTAGGGTGAGGGCTACCGGAGGGGTGATGACGGCCTGGGGGCGTGCGCTGCGCACGGAGCTGCTGAAGGTGGTGACGCTGCCGGCGACGTGGTGGTCGGCAGCGGTGGCGGGTGCGGCTGCGGTCGCCACGGTGATGTCGGTCCTGCAGAACGTGGTGGATGGGCGGGTCCTCGGATTCGACGAGATCGCCCCGACGTGGACACTGGCGGTACAGATCGGGTTCGTGGCAGCCGGAGTGACCGTGGCCGGGTCCGAGCACTCCACCGCGCAGGGGACAACGACCCTGCTGGTGACGCCGGCACGGGGACGGCTGGCGGCGGCACGGCTCGTAGTGCTCACCGGGACAGGACTGGCAGCGGCGAGCACACTGGTCGGGGCGAGCCTGGCGGCGTGCCCAGCAACGTCGACAGCGGCGTTGTGGGCCGGCGGGAGGACCGTGGTCTGGCTGACGGCGGTGCTGCTACTGGCCGCGGGACTCGGCGAGGCACTGCGCAACGTGATCAGCGCGTCAACGGCAGCCGTAGTACTCGTGGTCCTGGCACCACAGCTAGCCACGTTCATAGGCGACGCCGCCCGCTGGCTCCCAGGCCAAGCCGGCCAGATCTGGGTGACAGCCACCGAGCAGCACAGCGACGTCGTCGCCGCCGGCCTCACCGCCCTGGCCTGGACAACAGCAGCCCAGGCCGCCGGCACAGCCCGGCTGGTGCGGGCGGATGGGTGAGGAGAGGAACAGGCGCCCGGCTGCGAGAGCTGACGCCGCCGATCAAAGCAGGGGGTGGGAGCGAGTGAGGACGCTCTCACCCTCTCTACAAATAGAGACAACTTATCTTAGGGGGCACATCGTTCGTAGCCAAAGTCACCTACTCGAGAGGGCTAAACTAAATTTAAACATCCTGAGAATCGCCTTCAAACGCAACACGAAAGCAACCCCCTTCCGCACGAGACACTGAAGCTTATAATGACCACATGGCAGCAACTCCATCTCCTGAAAAAACCTTCACACGAACACACTCGAGGGCAACAACCTCATACACGAAACTGAAAATGATTTTGTTGACACTATCCGACGAATGCTCGCCCGCCCCGACTACCTCATCCCCTTAGCGGCCGCCGAAAGGCAGTACAGGGACCATTACTACGGATTCAACGCAGCCGCCCTCCTGGAGGATCTATTTTGCGATGCCCTGGGAAACTTCACTCTTCAAACCAGACCAAGAGACACCTTCGTCAGAGCTCCTGTAGGCCAAAAGGAATGGGACTACAAATTTAATGGACTCAAAATATCTCACAAAGTGAACGAGGACATCAAAGAGATCGCCGCTATTTGGGACGCAACCAAGGGAGCGGTCGACACCTGGAGCTTCGACGAACCGATCACTTACGCACTGGCGAGCAGCCGCCCTCCGACCAGAACTACAGTCCACCTCCCCGGCGACATCACCGTTCCATGCCGAGCCGCATCCAGCCTGCCTAAACCGTTCAACACCGACGGACGCACCATCCTCGTTGTTCGCTGGCCAGCACACGATTCTGGCGAGATCCTGGACATAATTCCCACCACGCATGAAGACACTATCGACAAAGTCCTTCCCTTCGATCGGATGTGGTCGATAATTGCCGACGAACTAGCAAGCGGAAGGCCAGCCAACGACATAGAGGTGCTTGCGGTAAATTCTGCCCCAAAATCAAATCGCGTGACCCCCGAGCTCTTGCGGAGGCTCAACTCAGGCAACACGACTATAGATATTGAGGTTCCATTCCGCGGTGGCATCTATTTTTTTAGCCTGGACACACTTCAGGATCTACCCACCAAAACAAATAATCGTGGGATCCTAATTCGCAAAGACACTGTCGAGGAGCTCACAAATCAAGCCCGGGAACGGGGGAACTTCATCCCCCGCCCCGTCTGGTACTGGCTATACGCCCACCTGCGCCCCACCGACATGTACCAAGTGCAACGAGCCGAGTATGACGCCCTGTTCAGTGCGTCACACATTCCACGACATGCTTGAGCGGTTGGTGGTGAGCCCAGGCTCACGGTGAACAGAACTTTCCTTCAGCTCGAACATGTGTTTAGCTTGGCTCATGGCCGAGAAGTTCACCTACACCGACCTCTTCGCAGGGATAGGCGGTTTCCACGCCGCTCTGTCCGGGATGGGTGGCCGGTGCACCTACGCGGTCGAGATCGACAAGGATGCCGCTCGCGTCTACGAACACAACTGGGGCATCGACGCTCTCGGTGACATCACGGTTGACGCCGGCGACGACGGCGTGTCCGACAGGATCCGGCCCCATGACATCCTTGCCGCAGGGTTCCCGTGCCAACCCTTCTCCAAGTCCGGCGCCCAGGCTGGGATGCTGGACGAGGTGCGGGGCACGCTCTACTTCAACATCCTCAAGATCGTCCAGGAGCGTCACCCCACGGTGCTTCTTCTCGAGAATGTCCGGAACCTTGCTGGGCCGCGCCACACCCACGAGTGGGAGGTCATCGTCGAGTCGCTTCGGCAGGAGGGGTATCGCGTGGCGGATATCCCCGCCATCCTCTCGCCGCATCAGCTCGGCCCGGAACGGGGAGGGCGGCCTCAGGTCAGGGAGCGGGTCTTCATCACTGCCACGTATGACCCTGAGGGCGTCGGGTCAACGGACCCCCAGCCGGTGGCGAGACCCAAGGAGCTGTATGCGGATGGGCCAGTCGACTGGAAGATATACGACTACCTGCTCGCCGACGTCGAGGGCTACGACCTGTCAAGGGCTGAGATCGAGTGGATCGACGCCTGGGACGACTGGGTGCAACGGTTTCGCACCCACAACCTTGGGAAAAAGCTACCGGGGTTCCCCATCTGGGTCGATGCCTGGCAGACGATCGAGGACCTGGAGATCCAGATCGAGTCGGGCGAGCTTGACGACGTCCCCTCCTGGAAGATGAACTTCCTGCGAAAGAACGCGCAGCTCTTCACCGAGAACGCAGCCTGGAGCCGAGCCTGGATGACCACATCTGGTGTAAAGGACTTCCCGCCGTCGCGCCGTAAGCTCGAGTGGCAGGCCCAGGACATCGGATCCCTCTGGGACTGCCTCATGCACTTCCGTCCATCGGGGCTGCGCGCGAAGCCCCCTACCTACGTTCCCGCGCTCGTCGCCATCACGCAGACCAGCATCGTCGGGAAAAAACGGCGTCGGCTGGCGCCTCAGGAGGCTGCTCGCCTTCAAGGGTTCCCGGAGGAGTTCTCCTTTGCCGGTCAACCCGATGCCAAGACCTACAGGCAGCTGGGGAACGGCGTCAACGTAGGCGTGGTCTGGAACGTGCTCAAGATGCACTGCGACCGAGATCGCCGCATCCTTGAGTCGACGGCGTCCGGGCGCCGTATCCTCGACGCAGCGGATGCTTCTCCGGCAAACCCTGACGAGGCGGTCCGCAAGCTACTGACGAGGTGATGTATGCAGGCTGCACCATCGGATGATGGCGCGTCCGACCCACTGAACGTTCCCGAACCAGCGCGGGACAAGCCCGCAGACCCGAAGGTGAGTGCTCGCTACTCCAGCCTGTCACGGCGCGACACCTCACCTGAGATGGAGCTGCGGCGAGCTCTGTGGCGGATGGGACTGCGGTATCGGGTGCAGTACAAGATTCCGGGACTTCCTCGCCGCAAGATCGACATTGCCTTCCCCGGCAAGAAGGTAGCAGTCCAGGTGGACGGATGCTTCTGGCACGGCTGTCCTGAGCACGGGACGGTGCCCAGTCGTAACTCCGAGTGGTGGCAGTGGAAGATCGCGAAGAACCAGGCCCGCGACCGCGACACCGACGAGAAGCTCAAAGCCCTTGGTTGGACGGTCATCCACATCTGGGAGCACGAGGACTCTGGCAATGCCGCAAGGCTTGTGGCTGCCTCAATCACCGACAGCGGAGAGCCGGCAACGGACCATCAGTGAAACACCGACATATCAGCTGAGTACACCCACCACCTGGTTCACCGTCATCGGGACGACGAATGATGGGCGACGAGGGCCCGTTGCCGTCATGCCCGGCCGGTACCGACTGGAGACTGCAATCGTGGCCTGGACCGCCCAGAATCAGGCACCAACAGCAGCAGACGCCGTCAGATCAGCCTGCTCGTAGCAACAGGCCCCGAATCCAGGCAACCTACGACGAACTTGCCGGCGCTTTAGGCACTCAGTCCACACGGTACGATTTCAAGAGCGGCAAAGACTTCCTCGATCACTGCCCATCTCTCACTGGTCTACCTACTTACGCGACCGACATCGCCAGAAACTCTGAATCTGCTATCCCACCCTCCTTTCAGGATAACCCCGGAACGATCAAAGGACTCATCCATTCACTCAACCTCGCCCTTCAAGGCAGTACAGAGACGCTGCTGTCATCTCATAGGAGCGACCAACGGAAGCACTCAGGCAGTGCACTAGAAATATTCTTTCCAAGAGAATTGCGCAACCTTCACTCAATCGCAACTTTTCGGGAGAACTTCGGCCGCTACATTGAAGCAGTCGCCCCATAAAATGCTGCGGCACCCACCGCGACGCGCAAGCCCGACGAGACTCCACACCGATCGGAAGTGGTGGATGCACCGTTCACACGATTGAGGACCCGCGCCCTCAAGGAGGAAGTTATGAAGCGTTCTTGTCGATCCATAGTCGGCACGCTCGCAGCGATGACGCTCATGGGACTCGCCAGTCCCACCGCTCTCGCCGAAGAGCCAACCGCTCCCCCGGCAGGAGACGTCGTCGCCGAGCAACCAGCAGACCCGCCGGCCGCCCCGACCGAGGCTTCCACAGCCGCTCCCTCCACTCCCCCGGCAACCGTAGCGGCAAACGAAGCACCCTCCGCCCAGCCCTCCGAGTCTCCCGCGCCCGTTGCTTCACCGAGTGAGACACCGAGCGCCGCGCCTTCCGAAGACCCTGTTCCCTCGGACAAGCCCTCCGACCCGTCTGCTGAGCCCAAGAGGGAATGGCGGGAGGAGAACGGCAAGCTGTACTACTACGAGAACGACGTCAAGAAGACCAACACCTGGGTTCCCGACGGAGGACGCAAGTACTACGCCGGTACCGACGGCGCCCTGCAGACCAGCACCTGGCTGCAGCTGGAGGGCAAGTGGTACTACGTCGATGCTCACGGCGCCGCTCTCACGGGCAGGCGGAGCGTCGACAATGCCGAGTACTACTTCGACAGCGACGGTGTCATGCAGGCCAACCGGTGGATCGACCAGGACGGGATCAGCTTCTACGTGCAGGGCTCCGGCGCCATCGCCACCAGCATGTGGTTGCACCTGGGCGGCAAGTGGTTCTATGCCAACGAAGTCGGCGCCAAAGCCATCGGCCTGCTGAAGGTCGGGACGCACTGGTACCACTTCAACGACGACGGCTCCATGACCGCGAGCACCTGGAAGCAGGTGAACGACCACTGGTACTACGCCAACGACGACGGCGCCCTGGCCACCGGCTGGCAGCACATCAGCGGCGCCTGGTTCCACTTCAACGACGACGGCGTCATGAGCACCGGCTGGATCGCGCCGAACGGGCACTGGTACTACCTGGGCGGCAACGGAGCCATGACTACCGGCTGGGCACGGGTCGACGGTTCCTGGTACAACTTCGACACCACTGGCGCCATGCGCTCAAGCACCTGGGTCTCCGACGGCGGACAGTGGTTCTACCTCGAGGGCTCCGGTGCGATGGCCGCCGGGAAGTGGATCTCGCCGGACGGCCACTGGTACTACGTCGACGGGACCGGAGCCATGGCCACCGGCTGGCAGCAGATCGGCGGAACCTGGTACTACTTCCACGGCAGCGGTGTCATGGCCACCGGCTGGCAGCAGATCGGCGGAACCTGGTACTACTTCAACAGCGGCGGTGCGATGGCCGCTGACACCTGGATCGAGGACACCTTCTACGTTGATGGAAGCGGCGCGATGCTGGTCAGCACCACCAGAACGATCCGCGGATGGACCTACAAGTTCGACGGCAACGGTCGGTGGATCACCGTCAACAACGGGGGCTACAGCTGTCCCGACTGGGCCCGGATCAAGGGCAATGCGAGCAGCATGATCTACCACCACCCGGGGAACCAGTCCTACAACGTCACCAAGCCCGAGGCATGCTTCTCCACCGACGCGCAGGCGGAGGCCGCCGGCTTCCGGGCCGCCATGCGGTGACCTGACCGCAGACACCACAACTGAATGAGCCTCAGCCGGCTCGCCTCACCTGCGACTGACTGAGGTCCAGGCCCGTGGGGTCCCACGCAGACGGTTCTGCTTGGGGCCCCACGGGCTACTTCGCCCCAGAACTTGAGTAACGGTTCTGTGTCAGGACTTCGGTAACGGTCGGGGTTTCGCGACCGAGGCCTCTGCACAGTCCTCCGTCATCATCCCCTGCAGCGACCCGGTCCCAGCGGGCCACCCCTCGGCTCTCCGTTATATCTGGACATCGGAATCGACCGGACGATATCTCATATCGCCCCGCGATAAATCAGAAAGATAAACATCTCAGCAGGCATCAGATACTTAACCAAACTGACGCACGATCTGGGTATTTCGGCCATGATAACGCCGTCGTAGCCTCGTATATTTTCAGCATCCGCCCTCCGGAGGAAAGGACAGGCAAGACTGTTGACCGGCCGGTTGTGGCGGAAACATTCACAAGGATGAGGACCATTTCCTCAAGGAGGATATGATGAAGCGCACAGGCCGATACATGATCGGCACACTCGCGGCAATGACGCTCATGGGGCTGGCAGGTCCCGCAGCCCTGGCCCAGAGTGATGACTCCGCCAACCAGGGGAGCGAGGCCGCCGCCACTCGGCCCGCTGAGGCCAGCGCTGCGCCGTCCACCGACCCCAGCGCCGCACCGTCCACCGACCCCAGCGCCGCACCGTCCACCGACCCCAGCAACAAGCCCGAGGAGCCCAAGTCCGGCTGGGAGACCAAGGACGGCCGCCACTACTACTATGAGAAGGGCGAGCTGAAGAAGGACTGGGCTCAGATCGACGGCAAGTGGTACTACTTCGGCACCGACGGCGCCGCGGCCACCGGCGTGCAGAAGGTCAAGGACACCTGGTACTCCTTCGACGACAAGGGGGTCATGCAGGCTAGCGCCTGGGTCAAGGACAAGGACACCTGGTACTACGCCAACCCTGACGGCGCCCTAGCCACCGGCTGGAAGCTCGTCAACGGCGCCTGGTACCACTTCAACGCCGACAGCAAGATGGAGACCGGCCTGGTCACCGTCAACGGCACCCGCTACTACCTCGACCCAGCGACCGGCGCCATGGCTGACGGTCGTTGGGTGAACGACAACGGCACCTGGTACTACGCCAACCCCGACGGCGCCCTAGCCACCGGCTGGAAGATGGTCGACGGCGCCTGGTACCACTTCGACAACATGGGCGTCATGACCTCCAAGGGCTGGGTCGCCTCGGGCGGACAGTGGTACTACCTGGAGGACTCCGGTGCGATGGCAACTGGCAAGTGGCTGGACGTAGACGGGCACTGGTACTACGTCAACGCCGACGGCGCCATGGCCACCGGCTGGAAGATGCTCGACGGCGCCTGGTACTACCTCAACACCGACGGCGCCATGGCCACCGGCTGGGCAACGATTGACGGCGGTCAGTTCTACTTCCACAGCAGCGGCGTACTCATCCGGTGAGGTCAGAAGACGACATGATCTGATCTGAGGAACGATCACAGGAGAATACGGGGTCCCAAGCAGATGATTCTGCTTGGGACCCCGTCGCGTTCAGCTGAACCTCAGCCGCCCAGAGTCTCTACTTCTACTCACAGGCGATGCCGTCATCATCGGCGTCGAGCTTGGAACGGTAGCCGGGCTGTCCCCGATAAAGCGGCGCGGCACCGGCATCGCGGGCCGCCTTGCAGTTGCGGTAGTAGGCACTGCCCGAGCCAGACTCCGGCTGAGCAGGTGCCTCCCCCGCACCGGACGAGGCACCACCCTCAGAATTCTCCTCACTCGCCTCCGGAACAGCGGGGACAGGTGATGGCGGTGCCGCGGGAGCCTCTGTCGCCAACTCCGGAGACGGCGAATACACGACCGTCGGCACGGGCGACGGGCTGTAGACGACCGTGGGTACGGGAGTCGGCGAGTAAACCACAGTAGGTGCAGATGTCGGCACCGGTTGAGACGATGTGCCACTGCTTGGAGAGCCGGAAGCACCGACCCCAACCCCGAGGACAAACGTCGCGACAAAGGGAACGGATTTCCTCAAGAGCCCCTGGCGCCTCGCCGTCGGGCGAGAGGCCTGGCCAGGCCCAGGATAGGAGAATACTGGCGATGCGGGAGACGGAGAGTAATTGTTCACCGGAACCTCAAGTCGGGAGAGAAAAAGAGAGGATACTGATCAAGAGAATTGAAGCACCTCAGCGAAGGTAAAAACCTGCAGAATCACAAGAGCAACCGCACTGCAACCTACCGCATTTTCCCGCACCCCAGACGCTGGCAGCGACCTCGCACCAAAAAACGCCTCCACAGGCCAGCCCAACCAGATACGCTTCGTCCGCTGCGCCCGGGTGCAGCGGACGAAGCGCATGGAACCTCAGAGCATCCAGCGACGTCTCAGCCCCACACGATAGAAGTGAAGTGCGCCCCACTTGGTCTCACAAGCAACACCATGAGGCATGTTCACAGGGCAAGGCGAACAGTCTCCGACCTGGGCAAGCGCAGGAGATCACTACCTCTGCGAATAACTCCCTCGACACCAGGGGGACCACGCCAGTCGCTTTCGCTGCCTTGCAGCTGGGATAACAGTAGATGCTGTTCTCCTTGTCTCCTTGGGTGCCAAAGCGGGTGCTGGCGCCGGTTCCGGAGCAGCATCGCCGCCGGAACAGACTTCGAACCAACGAAAGAACGGAAAATATGGGAGAAATTGGGGGCGAAACGGGCACGTTCACTGAGATCCTCAACCAAGGAGAAAGGACGGTGGGCGGCTAACCGCCCAGCAACCCCCTCAACTCGGGAGCATCATGTGGAGACTTTGTCAGGACCATCGACCCTCCCATTCGTCAGGTTTCGTTGTATCCTGTAACTGCTTCCAGGCTCCCCACTCCCTCCTCGTAGAGACATCCGCGTCGCGGCAGCGTAGCCGCAGAAGGCTTGATTATGAGCGCCCCCAGCCTTGAGATGATCGGTATCGACAAGTCGTTCCCCGGTGTACGAGTCCTGGACAACGTCACCTTCGACCTGCACCCGGGTGAGGTCCATGCGCTCATGGGCGAGAACGGGGCCGGGAAGTCCACCCTCATGAAGATCCTCATGGGTATCTATGCCGCGGACAGGGGAACGATCAAGATTGCCGGTGAGCCGGTCACCATCACCTCCCCCGGGCAGGCAATCGGGCACGGTATCGCCATGATCCACCAGGAGCTCAATCCCGTCCTGGACACCCCTGTCTACGAGAACATCTTCCTGGGCCGCGAGCTGCGCTCCAGCGGCATCCTCGCAGACCGTCGCACCATGAAGACGAGGACCACCGAGATCCTTGAGTCCCTGCACCTGAGTATCCCGGCCGGAGCCCTGATGCGAGACCTCTCAGTCGCCCAGCAGCAGCAGGTCGAGATCGCCAAGGCCATCTCCCAGGACGCCCGCATCATCGTCATGGACGAACCTACCTCCGCCATCACGGAGGATGACGTCGGCAACCTGTTCGAGCAGATCCGCAGGCTCAAAGACAACGACGTCGGCATCATCTACATCTCGCACAAGATGAACGAGATCTTCCAGATCGCGGACCGGATCACTGTCCTACGCGACGGCGCACTCATCGGTACGGACTCGGCCTCATCCCTGACGGAGAGGAGGCTCATCACCATGATGGTCGGCCGCGAGCTCGACGACGTCTTCCCCAAGCGGGAGGTGTCCCTGGGCGAGACCGTCTTCGAGGTGCAGGGCTGGAGTGCTCCGCCCAAGGTCAAGGACGTCAGCTTCACCGTCCGTCGTGGCGAGATCCTGGGGATCGGTGGACTGGTCGGGGCCGGTCGCTCCGAGCTGGTCGAGTCGTTCTTCGGTGCCAGAACGCATGAACGCGGCCGCATTCTTCGAAACGGGGAAGAGGTCCGTATCCGGCACCCCTCCGACGCCATCGCCCTGGGCGCCGCCCTCATCACCGAGGACCGCAAGCGCACCGGCCTCAACCTGGAGGGTTCGGTGGCTGACAACATCACCCTTCCCTCACTGGGAAGGCTCTTCGGCAACGGGCTCATCTCCCGCGGTATCGAGTCGCGCATCACCGGTAGGTACATCGACTCCCTCAAGATCAAGACGCCTTCTCAGAGACAGCTCATCGCGACGCTCTCCGGAGGCAACCAGCAGAAGGTCGTTCTGGCCAAGTGGTTGGAGACGGATCCCGACCTCATCATTCTCGACGACCCCACACGCGGCATCGACATCGGCGCCAAGCGCGACATCTACGAGCTCATAGGAACACTCGTCGAGCAGGGCAAGTCGATCATCCTCATCTCCTCGGAGATGGGTGAGCTCATGGGGCTCGCCGATCGAATCATGGTCCTCACCGAAGGACGCACCACAGGAGTCCTCGAACGTCAGGACTTCTCCCAGGAAGCAATCATGGAGCTCGCCTCACGATTCGAGGACCACCAATGAACAACGCCCTGACCAACAAGCTCACCCTCTCACTCAAGGACGCCGGGATCCTCGTCGTCTTCCTGGCACTCGTCGCCACCCTCTGGGCGGTATCACCCGACCACCAGTTCCTGTCCCTCAACAACATCCTGCTCATTCTCATTCAGACCGCTATCAACGGAATCCTGGCCATGGGCATGATGTACGTGATCATCTCCGGAGAGATCGACCTATCCGTCGGTTCAACGATCGCGCTGTCCGGCGTCACAGCGGCGATGCTCGCCCACCCGGGGCAGTTCCCGCTCATCGTCCCCATCGTCGCCGGGATCGCGGTGGGCGCCGTCGTCGGTCTGGTCAACGGAGTCGGCGTCGCCTATGGGGCGATCCCATCGTTCATCATCACCCTGGGCTCCATGACGGCGGTGCGGGGTCTGGCGCTCATGCTCTCCGGGGGCGCGCCCGTCTTCGACGTCTCCAGCGCCTTCGAGGCGATCGCGAGCGTCCGATTCGGCAGGTTCCCGATCATGGCGGTCTACTTCATCGTCATCGCGGCCCTGTTCGCCTTCATCATTCACAGAACGGTCTACGGGCGGCGGCTCTACGCCGTCGGCGGCAACCCGACGGCGGCCGAGATCTCCGGTATCAACGTCAAGCGCTACAAGGTCTCCGTGTTCGTCGTCGCCGGGCTCCTGGCAGGCTTCTGCGGCGTGCTGCTCGCCTCGCGCACCATCACCGGCTCCCCCACGGCCGGCGAGTCCTACGAGCTCGACGCGATCGCCGCCGTCGTCATCGGCGGGGTCTCCATGACCGGCGGCCGCGGCCGGGCGCTCGGGGTCGTGATCGGCGCGCTCATGATCGCCGTCATTGGCAACGGCCTGGACATTCTGGGCATTGACGCGAACTTCCAGAAGGTCGTCAAGGGCGCGATCATCGTCCTGGCCGTCCTGCTCGACGTCAAGGCCCGCCGTCGCAAGTAGCGGCCGGCGCCGGGCCCCGCGGGTCGTCCGGGACGGTGGGAGCCCCTCCGGCCCTCCGCCCGCCTCGCGCGCAGCCCGCACCGGCACCCGGCCCGCCCGCACCGGCACGAAAGGAACGTCCCCATGAAGAAGATCATCGCCGCGCTGTGCAGCCTCGTCCTCGCCTCCGCCCTGCTCACCGCGTGCACAGTGGGCGCCTCCGACGGCAGGCCCAGGATCGCACTGCTCATGAGCCACATGACCAACTCCTTCACCACCACCCTGGCCGGCGCCGTCCAGGCGCGGGGCGAGGAGCTGGGGCTGTCGGTCACCGTCTTCGACGCCAAGCAGGACGTCTCCAACCAGATCAGCCAGGTCGAGTCGGTGGTGAGCCAGGGCTATGACGGCATCCTGGTCGAGCCCGTCTCCAAGGAGGGCGTCACCGCCGGGCTCAAGGCGGCCAACGAGGCAGGCATCCCCACCATCACCCTCGCCCAGCAGGCCAGCCAGCAGGAGCGGGCCAGCGCCTTCGTCGGCGGCAACGACACGGCTGCGGGCCGCCTCGAGATGGAGAAGGCCATTGAGGCGATGGGCGGTGCGGGCACGGTCGCGATCCTGTACGGCCCCATGGGCTCGGACGGCCAGCTGCTCCGCAAGGACGGTTACGACCAGGCCCTGGCCGACCATCCCGGCGTCAGCGTCGTCTTCGAGCAGACGGCGAACTGGGACACCGCCGAGGCGCTCACCGTCACCGAGAACTGGCTGTCCACCGGGCAGCGGATCGACGCGGTCGTCTCCCAGAACGACTCCATGGGCATCGGCGCCCAGAAGGCGATCGACAACGCCGGCATGAACGGCACGGTCGCCGTCTACGGCGTGGACGCCACCGACGACGGCCTGAACTCGATCCGCACCGGCGCCATGGACGGCACCGTCTCCCAGGACACCGCCGGCATGGGAGCAATGGCCGTGGACACCATGAAGACCCTTCTGGACGGCGGGAGCGTCGAGGCCATCAACTACACCGAGGCCACCTGGGTCACCAGGGACAACGTCGACACCTTCGCCAGCGAGTAGCCGCCCGGCGCCGCTCACCGCGTCTCACCCCGCCCCGCCCCCCCCCCCCCCCC
>ERZ773099.2419-NODE-2419-length-12809-cov-12.605928_pt1 | contig 12809 bp, 12 predicted proteins | sample MGYA00511120_ERZ773099 | MGnify/ENA primary metagenome ERZ773099 (study PRJEB29015, sample SAMEA2738012) | human oral metagenome | biome: human oral; feature: human-associated habitat; material: dental | place: China | collected 2104 ... | reverse complement strand
AATTCTGTAGCTTCTGCTACTTTAGCGATCAAATCTTGTTTGTTTGCCATGTTAAAAAAACCTCCAAAAAATTTCTAATTAACAAATATAATCATATCCTAAAATTGACCACAGGTCAAGTCAAAAACACTATTTCGAGCTATTTTCTTTATTTTATGAGGAATGATACCGAACTAAAATAGCCCAAGCGTTTTCACCTGTATGAGTTTGAATAATCGATCCTGTTTCTAAGACAGAAATTGGTTGCTCCACATAGGGCTGCAAAACCTCTTTCATCTCGTTGGCCCATTCGCTAGACCCAGCATAGGAAATTCCGATCTCTGCTACAGATCGATCTGATAGAGTTTCCGTTAGCTCATCTAGCCATTTTTTGAAAGTCTTAGCACCACGTCCCTTGGTGATTGGTTGCAATTCATGATCTTTCATCTGCATAACAACTCGGATGTTTAGAAGTGAACTCAACAGACCTGTCACTCGACCAATACGACCGCCTTTGACTAGATTTTCAAGTGTTGAAACACCAATATAAAGCTCTGTATGGTCTTTAACTTCTTCGATGCGAGCTAGAATCATTTCCAGATTTTTTCCTTCTTGAGCAAGCTTAGCAGCTTCAGCAACTTGAAACTTCAAAGCCTGATCGGTAAAAGAACTATCAATTACTGTCACATCGGCTGATGTAAGGCTAGCCCCTTGACGAGCTGCTTCCACCGTTCCAGATAGGGCTTGTGACATATGGATGGCAAGAATTTGGCTCCCATCTTTGCTTAATTCCTCAAAAACTTCCGCAAAAACCCCGACAGGCGGTTGGCTAGTTTTGGGGAGATTTTTGCTCTCTTGCATCAAATGAAGGAATTCCCCTTCTTTAAAATCTGCATCAGAATAAACAATACCATCAATCATAACAGACAGTGGAACAACTGTGATATCTAATGCTTTCACAACTTCTGGTTCGATAGTAACAGATGAATCTGTTACAATTTTTATTTGTGTCATATATCTAAACTTTCTATTTTTCTCAATAGGATGATAATTTTTCAACCATATTATATCAAAAAAAAGTTAAAAAATCATATTGTATACAATTAAAAATCTTGAAAATCTGGTATAATCTATTTATGGAAAAGAAAGGGATATATATGATTCGAAAAGTCCAACCTATTGTAACAATTATACTGGGAGCAGCCATCTATGCCTTCGGTCTCACTTATTTTGTGGTTCCTCATCACCTATTCGAAGGCGGAGCTACAGGAATTACCTTGATAACCTACTATCTCTTCAAGATCCCGATGTCACTGATGAACCTACTCATCAACATTCCTCTTTTCATCCTAGCTTGGAAGATATTTGGTCCTAAGACTCTCTACTCTAGCATCTTAGGAACTCTCGCTCTTTCTGGCTGGCTAGCTGTTTTTGAACATATTCCTTTGCGATTTGACTTGCAGGATGACCTGATTATCGTAGCTCTTGTAGCGGGTGTTTTACTCGGTGTCGGACTCGGTATTATCTTTAATGCTGGTGGGACAACTGGGGGATCGGATATCGTTGCGCGAATCCTCAATAAGTACACCAACATCTCGATTGGTAAGTTGCTGTTTTCGCTGGATTTTGTTATTTTAATGCTAATTTTGATTATCTTCCAAGATTTGCGTCTAGTGACTTATACGCTCTTGTTTGATTTTATCATATCACGCGTAATTGATCTCATTGGTGAAGGTGGCTATGCTGGAAAAGGTTTTATGATTATCACCCAATATCCTGATGAACTTGCTAAGATGATTAATGAAGAACTTTGTCGCGGAGTGACCTTTATCTCTGGGCAAGGCTATTACACTAAAAAGGACCTGAAAATCATCTACTGTATCGTTGGGCGGAGTGAAATTGTTAAATTGAAAGACATGATCTATCGACTCGATCCACAGGCCTTTATTACGATCACAGAAGCTCACGAAATACTCGGCGAAGGCTTTACCTTTAAAAGAAATATAATACAAAAAAGCTAGGAATTTCACCTAGCTTTTATTTCTTATCCACAACAGTCGAATGGCGATAACCATATGTAAAGTAAATTACAACCCCAACCAATAGTGCAATACCGAATGCAATCCAAGTATCTAACGTGTACTGGAGCATAAAGGATAGACAGATAAGGATTGATAGAATCGGCAAGAAAGGCACCAAAGGTGTTTTAAACTCCCCTTCTTTTGGCAGTCCTCTATCTTTACGGAGTTTGATAATTCCATAAGCTAGCAAAATCAGATAGGCTAGCGTACAGATGTTCAGAAAGGCTGCGATACTAGCTAGTGGAAAAACACTGGCTGCAAACGCTGAAACAATTCCTGTCAAAATCGTTGCATTCTTTGGAACACGACTGGTTTTTGTCAGTTGTTTAAAGTTTTGAGGTAAGAGGCCATCACGTGCTAGACTATAAATCATACGCGATAAGGCATAGGCCATCGAGATACATACCGTAATCAGAGTGAAAATAGCTACTAGAGAAACATAGTTTGCTGCCCAGCTAAGGCCAATAGAACGCAGAGAAAAGGCCACAGCATCGTCAACATTGAGTTTGCTGTAGTGTACAATCCCTGTCAAAACCAATGTTACTAGGGCATAGAGAATTGTCACAATAGATAGCGATAAGACGATGCCTCGAGGGATATTTTTCTGTGGTGTTTGAATTTCATCGACTGCCATAGAAATAGATTCAAATCCTAAAAATCCAAAAAACATCAAAGAAGCACCAGCCATAATCCCTGTACTACCGCCATAAATCTGCCCAAATCCAAAAGGTGCAAAATCTGTCCAGTTTTCTGGCTTAATAAACCAAATACCGACAAGAATGAATAAGGCTAAAGCTGAGAATTTTAACACTACCAAGATAGAGTTAAAACGAAGAGCTGCTTTAGAATTTAGAAGAACGATACCTGTAACAAAAATCAAGACAAGAATAGGTAAAAAATCTATGTAAGTTCCTTCATGAGGATTAAAAGTTCCGTTAAGAGCTTGGGGAAGAGAAATCCCGTAGTTACCTAGCAATCCTTTAAAATATGCTGCCCAACCAGAAGCTACACCTGAAACAGCTGTCATAAACTCCATAATGGTCAACCAACCAGCAATCCAGGCTGGAAATTCCCCTAAAATCGCGTAGAGATAGCTATAAGCACCACCTGTAGCTGGCACACGAGAAGCAAACTCTGCAAAAAATAGGGCTGACAAGCTCACACACAAGGCAGAAATAACGATAGATATCACAAGGGATGGTCCAGCTAGCGTTGCTGCGGCTGTACCTGTAATGGTAAAGATACCCGTACCAACCATGGCCCCAATTCCTAAAAGTATCAAATCCCATAATTTTAGATGTCGGTGCATCTCAGTCCTACCCAGACTGACATCCTTGGTCCTAAAAATATTCATACTTCATCTCCATTTAATTTGATTGTATTATTTTACCATAAAAAAGAAAGGCTGTGAATATTTATAAGATGATTTCTCAAAAAAATCTGAACAAATAGCCGATTTGTCCAGATTATTAATCTTAAATAAAATTATCCAACGGATCCTTCCATCTCGTAGCTAATCAAGCGATTAAGCTCAACAGCATACTCCATTGGAAGTTCTTTGGTGAAGGGCTCCACAAATCCCATGACAATCATCTCAGTTGCTTCTGACTCTGATAAACCACGGCTCATCAAATAATAGAGCTGTTCTTCTGAAATCTTAGAAACCTTAGCTTCGTGCTCCAAAGCAACCTGTGAGTTGTGGATTTCATTAAATGGAATGGTGTCTGAAGCAGACAGGTCATCCATGATAATGGTGTCACACTCGATATGGGAAACGGATTTCTTTGAATTTTTATTAAAGGTTACCTGTCCACGGTAGTCCACTTTCCCTCCGCCTTTAGCGATGGATTTAGACACGATAGACGAGCTGGTATGTGGAGCGTTGTGGATCATTTTGGCACCAGTATCTTGATGCTGGCCAGCATTAGCAAAGGCAATAGAAAGCATAGTACCACGCGCCCCTTCTCCATCAAGGTAAACAGATGGGTATTTCATAGTCGTTTTAGCACCCAAGTTTCCATCAATCCATTCAACAGTAGCATCTTTCTGTGCCTTGGCACGTTTCGTTACCAAGTTATAGACGTTATCAGACCAGTTTTGGATGGTCGTATAACGCATATAAGCTCCGTCCAAGGCAAAGATTTCTACAATGGCTGCGTGCAAACTGTTGCTTGAGTAGGTCGGTGCTGTACATCCTTCTACGTAGTGGACACTTGCTCCCTCGTCTACGATAATCAAGGTACGTTCAAACTGACCTGTATTTTCATTGTTGATACGGAAGTAAGTTTGAAGCGGAATATCAACCTTGACACCTTTTGGTACGTAGATAAAGGTTCCACCAGACCATACTGCAGAGTTGAGGGCTGCCAACTTGTTATCTGTTGGCGGAACCAACTTCGCAAAGTATTGTTTAAACAAGTCCGGGTATTCCTTGAGGGCAGAATCCGTATCTGTAAAGATTATTCCTAGTTTCTCGAATTCTTCCTTCATGTTGTGGTAAACCACTTCTGACTCATACTGGGCAGAGGCACCAGCTAGATAGGCGCGTTCTGCTTCAGGAATTCCAATACGCTCAAAGGTCTCTTTAATCTTTTCAGGAACTTCATCCCAAGAGCGGACTGGTTTGTCAGATGGTTTTTGGTAGTAGATCAAATCATCAAAGTCAATCTCTGACAAGTCTGCTCCCCAGGTTTGCATAGGCATTTTTTTGAAAATTTCGTAAGACTTCAGACGAAAGTCCAACATCCACTCGGGTTCACCTTTTGCTGCGGATAATTTTCGAATGACCTCTTCATTCAAACCTTTTCCTGTTGATAAGATGGGATCCACATCATCATGGAAACCAAATTTGTATTCACCAAGATCAATTGGTTTTGGTTCGACTCTTTCTTCAGACATATTTTCCCTTTCTTTTTACAAGTTATCTATTAGTCTACAGTTGCTTCATACTCAAAGAAAATCTATGTTTAAAACAATCAAAAATAGATCATTAATGAGTATCAATTGCTTTTTTGAGGGCATTCCATGCCAATGTTGCACACTTGATACGTTGAGGGAATTTGGCAACTCCTGACAGAAAAGCAGCATCTCCAAGTTTTTCCTGTCTATCATCTTTCTGACCTTGCACCATTTCTGAAAAAATCGTTGCTAGTTCCAAGACTTCTTGCTTACTCTTTCCCAAAACAATATCTGTCATCATACTTGCAGAAGCCGTTGAAATGGTACAGCCTGAATTGACAAATGCGATATCCTCAAGTCGATCATCTGCATCAAACTTGACAGATAGATTGATAACATCTCCACATGTTGGATTATTGAGGCTAATCTGCTCAACATCTTCTAATTTTCCTTGATGATGTGGATTTTTTGAATGATCTGCTACCACTGCCATATAGAGACTATCTAGTTTAGAAAGTGCTACCATTAAAAAACTCCTTTGTCTTTTGAAGAGCGTCCACCAGCTTATCGCAATCTGCTTTGGTATTGTAGAAATAAAAGCTAGCACGGGCGGTGGTTGGTACATCCAGATACTGGAGCAAAGGCTGGGCACAATGATGTCCTGCCCGCACTGCCACTCCTTCATAATCCAGAGCAGTTGCTAAATCATGTGGATGAATATCACCTAGATTAAAGGCGATTACACCAGATCGTTGTGCCAGATCTTGAGAACCATAAATAGTCAAGCCTTCAATTGCCTGTAATTTCGGAAAAATATACTGGACCAATTCTTGTTCATGGGCTTCGATCGCATCCATTCCGATATTTTCTAGATAATGTACTGCCGCAGCTAGTCCGATGGCACCTGCCATATTAGGAGTTCCTGACTCAAATTTCCATGGCAATTCTTTCCAGTTAGCACTTTGTTCGTAGACGAAATCAATCATTTCACCCCCAAACTCAACTGGTGACATCTGCTCTATAAACTCTTGCTTACCATACAGCACCCCGATACCAGTTGGCCCTACCATTTTATGACCTGAAAAGGCAAAGAAATCTACATCTAAGTCCTGCACATCAATTTTCATGTGAGGTGTCGATTGGGCGCCATCGACAACCATAATCGCTCCGACTTTGTGAGCTAGTACTGCAATTTCTTTGATAGGATTGACCACACCTAGGACATTGGAAGCATGTGCAAGCGAAACAAATTTAACTTTTTCGGTCAATTTAGCCTGTAAATCTTCCATATCCAAGGCACCATCCTTGAGATAAACATAGACTAATTCAGCACCTGTCTTGCGACAGGCTACTTGCCAAGGGATGATGTTAGAATGGTGTTCCATAATCGAAATCAAGACCTGATCACCTTCAGCTAGAACTTCCTCAGCATAGCGAGCCACCCAGTTGAGACCGGTAGTCGTACCTCTAGTAAAAAGAACTTCCTCTGTGGAGGACGCGTTGATAAACTGACAGATCGTCTCACGAGCTGCTTCGTAAGAAGCAGTTGCTCGTTCCGCTAAGGTATGAACTCCACGGTGAACATTAGCATTATCACATTCATAATAGTGATTAATTTTTTCAAGGACTGCTAGTGGTTTTTGTGTTGTCGCAGCATTGTCCAAATAGACCAAGGGTTCATCATTGACAATTTGGTCCAAAATAGGAAAATCCTTACGAATAGCTCTTACATCTAACATCAGCTTCCCCTTAACGTTTTAACAATTTCTCTTCGATTGTCGCAATCATTTCTTCACGAACTTCCTTTATCGGAATTTCTACTATCACGGAACCAAGGAAACCACGGACAACCAAGCGTTCTGCTGTTTCCTTATCTAAGCCACGGCTCATAAGGTAATACATATCCTCTGGATCTACCTGACCGATAGAGGCCGCGTGCCCTGCTGTTACATCATTCTCATCAATCAAGAGGATTGGATTAGCATCTGAACGAGCCTGGTCTGAAAGCATAAGAACACGGCTCTCTTGCTGCGCATCAGCTCCCTTAGCCCCCTTGATGATATGTCCGATACCATTGAAGGTCAAGGTTGCTTTTTCAAGAATAACCCCATGTTGCAGTATATTTCCGATAGAGTTGCAGCCATAATTGGTTACACGAGTATCAATTCCTTGTACCTGACGACCGCTTGATAGGGCTACGACTTTGAGGTCTGCATGGCTACCATTCCCAATCAAATCGCTATCAAAATCAGCAACAACATTCCCCTCATTCATAACACCAATCGCCCAGTCAATACTGGCATCCTTACCTAACTTACCTCGACGACTAATGTAGGCAGTGATATTCTCACCTAGACGGTCAATGGCAGCAAACTTAACCTGAGATCCAGAACGTGAAATCACTTCAACCGTGATATTGGCAGTTGCTTTAGCACTTCCTTGACCACGTGACTCTAAACGTTCAAGGTAGCTAATTTTACTATTCTTACCAGCGATGATGAGGATATGCTTGTTAAATGGCACATCGCTATCGCTGTCTTGGTAGAAAATCCCTTCGATTGGCTCGGCAACTTCAACATTATCTGGGATATAGAGGACAGCACCGCTATTGAAATAAGCTGTGTGGTAGGCTGCCAACTTATCATCGTCATATTTAACAGATGACATGAAGAATTCCTCTATGACCTCTGAAATCTCTTCTAGTGCTGAGTGGAAGTCTGTAAAGACAACACCCTGTTCAGCCAATTCAACTGGAATTTGTTCAAAAACAGTTTGGGTTCCTACTTGAACCAACTTCAAGTGATTGTCTAGAGCTGTGAAATCCGGCACATTTGCTGATGGTTCACTCTCTGTAATGGTTCCATCACCCAGATTCCAACGATGAAATTTCACACGCTCAATGACTGGTAATTCCAGACTCTCAATCTTATCAAAAGCTTTTTGACGGAGGTCTGACAACCAGCTTGGTTCAGCGTGCATTTCTGAAAAAAGTTTTATATTTTCTTTAGTCATTTACTTCTCCTAAAAGATACAAACTGGAAATTAGAGTTCTTCCTTGTAATCATATCCGAGCTCTTCAGCCAGTTTTGCGTATCCTTCACGCTCCAAACGCTCTGCTAAATCTGGGCCACCTGAAAGCACAATACGTCCTTCCATCATGACATGGACCACGTCAGGTGTGATGTAGTTAAGGAGACGTTGATAGTGGGTGATAATCATGGCACCGAAACTTTCACCACGCATGGCATTCACACCTTTAGATACGACTTTAAGAGCATCAATATCAAGACCAGAGTCAATCTCATCTAGAAGGGCAAATCTTGGTTCCAACATCAAAAGTTGCAGGATTTCGTTGCGTTTTTTCTCACCACCAGAGAAGCCCTCGTTGAGATAACGCTCCGCCATCTCTTCTTTCATGTTGAGCAATTCCATTTTTTCATCCAATTTTGTGATAAATTCACGAACTGAAATCTTTTCATCATCTTCTTTTCCAGCATTCATAGCTGCGCGAAGAAACTCAGCATTGGTGATACCAGGGATTTCTGCTGGATATTGCATGGCAAGGAAAAGTCCCATACGCGCACGCTCATCAACTTCCAATTCAAGGATATTTACACCATCAAACAAGACTTCACCCTTAGTCACCTCATAATTGGGATTTCCCATAATAGCTGCTGAAAGAGTGGATTTACCAGTGCCGTTTGGCCCCATGATAGCTGCAATTTCTCCTGTTTTCAGGACCAAGTTGACCCCTTTCAAAATTTCCTTGCCTTCAATCTCAACGTGAAGATTCTTGATTTCTAATACTGACATGATAGTTCCTCCCTGTTCCCGCCTTTTGAAGATCTTTTGACAACTTTTGTTCAATTTTTAAAGTCAAAATGTATCAAAATAGCGATAAATACACTTTAACTAGTATATCAAAAAAAAGCCTAAAAGGCTTTGATTTTGTCTATAAGCTAGTGGCTAATCTTTGCGGTTGAGACGCTGATCAATGACATCCACGATCTTTCCCAGAATATAACTCATTCGGAAATTTCGTAAGAGCAAAATAGCCCAGAAAACAGCCATGATATAGCGACCAGCCATCCATGCTTCATTAAAGAAATAGGTCTCAGCCGCTGTAAACAGAGCCATGATGATAAATTGTTGTCTATTCATATGATTATTGTATCATGAAATCCTTCTTTAGTCTTCCTCTATCCTCACTTTGTCAACTAGAAATTCAAACCCCTCTGGGATAACACTCTCCTCTATCTGTCTTTCTTTTTCAGGCTGGGAGGACTTAGCCTTAGCAGAAAATTCCGCACGGACTTCTTTCCACTCTTCCATAGAAATAGCAAGGATTTCAGGTGAAAAGCCTGCTGCCTGACTGAGGATATTACCAAACATGGTGTTGAGATTATCACGTTTCATGGTTTGACCAGCATTAAAATTGGAGTCAAATGCCAGAATGGCATGGTGTTCATTAGCAGCAACAGGCTGTGACCCCACTAGAAGAGCCTTGTCAGGTCCAGCTAAGCTCTCAATAACTTCTCCCCATGCATTCTGGAGGCGAATCAAGTTTTGACGTGCCAAATCAGGATTTTCGACAGCTTCTTGTAGGATAGACTGAACTTTATTCCGATCCACTCGATAGACTGTCTTGGAAGTGGATGGACGACTAGGAGCTGGCGCAACTTGTTTAGGAGTTGTGCCTACATTAGCAAGTTCTTGTTTGAGACGGGCGACTTCCTGTCTCAGTGCAGAAATTTCACTTTCGACAGCTCCTGAAAGCGCAGATTCAGGCTTGATTTCTGCTAAACGAATGGTCATCATCTCAGCGTAAATCTTGGGTTGCAAGCTGGCCTTCATATCTGCCAAACTTACTGTCGCTAGACGAATCATTTCAAACAAACTATTCTGAGGTAGACTTAAATTTTCCGCAAACAGTTCGCTATAATGAGTATTTTCACCACCTGTTTGCACAATCAAGATGTCCCGTAGATACTGCAAAAGATCTGTAACAAAACGGGTCATGCTTTTTCCATTGTCAAAAAGTAAATTAAGATTTTCCAGAGCTTGTGGAACATTTTGCCGAGCCAATGCTGCCACATAATCATCCAAAGCGGCTAAACTAATGGTTCCTGTGATTTCTTCAGAGACAGCTCTTGTCAACGTCTGATCCTGGGTCAAACTCAAGGCTTGGTCTAAAATAGACAAAGCGTCCCGCATCCCACCTTCAGCTCGTCTAGCGATAATGTCTATCGCTTCAGGCTCAAACTGAATGCCCTCTTTTTCTAAGATATGATGGATATGCTCCTTGATGTCCTGTGTTTTAATAGACTTAAACTCAAATCGTTGAACACGAGATAAAATCGTCGCAGGAATTTTGTGTAGCTCTGTTGTTGCTAGGATAAAGACCACATTTTGTGTTGGTTCTTCTAGGGTCTTCAAAAGCGCATTAAAGGCTCCCGTAGACAGCATATGAACCTCGTCAATAATGTAGACCTTATAACGTGCCAAACTAGGAGCATAGGTTGATTTATCACGAATTTCACGGATTTCATCCACGCCATTATTGGAGGCTGCGTCCATCTCAATAACATCTTCAAGACTTCCTTCCGTCACAGCCTGACAGATATAGCAGTCATTACATGGCTCCCCTGCCACTTGATTGGGACAGTTCATTGCCTTGGCAAAGATCTTAGCGACACTGGTTTTCCCAGTCCCACGTGGACCTGAAAAGAGATAGGCATGGCTAATTTTTTCTTGCTCAACTGCTTGTTTAAGTGTCTTAGCCACTACTTCCTGTCCAACTAATTGGGAAAAAGTTTGACTACGATATTTTCGATAAAGCGCTTGATACATTAAACCTTCTCCTCAAACATTGTAAAATTCCATTCTGTCTTTTCAAGTAAGATAGCGACAAATTGTTCCAAATAGTCACGATCAATCGCATCATAATCATCTATAAGCGAGGAATCCAGATCTAAGACTCCCAGTAAATGACCATTTTTGACCATTGGTACAACAATTTCACTCTTAGCCCGACTGTCACAAGAAATATAATTTGGATAAGTCGTTACATCACCTACCAAGACCGTTTCCTGATACTCTGCTGCTTCACCACAGACACCTTTACCAAGAGCAATGCGAATACAAGAAACTCCACCCTGAAAAGGACCTAGTACCAACTCTGTCCCATCAAATAAATAGAACCCTGCGAAGACTGTGTTTGGAAAGCGAGACTTGAGAAGAGCGCTCGCATTGGAAAGATTGGCAAGCACATTGAACTCTCCTTCTAGTAAAAAAGAAAGTTCCTCATTTAACATTTGATAACATGATTGTTTTTCTGAATCTAACATAGAACTATTATATCAAAAAAGAGAAAGAGACAAAAGAAAAATCCCTTGTTTTAAAAACAAAGGATTATTTGGTTCTTCTATTTGATTAAAGCTCGATGTCTCCGAACAAATCAGCCATTGAGAATCCTGTTTGTGTTTCTGGAAGTTCGAAATCACGTTTTTCTTGACGTTTTGGACGACGTGGACGAGCAGCACGTTTTTCTTCTTTTTGTCCTTCTTCTTGAGCTGGACGTTCTTCAAGAGCTTTGATAGAAAGTGATACACGTTCTGCGTCAGCGTTAACATCAAGGACTTTAACAGTAACTTCTTGACCAACAGTAAGAGCTTCTTTTGGATTTTCGATACGTTTGTGTGAAATTTGTGATACGTGAACAAGTCCATCGATACCTGGCAATACTTCAACAAATGCACCGAAGTCAGTCAAACGTTTAACTGTACCTTCTACAACATCACCTTTAGCCAATTTTTGTTCAACACCATCCCATGGTCCAGGTGTTGTTGCTTTAAGTGAAAGTGATACTCGTCCTTCTTCTTCGTTAAGATCAAGGATCTTCACTTCGATTTCTTCACCAACAGTTACAACTGATTTTGGTGATACGTTACGTTCATGCGACAATTCAGTCAAGTGAACCAATCCATCAACACCGCCAAGGTCGATGAAAGCACCAAAGCTTGTGATACGTGCAACTTTACCAGTTACAACATCACCAACAGCTAATTTACTGAATACTTCAGCACGAGCTGCTGCAGTAGCTGCTTCTACAACTTCACGACGTGAAAGGATGAAGCGATTTTCTTTAGCATCAACTTCTTTGATTTTAGCATCAAATTCTTGACCTACAAAACGCTCAGTGTTACGTACGAAACGTGTATCCAACATTGAAGCTGGGATAAATCCACGTACACCTTCAAATTCTACTGAAAGTCCACCTTTAACGGCACGAGTTCCTTTAACAGTAACAACTTCTTCTTCGCGTCCTACAAGTTTGTCCCATGCTTTGCGAGCTTCAAGGCGTTTTTTAGATACAAGGTATGTAACTGTATCAGTATCTTTACCAACTACTTGACGAAGTACAAGAACATCCAATACTTCTCCTACTTTCACAAAGTCATTGATATCTGCATCGCGATCGTTTGTCAATTCGCGAAGAGTCAAGACACCTTCAACACCAGTCCCAGAGATTGCAACGTTAGCTTGAGTCGCATCAACTGTCAATACTTCAGCACTAACAACATCACCAGGCTCAACTTGGCTAACGCTATTTAGCAAATCTTCAAATTCGTTCATCTAAAAAATCCTCCAACAATCAAGTCTTTTCCAAAACTTGACATACTTATAATTTTTTTCCTAAGCACCCGCAAGAACATGTTCGTTTTGTTCATGTCTTTCAATATAAAAATAAAATACCCTAAGATATTTTTCTTTTTATCTTGAATTTATTACCTAAGAACTGGGGTAGCTGGATTCGAACCAACGCATGAGGGAGTCAAAGTCCCTTGCCTT
>ERZ773099.2418-NODE-2418-length-12810-cov-9.539083_pt1 | contig 12810 bp, 9 predicted proteins | sample MGYA00511120_ERZ773099 | MGnify/ENA primary metagenome ERZ773099 (study PRJEB29015, sample SAMEA2738012) | human oral metagenome | biome: human oral; feature: human-associated habitat; material: dental | place: China | collected 2104 ... | reverse complement strand
ACAGGATTTATGCTCGATGTCGGACATTTGATGAATACCAACTGTGCTTTGCGCACCGAAGATGATGGGGCAGCCTATGTGCAGCAGATCTACCGCAGCCTTGGCGCCATCGGTACGCACATCTATGGTCTGCATCTGCACCAATCGCTCTCGGGGGACTATACAAAACAGATGATGCGCCGGCATGCGAAAAACCGCCGTCCGCTGGACTGGACGGAGGCAATGGCGTATGTCATGCATGTCGATCAGCACCGACCGTTCCAGACGGATGCGGCGCGCCGTATTCTCGATACCATTCAGCCGGCGTATCTCGTGCATGAGTTCTTATCGCACACGCGCGCTGCATGGGAGGAGAATCTGCGGACGCAGCAGCACGCATTGGGACACTCCCAGTGAATCTCATGAAAGAGAATATTATCGTCTGTATTTTCATACTTGACAAAGCAATTGTGCAATGCTATAGTTCGATAAAAATTATTTTGAAAATTAAATACAGATTGGATCAGGTGTCGAAAGACTTAATAGGGAATCCGGTAAAGGAATTGACGGCGGGCAGTCCCGTGCGATTCTGCTGTGCCGGAGCGGTCCCGCCACTGTGACAGCGAGCGAATCCGCACAATGCCACTGGGGAATATACCCTGGGAAGGCGCGGCAAGCGAGGAACTGGAGCCAGTAGAACTGCCTGATCGACGATCACCGCTTTTACCTGCGAGAGATGGGGATGGGGATTCAGATACAAAAGCACATTGCTTGTTTCGTGACATCGGAATAAGTCATGCGGTTTTCTGGAAAGTGAGCTCTTTCCTGCGATGCAGGAAGGAGTTTTTGTTTTGTTTAGGAGGAGATTGGTATGAAAAAGATGGGCTCCGGCAGACGCCTCCGCGCAGCTCTTGCGGCTTCACTTACGTTGGGGACACTGTCCGCGGGTGCGTGTGTCTCTGCCGCAGAAGGAGAGGAGGCAGCAGCGCAGCACGATCTTGGAGATACCGTTGTCACAGCAACGCGCACGCCGAACATGGAGCTGAAGGCGAATGCGAATATCACTGTGATTACAGGGCGAGATATAGAGCGGCGCCACTATACGGATCTGACGCAGGCGCTGCGCGATGTGCCTGGTCTCGTCATCAATCAGTATGCGCCGGCGGGTTATAACAACAGCAGCAAGCTTTTCATCAACGGCTCGGAGGATGTCGTTGTGCTTATTGATGGAGTACGGCAGAACTATGCGGGCGGTACGGGGGCGTCCCTCACGTCCGCGCTGAAGGATCTCGGCGGCATCGACCGTATCGAGGTACTGCACGGCTCGGCCTCGACCCTCTATGGTTCGGATGCAAAGGGCGGGGTCATCAACATCATCACCAAGAGAGCAACGGGGATGCAGACGACGCTTGAGGCGGCTTACGGGAGTTTTGGACGGCAGCTGTACAGCATCACCAATGCGGGTGGTATGAATGGATGGGATTGGCGGCTCAAATACCAGAAGGATAAGAGCAGCGATTTTAAGGATGCGCATGGTGATGAGACACCGTCGCGCCTCGATGCGGATTCTGTCAGCATACATCTTGGCAGGCAGCTCAGCAAAGCATCCTATCTTGGGCTCAATTTTCGCTCCTACAAGGATGAGGACCGCTATCAGGCACTCTATGAAAAGCGGCAGGGGCTTCACCAAAACAGTGGGAACTATGACCATTTTGACGGCAATCTGATCTGGAACGTACAGATTGATGATACAACGAAAAATCAGATGAGCGTTTCTCGCAGCAAGTACGACTATGATACATTCACCTATGGCACATGGACGCCGAATGGCTCGCTCTATGACTTCGGTGTCCGGAGCTGGAAGTTCAGCGATCAGTTCGACAAGAGGATGGGAAATCATCTCTTGACGGCGGGGTTTGAGTTTACGCGTGATGAGACGACGATTCACAATAATGGGAATGTGAGCCTCGATGGGCGCGTTCTTTTGAACCGCTCTTTCTATATCCAAGATCAGTGGAGCATCCTACCCGTACTTAAACTCACAGCGGGCATCCGACATGACAGGAACTCTGCCTTTGGCAGTCACAATAGTCCGAGCGTCAGCCTCGGCTTTGATCTCGATCCAATGACGCACGCTTATGTTTCTTACAGTGCGTATTTCCTGACGCCAACGCCGAATCAGCTCTATGCCCCCATCTACGGAAATGCAGATCTAAAGCCAGAGTCCGGCAATACGAGAGAGATCGGTATCGCACGCGATTTTGGCAAGGGGCTTAACCTCACGGCAAGCTACTTTAAGCGGCACTCAAAGAACCGTATTGGTTACCATCCCATGACCTATCAGAATATCAACGTTGGGGACGAGGATGCACACGGGTGGTCGGTACAACTTACAAAACGCGTCGATTCGCATTTGCGGGCGCGCCTTGGCTATACCAAGACCCACATCGGCAGAACGGAGCAGCGCGGGAGGAATGTTGACGGCTATCTGCCTGAGGATCAGTGGAATATCGGCGTGGATTACCGCAACCGTGCGTTTGACACATCGCTGCTTGCACGCGGCATCATCGGGCGGCCGGGACCTGTGCGCGGGGCGTTCCCCACAGAGAATTACTGGGTCGTCGATCTTGCAATGAACTATCGGATTGCCGATGCAACGAAGGTCTATCTAAAAGTCAATAATCTTTTCGATCAGTTCTATGCGGAGCACTCCAATGTAAAATGGGGCAGCCCCGGTGAGTGGTGGACCGCGCCCGGACGCAATTTCATGGTGGGCATTGAGCAGAGTTTCTAAGGAGAAAAAATGAAGGAAAATAAGGGAAGTAAAAAGATGCTTGCGCTGCTGATTGCATCATCGCTTTCTGCAGGCGCCGGCAGCGCCTTTGCTGCCGGCATGACAGCGGCGGAGGATTTGGAGGATCTGCCCAGTTATTCGCTTGGCGAGGTGGTCGTGACGGCGACGCGCACGCAGAAACGAGATGTGGATGTACCGGCAGCGACGACGGTCATCACGGCAGATGAGATCAAGGAGAGCGGCGCAGCAAGTGCTGCTGATGTCCTGGAGCGGGAAAATGGATTTATCTACAAGGCATTCGGTCCCAACGGAGCGGCGATGGGGACGATGAGCAATGAGGTGAACGTACGCGGCTTTAAGGGCGGTATGCTGATCCTCATGAATGGCAATCCGATTTCGTGGCGCGGCAAGTACAATCTCGATGCGATTCCTGCGGGCAGCATCGAGCGCATTGAAATCGTCAAGGGCAGCGGCTCTGTCCTCTATGGCAGTGAGGCTATGAGCGGCGTCGTCAATATCATCACGAAGAAGGGGGCTGCCAATAAGGTATATGCAGGCTTTGGCAGCCACGGACAGCAGACATACGGCGTGAGTGTCGGCGATGAACGCTTTGGCATCTACTATAACTATGATAAGTGGGGCCGGCGGAACGGAGCAACATACAGCGATGTCGATGTAAGAAACTTCCGGGGAGAAACGCGTACAGATCTCCGCGATATTGAAAAGCGCAACGTGGGCGTGAGCTATCGGATCAGCCCCCATCTGAGCTTCCTGTTGAACTACTATGATACAGAGGCTACTTATAGACGCACGATCACACAGGTTATGCGCAGTGCGCAGAGGCTGCACGTTGGGGAGCCGTACAATGCCCGTACATATGAGACGCAGCGGTATATCACGCAGCTTAATTACAGTGATCGGAACTTTAAGGGAAGTCTCTATTTCAATACGGGGACGACGGAGGCGACTGGACCTGTCTATATCTCGAAAGTCGGCAGGCGCACGCCGGAGGGATGGTATAATACCCGCGAGAAAAACACGACGTATGGGATGGATCTGCAGCGTACTTGGCAGATGAACAAGGCAACGGCGATTTTTGGCGTGCACCTTGAGCACGAGGGGTACAGCTCCCTGCCTGCGCATGACACGGCACAGGGGAAATACTATGCGCGCAACAACTGGGGCGTGTTTGGTCAGTGGGAGCAGCGTTTTGACAAGCGGAACACCGGGATCTTTGGTCTGCGCGAGACATGGACAAGCGGCGCGATGAAGCACCAGAACTACAACAATCTCAGCGCTGCGGCACAATGGCTTCACAAACTGGACAGCGACACCAGTCTCTATCTGAACATCAGTCAGTCATTTATCATGCCGACTTTTGCACAGATGTACAAGGACAACAGCATGCAGATCCCCTCGCCGAATCTAAAGCCCCAGACCGGCATCAACTATGAAATCGGCTGGAAGAAAACCCATGGTGCACATGCATGGAAAGCAGCGCTGTTCCATATGTATATCAAGGACAATATTACGGCAACGCTGAACAAAGCGAGAACAGAGTATAAGTATACCAATGAGGATTTCCGCAATACCGGATTTGAGGTGTCCGATGAGATTCAGGGCAAACATGGATTCTCTTACAATTGGGGGGTGACATGGCAGAATCCGGAGACGAGGAGCACTGAGAAAGAAGTCGGATGGGAACGCACCTTCGGCAAAGTGCAGCTCACGGGCGGCGTGACGTATAAAAAGGGAAAATGGGCATCGACGCTCACGGGATCCTATCTCGCCGGGCGTGTGCAGTCCCCATCGAATGCACCTGCATATCGGTCGAAGCCGTACCTTCTCACCAGCTGGAATACGAGCTATGCCCCGGACGAGCATAGTGAGTTTAGCCTGCGGATTGACAACGTGCTCAACCGCGATGACGTGACTACGCATACAGGATCTGACTATTATGTATCACCCACAAGCTTTTTGCTGCGCTATGGGTATAAATTCTAAGCACGGCACCCGCTGGCAGCAGGATTCTGCGCTGCATGGGGAAAGATACTGCCTGTAAAATACGATAGAGCAGGCGGCGCATAGATTGATGCGCCGCCTTTTTCCATTTGAAAGAAGAACGTCTGAATGCTATACTAAGTATATGGTGATGTACGGTTCATGGAGGTCTCTATGCTGCGAATCTTTATGCTTTTGCGGATGCTGCGCCGTGATCTTGCGGTGCTGTTTCTCTCTCTGCTGCGGCGAGATACGCCGCGGATGGTAAAGGTACTGTTTCCGCTTGCACTTCTCTATCTTATCAGTCCGGTTGATCTCATTCCCGATGCGATCCCCGTGCTCGGGGCCGTGGATGATGCGGTGATCCTGCCCGCAGCGACGGCATTTCTCGTGCGGATGCTGCCGCCGCAGATTCGTGCACAGAGCGAGCAGCGCGTGACGCGTTACGGAACGATGGTTCTGGTCGCGGCGTCCATTGTCGTGCTGCTCTGGATCGTGCTGATTTTTTACGCGCTCTCGCGGGTGTTTTCATGAGGCTCTACATTGCAGAGAAGCCAAGCGTCGGGCGTGCGCTCGCCGCATGTCTTCCGGGGCCGCATCGAAGGGGCACCGGCTGTATCGAGACCGGCGGCGGCATTGTGACATGGCTCTTTGGACATGTGCTGCGGCAGGCGGAGCCGGAGGAATACGACCCAAAGCTCAGGCGCTGGCGCATGGAAGATCTGCCGATTCTGCCGAATACGTGGAAACTCGTTGTGAGTGAAACGGCACGGCAGCAGTTTGGGGTTGTAAAGGGGCTGATTGAGCGCGCCGATGAAATTGTCCACGGCGGCGATCCGGACCGTGAGGGACAGCTGCTCGTGGATGAGGTGCTTGATTTTCTCGGCAATCAAAAGCCTGTGCGCCGCATTCTCCTCAATGCACTTGACGATAAAAGCATTCACGATGCACTCGGTGATCTGCGTGAAAATCGGGATTTTTTACCGCTGAAACAGTCTGCGCTTGCACGTGCAAGGGCGGACTGGCTCATCGGGATGAATCTTTCGCGCGCCTATACACTCGCTGCACGGCGTGCAGGGCATACACGCATCACCCTGCCCGTCGGGCGGGTCAAGACACCGACACTTGCGCTTGTCGTGCGCCGTGAGCGGGAAATTGAACAGTTCAAACCGGAAACCTATTATCTCGTGGACGCAGTATTTCGCACGGAGGGGGGCGCGTCTTTTCGTGCACGTTGGCAGCCCTCCGAGCAGCACACGCCGCTCGATGCACAGGGACGGCTCGTTGATGAGAGGGCAGCGCGCGCTGCGCTGGCGGCATTTGCGGAGGAGCCCACGAGCGGCAAGGTTACGGGCTATGAGCGGAGGAAAAAAGAGGAGCCGCCGCCGCTTCCCTTTTCGCTCTCTGCGCTGCAAGTGCTTGCGGGCAAACGATACGGCTATGAGCCGCAGCTTGTGCTCGACACAGCACAGAAGCTCTATGAGGAAAAACTGACAAGCTATCCGCGCTCCGATGCAGAATATCTGCCCCTCAATCAGCACCGAGATGCCGTGAAAATTCTCGGCAATCTCAGCGCGCTGGATGACAGTGAACTTGCTGCATGGGCGGCGCATGCGGATGCCTCCCGAAAGTCCCGTGCGTGGAATGATGCGAAAATCTCGGCGCATCACGCAATCATCCCGACGACAGTTCTCCCGAACCTCGCGCGTCTGAGTGAAACAGAACGCCGCATCTATACATTGATCGCACGTGCCTATATTGCGCAGTTTTATCCAAACTATGTCTATGACCAGACGAAGGCAGAGATCCGCTATCATGACGAGATTTTCACGGCGCACGGGCGTACGGAGCGCACAGCGGGCTGGCGCATCATGTACCGTACAGGAAAAGAGGCAGAGGCTGACACTGCGGAAAAGGAAGATGAGGAGAGCGCCGTGCTGCCCCCAATGAAGAAAGGGGATTTTGCACACTATACCTCAGCGGAACTGCGCACGCGGCAGACGAAACCTCCTGTTAGATTTACCCCTGCAACGCTTTTGCAGGGGATGAAGGAAATCCACAAATACGTCAAGGACGAGACGGCGAAGAAGATGCTGCGCGATGTTTCCGGCATCGGTACAGAAGCGACGCGCGCGAGCATCATTGAGGATTTGATTCATCGAAAGTTCCTGCATGCTGCGGGCAAGAAAAAGGTGCTGACACCGACGGCAGAGGCCTATCTGCTCATTGATGCGCTTCCCGATACGATGACCTATCCCGATGCGACGGCGGTTTGGGAAGACCGTCTGCATGCTATGGCAAAAGGGGAGGGCTCGCCCGAAGAATTCCTTGACGGACAGGCGGCGTTTGCCCGCGCACTCTGCACGGCTGCGCTTACGGCACGTATCAAGGGCGGTGATGGGCCGCCCTGTCCGCGGTGTGGGCAGGGCGTCATGCAAAAACGCAAGGGAAAGCACGGCGTCTTTTGGGGGTGCTCCGCCTTTCCTCAGTGCCGCATGACGGCGAATGATGCCGACGGCGTACCGGACTTTACAGGCAGCAACGCGCGTACGGCGCAGGAGTGTGCCGCGCCCATAGGTGCTGCACAGCGAAGCTATACGCCGACCGCCGATGAGCAGGCAGAGATGGATGCCATCTTTTTGGGAGAGTAATATGACGACATTTACATCGCTCGGTGTTTCAGAAGGGCTTGTGGCTGCCCTTGCAGAACGCGGTATCAAGGAGCCGACAGCGATACAGGAAACATTGATCCCGGCTGCGTACGCGGGAGAAAATCTCATCGGCGAGGCGCCGACGGGTACGGGAAAGACCCTTGCCTATCTCCTGCCTCTGCTCGACCGCATGGATCCGAAGGTGCGCACGGCGCAGGCACTCGTCCTTGCACCGACCCATGAGCTTGCCGTTCAGATTGCGGGCGTTGCACGTGCGCTTACAGCGGCGGCAGAGCTGCCCTGTGGTGTGCAGGCGCTCATTGGCGGCGCCAGTATCAAGCGTCAGATAGAATCGCTCAAAAAAAAGCCGCAGCTTATCATCGGCTCTGCCGTGCGCCTCTTAGAGCTGCATCGCATGGGAAAACTCAAACTCTCCGAAGTGCGGATGTGCGTCCTCGATGAGTTTGATCGTCTGCTCGGAAAGCAACTTCTCTCTGATGTACGCGCCCTTATACGGCTGCTGCCGGAGGGGCAGACGCTTCTTCTCTCCGCGACAGCACCCAAGGGGGCTGTCCGTACAGCGGAGGAGCTGTTTGCACCGCGTCATATTCGCGTGACGGAGCCGTGTGGAATACGTGAAAACTACTATCATATTACAGCGTTTCGTGATAAAATAAAGGCGGTGCAAAAACTGACGCGCCGGTTGCCCATTATGCGCGGGCTTGTTTTCGTCGGTCGCAGCTTTGATGCGGCGAATGCAGCGTCGAAGCTGCGCTATGAGGGGCTTTCTGTCGCAGTGCTGCTCGGGAAGGAGCGCCGCGAGCAGCGGCGTGCGGCGCTCGATGCCGTGCGCATGGGACGCGCGAGACTCTTGATTGCGACAGATCTCGCGGCACGTGGGCTCGATATTGAGGATGTGGATTACGTCATTAATCTCGACCTGCCCGACGATGTGCGCTCCTACCGCCATCGTGCGGGGCGCACGGCGCGTGCGGGCAAGGGGGGCAGTGTCATCTCGCTTGTAGATGAGAGAGAGCTTGCCAAACTCAAGCTCCTTGCGTCCCGCATGGCGCTCGCACTGCGTCAGCTGCCCCGCAGCTGATGCCTTTGGTGCTTTCCTGCCGCGGGCACTCGATTCCTAAAGGAGGATTTACCCCGTGGACATATTGCCCACACTGCTGAATTTGCTGCTGGTCGTTTTTCTGATTTTCATGAATGGTTTTTTTGTCGCAGCAGAGTTTTGCTGCGTCAAGATACGTCCGTCGCGTTTAGAGACATTGATTGCCGAAGGGAGCAGCCGCGCAGGCTATGCAAAGCAGCTTACGGATCATCTCGATGCCTCACTTTCGGTGACGCAGCTTGGCATTACACTCGCTTCGCTCGGTCTCGGGTGGGTGGGAGAGCCTGCCATTGCATCGCTGATTCTGCCGCTGACGCGGATGATGGATCTGCCCGATGAGGTCGGTCATACAGTGGCGCTTGCCATTGCTTTTACCATCATCACCTCTCTCCATATCGTTCTGGGAGAGCTTACGCCAAAATCCATGGCAATCTCAAATGTCGAGCAGATTATGCTTGCCATCGCATTTCCCATGGTACTCTTCAGCCGTGTCATGCATCCGTTTGTCTGGGTGCTCAACACCGTTGCCAACCATATCAGCCGCAGCCTCGGCTATGACGTCAAGGGCGAGAATGAGGATGCACACACGGAGGAAGAGATTCGCCTTCTCATGAAGGAAAGCTATCGGCAGGGGCTCATCAACAGCACCGAGGCAGATTTTGTGGACAATGTATTTTCGTTCACGGAGCTCAATGCGCGTGAAATTATGATTCCGCGCACGGATATGATCTGCCTTTATCTTGACGATACACCGGCGGAGCGCATTGCGATCATTCTTGAGGAACAGCAGACACGCTATCCTGTCTGCTACGAGGACAAGGATCACATCATCGGGTTCATCCATGTTAAGGATCTTCTGCCGCCGCTGATTCGCGGGGAGCAGCTCAATCTGCGCCGTTATATTCGAAAGGCGCTCATTGTCCCAGAGAGCATGGACGGCAGTGTGCTCCTTAGAACCATGCAGGAGGAAGGCTCACAGCTTGCCATTGTCGTCGATGAGTATGGCGGAACAGCGGGTATGGTGACAGTCGAGGACATCATCGAGCAGATCGTTGGCGATATTCGAGATGAGTTCGATGAAGAGCGCGAGAGTTTAGAGTGGCGCTGTGCAGGGCTTTGTTCTATTGATGCAAGACTCCTCTTAGAGGAGGTGGACGACCTGCTCGGCATCCGCATCGAGGATGAGGATGTGGACAGCATCGGCGGCTGGCTGTACGATCAGCTCGGCGAAGCGCCGCGCATTGGGCATATGGCGGCGCATATGGGGGTCCTGTTCTATGTTGAGGAAGTGGATGGCGTGCGTATTACGCGTGTTCTGGTTCACTTGCCGCGTGATTTTACAATGCAGGCTGTGCCTGCTGCACACGAGGGGGAATAATACATGGCATTTGATCGTGCGCTCTTTGATGAAATCATCGAAGCCTTTACAGTGGATACAGAGCATCTGCGGGGAATCGCTGCGGATTTTCGTCAAGATATGCGGCTCGGCCTTGCAGGCTCTAAGGATTCCTCTTTGCGTATGCTGCCCTCGTTTTTAGGACTGCCGACGGGGGAGGAGTGCGGCGATTATCTTGCACTTGACTTTGGCGGCACCAATGTGCGCGTGCTGCTCTATCGCCTTACAGGAAACGGCAGGTATGAAGTCCTGTCCCATGCCGGAAAGCCGCTGAAGATGGAGGGCAGCTATGACTATATCAGCGCTGATGCAACAGCGGAGCAGATGTTTGACTTTCTCGCGGCGCTGGTTGAGGAGGCCGTTGGGGGAGATACTGCGACACCGTACCTTCTTGGGCATACGTTCTCCTATCCGTCCGAGCAGACCAATATCAACGATGCAAGGCTCATCATCTGGACGAAGGAGTTTGCTACGCAGGGGGTCGAGGGGAAGGTCGTCAACGATTTGCTGAAAGAGGCGCTCGTGCGGCGGGGCCTCTTGAACGTCACGCCGAACTCCGTCATCAACGATACTGTCGCCGTCCTCCTCTCCGCTGCCTATGTTCACGGTGATACGTGGATCGGCTCCATCTACGCGACGGGGCACAATACCTGCTATCTTGAACCGTATGCGGGCAAGGCAGAGCGGCCGATGATTCTCAATATGGAATCGGGAGGGTTTCAAAAGCTCACGCCGAATCGCTTTGACATCGCGCTCGATGCTGTCTCTGAAAAACCGGGGGAGCAGCGTCTCGAAAAGATGGTTTCGGGACTGTACATGGGCCTGCTCTTTGATATGGCGCTTGCGGAACTGTTTGGGGAGCCTGAGAGAAGATATGGCTTTTCGAGCATTGAAATCAGCCGCATGCTCGAAGATCAAAGCGATCAGGCGCACGCGGCAGCGGTCATTGTTGAGACCATCACAGGGCATACGATTGCGCCGGAGGATGCCGTATGCGCACGGGCGCTCGCTCAGGCGATTGCCGCCCGCTCTGTACGGATCATCACGGCAACTTTTGTCGGGACGATGTGGCAGATTGCAGGGGATGGCGAGATCCGTCAGCAGCATATTGCGATTGATGGGACCGTCTATGAGAAGATGCCGCTCGTCAAGGAGAATATCACGCATGCGATCTTCGAGCTGCTCGGTACGGAGGCAGAGAAAATTGATACCGTCTTTGCAGGCGGCGGCTCCGGTCTTGGCGGAGCGCTTGCTGCAGCGATGACCGAGCGTGCAGCGCACGGATGACATTTCGCTTGCCTCTGCAGCGCGGTCTGTGCTATGATAATAAAATACAGTCAATGTTGATAAAGGAGGGAGCTTTCCTTGCTCACACTCTTAATGGTACTGGATGCCATTGTTGCCGTTATCCTCATTGCATCCGTACTAGGGCAGGAGGCAAAATCTGCCGGTATGGGGGGATTGGATGGCGGTGGGGACACCGTATTCTCGGGGAAGGCGCGCGGCATGGACGCGCTGCTTGCACGTGTGACGGTTGTATTTGCCATCTTGTTCGGTGCAATTACGATTGTGATTGCACGCCTGTCTAATTAGAATCTGATTGGATGAAGGGATGTTCCCTGTTGCCGCTACGCGGGGCAGGGATTTTTTTCGGAGGTGGAGGGCGTTATGCATTTAAGCGGAGCGGCTCCGTTTTTACTCTGCGGAGGTCGGCATGGGGTTCTTCTCATCCATGGTTTTACAGGGCTTCCCGCTGAACTGCGGCTGCTCGGGGAGCATCTGCATGCACACGGTTTTACCGTGCTCGCCATTCGCCTTGCAGGACATGGGACAACGGTGGAGGATCTGAGCCGCATGGGGCATGAGGACTGGATGGATTCCGTGCGTGATGGCTATGCGGTTCTGTCTGGTTTGTGTGATCGCATCTCTGTTGTTGGACACTCGATGGGGGCGGTCTTTGCGATGCTGCTGTCCACTGAGGCAGAGATTGCCCATGTCGTTTCGCTCTGTGCCCCGATCATGATTGCACCGGAGCAGGGGCTGATCCATTTGCCGCGGCGTGAGGCATGCATTGGCCGCTCGGTGCCAAAAGCGCGGCGCAAACTCCATGATGTACCGCAGGGGGCGAACAATACTTACAGGCGTATGCCGCTCGTCTCCGTGCATGAACTGGTGGATATGATTGAAAAGGCACGAGAGACCATCCATGCAGTACATGTTCCCATTTTAATCGTGCATGGCGCACGCGATCATACGGCAGATCCTGCGGGGGCAGAGTACCTCTATACACATGTCGCGAGTGTACGGCGTGAGAAGTTTATCATAGAGGATGCGGGACATCTGCTGCCACTGGATTCCAGCGTCCGCATGCGTGTTTTTGAACGGACGACGGCATTCCTGCTCGATGATACGGAACACCAAGGGGATGCCTACTGCTTTGCATGCAGTAAAAGTAATCCCATTGGACTGAGGCTCGGATTCCGCGAGGATGCTATGGGACAGTTTAGGGCGGACAAGGTACTCTCGCGTGAGTACCAGAGCTATGACGGTGTTGCGCATGGTGGTATTGTTGCGACGATGCTCGATGAGGCGATGGGCGGCCTTTTGCATGCGCGCGGCATGCATGCAGTAACAGCGCGTCTTGCAGTACGTTTTCATGCGCCAACCCCCGTGGAGACAGCGCTTTGTATTACAGGACGGGTGGACCGGCACAGGGGGAAGCTTGTGGATATGAGTGCCGAGGTGTGTCTTGCGGATGGGACGCGCACGGCAGAGGGCTCTGCTGTCATGATGATTGTACGTGAATAGAATCGCGAAAAACTGAAAAAGAGGACGTTATGGAACAGGAAAAACAAGATATTGTGAAAGA
>ERZ773099.2417-NODE-2417-length-12815-cov-2.963558_pt1 | contig 12815 bp, 9 predicted proteins | sample MGYA00511120_ERZ773099 | MGnify/ENA primary metagenome ERZ773099 (study PRJEB29015, sample SAMEA2738012) | human oral metagenome | biome: human oral; feature: human-associated habitat; material: dental | place: China | collected 2104 ... | reverse complement strand
TGGCGATGCCGCAAAGTTCCTCCATCATCCGCTCGATCACCTTGGCAAAGCCGTTTTTCCCCCCCACGCGAACGTGCGTGAAGGAGCCGTCGCTGATGACCGGCGAAATGTAAGCATCGAAAACCTTCTTATTCTGTGACAAAAGCTCGGGGCTCACCCCTAAAACCTCCAATTCGCAGGGCCTCTCTTCCGTATTGTACACGCGATGAAGCTGCCCTAAATTGATAAAGCAGAACTCCCCCGGCCCCAGGCGGAAATCGGAATGATTCACGTGGCAGTGAATGTGCCCGTCCAGCACGCGGATCAGCTCCACCTGACTGTGCCAATGAGCAATCTCCTGCCCCGCGGGGGATGCCTTCACCACCTTGTGCTCAAACACCGCCGGAATGTCTCCAAAGGTGTACTTCTCGATCTGAAGCGCTTTTTCTCTGCCTCGCATAAATTTTCCTCATTTCTCTCCAAAAAATTAAATAATATTATTTTTCGGCAATATAATACTATATTTCCCTTATTTTATAGCATATAATACAACCATAGTCAATCCCGGAGGGAAACTTCCGAGAGGTTCACAAAAAATAGATAATCTCTGACAAAGAAAGCGAGGAATGTATTATGGAAAAGAAAATGAACGCATTGCTGTCGGATCTGGTGGTCTTCTACCACAAGCTGCAGAGCTATCACTGGTATGTGAAGGGGAACGCCTTCTTCCAGGCGCATGCCAAGCTGGAAGAATACTACGACGCCATCAACGAGCAGATCGATGAAGTGGCTGAGACGTCCCTGATGAGCGGCTTTAAGCCCGTATCCCGCGTCGCGGAGTTTACGGCCCTGACGAAGATTAAGGAGACCTCGGGGGACTACACGGACGTGAACGCCGTCTTCTCCGACATCCTGAAAGACTTTAAGTACCTCTTAAAGAACGCGGAGGAACTCAAAGCTGACGCTGACAAGGCCGAAAATTACCTCATCTCCGCCAAGATGGACGACTTCATCGCCACCTATCGCAAAGCGGTCTGGATGCTCTCCCAGTGCCTGATGTAACAAAAACAATAAAAAAGCCCGCGTCAATTTTTGGCGCGGGCTTTTTTATTGTGTAAAAGGCTTCCGGGGGAAATCCTCGGAAGCCTTATCATTTCTGGCGGAGAGGGTGGGATTCGAACCCACGGTACATTGCTGTACACTTGATTTCGAGTCAAGCACCTTCGACCACTCGGACACCTCTCCTTTTGAACAGAGGATAGTATACCATACTCCCCAAGGTCTGTAAACCTGCACCTGTAGGGACACACGCCTGGACCGCTATGATTTGGCCTGTCCGTGGCGAGGCAATGACATCGGCAGGCGGTAACCCCCTCGCCCCGCCCCAAGACGTGTGCTTTCCTCACGTGGTTTTATGACGAAAGAGCCAGCCGGCCAGGGGCAAAGTGACGGCAGCGACGGCGAGCATGGGGAGGAAGTTGGGAGCGATGTCGAAAAAACCGGCCCCTTCCAGATAAATGCGGCGGACACATTCGACCGCGAAACGCAGCGGATCGGCGTAGGTGAGAATCTGAAGCGCCTCCGGCATGTTGCGAATGGGGGTGACGATGCCGGAAAGAAGAGCCAGGGGGAGAATGAGGACAAAAACGTAGACTAAGACCTGCTGCATGTTGTCAGCAATAGCGGAGATGGTGAGGCCGATGCCGGTGGAGCTGAGGACGAAGATGAGCAGAGCGAAATAAAAAAGGGGCAGCGAACCGGCAAAGGGGATGTCGAACCAAAAGCGGGCGATGATGAGAAGCGCCGTGCTCTGGAAAAGGCCGATGAGGGTGGGCGGCAGCGCTTTCCCGATGAGGATCTCGGTGGGCGAAAGCGGCGTGACCAGAAGCTGATCAAAGGTGCCTAATTCCCGTTCCCGTGCCACGGAGAGTCCCCCCAGCATGATGACCTGAGTGAAGCTGATCATGCCGATGAGTCCGGGAAGAAAGTTCCAGCGGGTGTTTTGGGTGGGATTGTACCAGGTCCGGGTCAAAAGCTCGACGGCGGGAACATTTCGCTGGCGGTTATAGGCGGCCACGATGCGGTCAACGTAGCCGAGGGCCAACCCGGCGGTCATGGTATTGCGTCCGTCGGCAATGGTCTGGATGGGACTTTTTTCGCCCCGCGCCAGCTTGTCCGCAAAATCAGAGGGAATGACAATGACCAGTATGGCGTCACCACTGTCGATGGCATCGGCAATACCCGAGGTGTTGGAAAGCACACGCACGCGTTCCAAAGCCGAAGAGGCGCCAAAGTGGGCGGCGAGGTCGACAGATTCGGCGCTTTTGCTCATATCCAAGAGCGCGTAAGGGGCGCTGTCCAAATTAAAGGTGGCGCTGTAGCCAAAGAGGAATCCCTGAATGAGAACGGGAATCATAAGGACGCGGCGTTCTACGGGGTTATTGAAGGTGACTAACAGCTCTTTCCACGAGATCGCTTTTATGTGCTGCCAAAAAAGGGCGAGGCGGCTCATTCCTGCACCTTCTTTCGGGTGATGTGCCCGGCGAGGCCGAGGAAGAAGACGGCGTACCCGGCTAAGAGGAGGCTGTTCTTCACCAGAAGCGGCCAATGATTTCCCGTGAGAAATAGAGATTTTAGTATTTGCAGGTAATACGTAGTGGGAAAAAGCTGGCTGATAACGCGAATGACGAGAGGCTGCGAATGGAGATCAAACAGGAATCCGGAGAGCATAACGGAAGGCAGGAAACTGACCAAAAGGGCAATCTGACAGGCAACAAATTGTTTTTTCGTGACCGCGGAGATGGTGAGCCCGATGCCCAGCGCGACGATGAGATAGAGCATGGATGTGCCCAAGATGAGGAGAAGGGATCCGCGCAGGGGAAGTTCGTAGAGAAATCTTCCTGCTAAAAGGCAGAGGATCATCCCGGCCATAGCAACGCAGAAGTAAGGGATCATCTTCGCCAGGATGAGTTCAGCGGCCTGCACCGGCGTGACAAAAAGGGATTCAAAGGTGCCGCGCTCCCATTCCCGGGCCATGACAACAGCGGTGAGAAAGACGCCGACGATGGTCATGATGAGCATGATGAGGCCGGGAATGAAGAACCAGGTACTGGTATTGGCATCGTTAAACCAGAGGCGGCTTTCCGTGGTAACGTATCCCGGAGTGTGGGGTGCAGAATAGGCGGCCTCCGCCGCCATCGCCATGAATCCGGTCTCCAGATAGCCTTGCGCCGTCATGGCGGTGGTGGTATTGACGCCGTAGAGAATGGCTTGAGCCCGCGCCTCTCCGCGCGCCAACTGCCGGGAGAAATCGGGAGGCAGGACGAGGATGGCCTCCGCGTCGCGGCGTCGAAGCAGGCTTTCCCCCTCTTTCAGGGACGTGACATAATAGGGCGAGAAATAGTCGGAGCCGTCCAAAAAGCTGACCGCACGGCGGGCAGCAGGAGAGGCATCTTCTAAAACGACAGCGATGGGAACGTTTTTCACGTCGAGGGATATCCCATAACCGATGAGAAGAATGAGCAGGAGAGGCAAAAATACGCCTAAGAGGAGGCTGCTGCGATCCCGTCCCAACTGCAAAAACTCTTTGCGGACGAGCGCGCGGAGCCGGCGGGAAAAACCGGAGTCAGGCATGGAAATCCCTCCTTTAAAGATCGTCCGCCATCTCGCGGGCTTCTTCCACGATGGCGATAAAAAGCTCATTCATGGCCGCTTCTTTTCGTCCGAGACGGCGGCGAATTTCGGCGGGGCTGCCGAGGGCCAGGAGCCGTCCCTGATCCTGGATGATGACACGGTCGCAGTATTCCGCCTCTTCCATGAAGTGGGTAGTGATGACGACGGTAGTCCCGCGGGCAGAAAGATCGGTGATCTGCCGCCAGAAACGGCGGCGGGCCAAGGGATCAATCCCGCTGGTGGGTTCATCTAAAAAGAGAATCTGGGGGCGATGCAGGAGGGCCGCGGCCATGGAAAGCCGCTGCTTGTAGCCGCCGGGGAGGTCTTCCGCCTGTTCCTCTGCCCTGTCGCGCAGCTGAAATTCCTCCAATACCTCATTGATCCGTTTGTCCAGCGCATCCCCGTCAAGCCCGTAAGCGCCGCCGAAAAAGCGCAGATTTTGGCGAACGGAGAGATTGCCGTAAAGAGAAAATTTCTGAGCGACGTAGCCCACGTTGGCCCTGGCCTGTATCCGGGCGGTGCGAAGGTTCACCCCGGCCACGGAAAGTTCGCCGCCGGTGGCCGGAAGAAGCCCGCAGAGCATGCGGAACGTCGTCGTCTTTCCCGCGCCGTTGGGGCCAAGAAGCCCAAAGACTTCCCCCCGGCGCACGGTGAAGGAGGTATTGTCCACGGCGGTAAAATCGCCAAATTTTCGTACTAAGTTCTTGACCTCAATGTCCACCGGCACATCAGTCTCCGGCGGAGCGGGGCAAAAAGGAAGGCGGGCCGCCTCCGTCCTCGGCCCGACGATCGAAGCGGGGGCTATGGGCGCTTCCGCCGCCAGTGACGAGGAAACCGCCGCCCCTTCCCCAGGGCAAACCGATGACGCCGCCGCGTCGCTGTGGAGGAGTAGCATGAACGCGTCTTCCAGGCGCGGCGCGATTTCCTCGGGGGATATCCCCCACGCGGCAAAGAGAGGACTTTCCTCCGCCCCCGCCGCGCGGATAAAGCGCACGCCGTCCCCTTCGGGAACGGCATCTACGAAGTGCGCCGTATCGTCCAAGAGCTGACTCTGAAAAAGCCGCGTAGGCAGGCCTGGAGGCGGCACCACCCGCCCGCAGCGTCCTTCGGCCTGACGCCGTATGGTCTCTGGATCGCCGTGCGCCAAAAAACGGCCGCCGCTGATGACGAACACGTCGTCGCACATCTCGGCTTCTTCCATATAGGCGGTGCTGACGAAGACGGACAGCTGTTCTTCCGCTACCAAGCGCCGAAGAATCTGCCAGAGATCGCGGCGGGACAGGGGATCTACCCCCACCGTCGGCTCGTCAAGGAGCAAGAGGTCCGGCGAACGCACCAACGTGCAGGCTAGGCCCAGTTTTTGCTTCATGCCGCCGGAGAGTTTGCCCGCTAAACGTCCCGTAAACGAGGTCAGATCAGTCATGGCGAGGAGATGGGCGAATCGCTGGGGACGTATTTCTTCCGCGATGCCATGGAGATCAGCATAGAGATTCATATTTTCCGCCACCGTGAGATCCTCATAAAGGCCGAATTTCTGCGGCATATAGCTGAGTTTCGCCTGAAGCGCCGACGCTTCTCTTACCACATCGTACCCGAGAACGGTAAGGGTTCCAGCGGTAGGCGTCATAAGGCCGCAAATGAGACGCATGAGCGTCGTTTTCCCGGCGCCGTCGGGGCCGATGAGAGCGGTAATGCCGCCGGGGCGCACGGTGAAGGTGACCGACGAAAGGGCGAGAACCGATGTTTTCCCCGGCAGGGAAAATTTTTTCGTGAGGGCCGCCGCTCGGATGACGGCGTCGTTTTCCTCCTTCATATCAAAGCGCCACCTTAACTGTGGCCGGCATGCCAAGGCGCAGGCGATTGTCCGGATCTTCCACATAGACCCGCACCTCGTAAACGAGAGCGGTGCGAAGTTCCTCAGTCTGTACCGTCTTGGGCGTAAATTCTGCCGTGGCGGCGATATAACCCACCTGTCCGGCGATGGGCTGATCGGGGAAGCTGTCGATGTACACCGCGGCAGACTGCCCCTCTTTGACTCGTCCTAAATCGCGCTCCTCAATGTAGACCCGCACCCATTTTTTATCCGTCAGGGAGAGGGTGTACACCGGAAGAGAAGGCGACGCCATATCCCCTACTTCCCGGAGACGGGAGCGGACGACGCCGTCGGCCGGCGCAATGAGCTCCGTCTGCGAGAGGAGATATTCCTGCCGCTCCAGTTCGCTTTGCAGCGCGGCCAGCTGTGCCTCCCCTCCCGCTACTTCTTCCGCGCGCGGGCCAGCCACCGCCTTGGCGTAGGCTTCTCGCGCTCTTTGCAGTGCGCCGGCCGCCTCGTCAGCCTGGGTACGCGCGCTGTCCAATTCCTGTTGGCTCACCCCCTCTATCTCTTCATAAATCGCCTGGCGGCGCCGAGCGACCCCCGCGGCAAAATCCGCTCGGGCTTCGGCGGCGTGAAGCGCCCCCTCTGCCTGGGCGATATCCTCGGGACGCGAGCCGTTATAAAGCATGTCTACATTGGCCGCCTGGGCTTTTACCTGCGCTTTCGTCTTGGCGATGGACAGCCGCAGTTCTTCGTCGTCAAGACGTCCCAGCCGCTGCCCCTTTTTTACCATATCCCCTTCCTCCGCCGTCAGTTCGGCGATGCGGTCGCTGCCCCGAAAAGCGAGGGCGATCTCTCGCACATCCACGTTGCCGTAAAGCGTGAGCTCCCGGGCGGCCCGATCCGCCGCCTCCTGTTGCTGCCGGTGATAAAAAAACCAGCCACCGACGGCCAACAGGACAACGATGAAAAGCGCCACGGACTTTTTTTGCATCCCCATCACCTCGTCTTTTATCTGTCGGCATTACGTCAAAACCCTTCGCGCCGCTTATGTTTCTCCTTCATCATAGCAAAAAGTTCCTCTGTTTTCAACGCTCGCCTGATCTTTTACCAAGACGCCTCCTGCCGTATCCACCATTCCCACGGGGAAAACAAAACACGGGCGCTCTCCCTCACGAAAGAGCGCCCGTGTCAATTTCTCAATTCCTTCAGTTCGTTCCGGCGGAAACGTCGGGCAGCGGCTTCCCGCTCTTCCCGCTCGTCCGACGGCCTAAAAGTTCCCGCCCGCAATGCTCCGCCACCAAAAGGGCAAGGGTCGCTAACGCCAGCGCCAGAATGAGCTGAAGCCCATCGATCATAAAGATGAATCCGCCATGAAGAATCTTTTGCGAAATGCCGTAAATGGAGAGCCCCAGCGCCGACATGGTAACTACAAACATAAAGATCATCGGCACGTAAAGCATCCAGCCCTTTCGCCCGGTGACCCGCAGGAATACCGCCAGCGCGATGAGCACCAGTGCCGAAAGCAGCTGATTCGCCGCCCCAAACAGCGGCCAGATGTTCATGTACCCCGCGCGGCAGAGGAGATAGCTGAAAAAGAGCGTGAGCAGCGTCGCCACATGTTTATTGAGGATAAACGCCGCAAACGCCGAAGGCTTTTCCCCCGGATCGGGAAGGAACAATTCCTGCAGGGACATACGGCCGATGCGCGTGACAGAATCAATGGTAGTCATGGCCAGCGCCGAAACGCACATGGTCATAATGCAGACCGCCACGTGGGGGGACAGGCCGAACATGATAAAGAAGTTCCCGATCCCACCGGCGAAGAGGGAAAACGGCGTCCCCTCCGGCATGACACCGCCTGTCGCCGCCGAGCCGACGATGATGAGGGCAACGACGCCCAAAAGGGATTCGATGAGCATGGAACCGTACCCCACGCAGAGCATATCCTTCTCACTGGCGACGGTCTTGGAAGAAGTTCCGGAGGAAACGAGGCTGTGAAAGCCCGACACGGCGCCGCAGGCGATGGTAATAAAGAGGATGGGGAAAAGAGACTGTCCCTTGACTTCAAAACCCACAAAGGCCGGAAGATGAATGGAAGGATTGGCGATGAGCACCCCGGCGACACCGCCGAAGACCATGCCCAAGAGGAGAAAAGAGCTGAGATAATCCCGCGGCTGCATCATAATCCACATGGGAAGGACGGAGGCAATGAAGCAGTAGCCGAAGGCCACGTAGCGCCACTGGGACGCGTCTAGGTACATGGGCCAAGTGATCCCCGCCGCGAGCATGAGAAGGATGAGGGCGAGGCCCACGACAAATTTAGCCGTTTCCGAAGGACGGCGATACTTCACAAAGAGGCCGAAGAGAATGGCCCCGGCGATGTAGAGCATAGAAATCGACGCGGCGGCAGCGTTGGGAACGGCCAAAGCGCCGTCAGCAGCAAAACCGTTGAAGGTCTTGGCGATGATATCGGCAAAGGCCGCGATGACCAAAAGCGTGAAGAGCCAGCAAAAAAGCAGGAACAGACGGCGGCCGGTCTTACCGACGTATGTCTCGATCAGAAGCCCCATGGACTTCCCCTCGTTCTTTACCGAAGCGTAAAGCGCCGTAAAATCCTGCACCGCACCAAAGAATACGCCGCCTACCAAAAGCCAGAGAAACGCCGGCAGCCAGCCGAACATGGCGGCGATGATGGGCCCGGTCACTGGCCCCGCCCCCGTGATAGAAGAAAACTGGTGGGCGAAAACCGTCATCTTAGAGGCGGGCGAAAAATCCTGTCCATCCTCATAGCGCACCGCCGGGGTTCGGGCATTTTCATCGATCCCCCAGGTACGAACCAACCAGCGACCGTAGCCGAAATAAGCTGCCAAACAGACGGCGATGGCAATTCCCATTAACATAAGTCCGCTCATGATATACTCCTTCTTTCGTTTTTCTCATGGCAAAGATACGCGTCCCCAGCTTTCCGGTAAACGAATTCCGCGGCGGGGCCCTCTCCATCATGCTTTTTTAAAATTACATTGTTTCTCTCCGAGAGGACATATCTCCCTTGCTCATTCAAGAAACATGGAAACAGTTACAATGATGTTGATGGATACAATATCATTCTTCCTTTTTCTTGTCAACAAAAAACTTTTAAAAGATGTAAAAAACAAACCAAATGAAAGCATTATATTTCTAAATTGTATTTCTGGCAATGGATGAAGGCACACAAAAAAGACATCGCTGAATCGGAGAAAGGCTCCCCTCTTCGGCGATGTCTTAAAAAATATCTCTTCGTTTTTCTCAGCGGCCTTTGCCGCTGTTGGTCATACTGGGCGCTGCCGGTGCCGATGGCGCGACAGGACGGGCCGGTGCTTCCGGCGTGATCGTCCCAGCCGGCGCCTCATCATCGCTGTCACCGGGGGGCGTCCGGGAAAGATCGGTTCCGGGCCGAGGCCCACTTCCCTCCGGATTCGCCCAGCTGGGACGAACCGCCGAAGAATTCCCCGAGGAATTATCTTCGCTTTCCGATCGCTCCGCCCCCGCCGTATCTTCAGCGCTGCGGGCCGAAGCCGCACCACTGCCCCGGAGCGTGCCCGTTCCCGACGGCGAAGTCCGTCCCGCAGCGGATGACGCCGACGCCCCACTCCGGCGGTCAGGCCGTCCTAAAGAAGTGTCGCCAGGCGGTACTTCCCGGGCGGTACTGGGAATAGAGGCCTCGTATTCCCGCTGTTCCCGTTCCATTTCTGCTCGCGCTTTCTGACTCATGGTAATTCCCAAGGTGGAAGCGAGCCGGGTGCGTGTTTCCGTGAGATCCGGTACCCAGTAACTCACCTCATCAATGTAGAGGGGCCGGCCGGGGAGCATTTCCGCCCGCAGACCGTTTCCCTGGGCCTCCTTGATGGACCCGGCCAATTCCAGTATCTGGCGGAAGGAAAGATCCGTCTCCACCGCCCCCATACATTCCCGGATCACGGCGGGCAGCCTGGTGACAATGGCGGGGGACGTCACCTTTTCCATCACCGCGCGCATGAAGCGCTGCTGCCGGGCGATGCGGCCAATGTCCCCCTCTTCATCCCGATAGCGCACGTAAGACATGGCCGTAACGCCGTCCATGTGCTGCATCCCGGGGTAGAGATCAATGACCAGCCCACCGGGCACGGCGTCGTCCCATTCATCCACATAATACATACGGGACTCCACGTAGAGGTCGATGCCGCCGATGGCGTCAATGATCCGAGGAAAAGAACGGGTGTTGACGAGGACGTAATGATCCACCGGAGTATCCAGCAGATCTTCCACTACGTCCCGGGTAAGTTTCCAACCGCCATAAGCGTAGGCGGAATTGATTTTATCGTAGCTCCCCTGAATCAGCGTTCGGGTATCCCGGGGAATGGAGAGCAGCGAGACCTGTTTTTGTTTGGGATCGACAGTGGCCAGCATCAAAGTGTCCGAACGGCCCACGTCGTCATCCCGCTCGTCCACGCCCAGAATCATCACCGTAGTTTTGTCCGTCGCCACCAAGAGCGTCTCATTCGCGCGATCCAGCCGCGCCAACCGGCGCGGTGCGTCGAACAAGCTGGTGGAGGCGAGGAATGCCCCCGCTCCCACGGCAGCAAAAAAAGCCAAGACCATTAGAATCCATACCCATATATGGCGATTCTTTTTCTTTTTCTCCCGGCGGGAATAACGATCCAGTCTGCGCAATCGAATAACTTCTTTCCATTAAAAAAATGAAGTACAGTTCTATTATAAAAGACGCCACACAGAAAAACAATAAAATATATACTAAAAATCCCGACTGAAAATCCCCGGGAAAACTCGCCGCAGCAAGTAATCTCCGACTGAAAAAGCAGCCTCTCTCCATCGTTTCGCCAAAAGCGATACCTCATAAAGCACCAAGAGATTTTCCCTGAAAAACTTCACAAAAAAAGATATAATAAAGAAAATACGCCTCCTGAAAAGAGGCGATTGCGGAGGATGATACGTGTGGGACGGGAGATCGAACGAAAATTTCTGGTAGAGAAGGCCCTGTGGCAGCCCCAAGGACATGGTTTCAGCGTACGGCAGGGCTATCTTCCCCAGGCAGGAGAACTTTTGGTGCGGATCCGCACCCAGGACGGCCGCGCCTTTCTCACCCTCAAAGGGCGTACAACGGGCATCACCCGCGCGGAATTTGAGTACGAGATTCCCGCCGCCGATGCTGCCGAGCTCCTCCCCTTCTGCCGCCGCCCCCTCATCGAAAAAGTACGCTACCATGAGGAAGTGGCGGGTCATCTCTGGGAGATTGACTGCTTTTCCGGAGAGAACGACGGCTTGATCGTGGCGGAAATCGAGCTGCAAAGCGAAACGGAAGCCTTTACCCGCCCCGATTGGCTGGGCGCAGAAGTCTCCGGCGATCCTCGCTACTACAACGCCAATCTGACGGATCATCCCTATCGGACGTGGGGCAAGGGCTGACCAGCTTATACACAAATTTTGTGGATAACTGACGGCCTGTGTCACTAAATCTGGGGGATTGACAAAAAAATTTCCCTATGATGTTGAGTTATCCACTTATTTATCCACATTATCCACAGATTTCCCTTCGATTTGACGACAAAATTTGCGTAAAACTGTGGATAACCTAAAGGCCGTGATGGCGAGAGCATGGGCCGCCCGCTTCATTTTTTGCCGGGAATTTGATTCCCCAGGGGGCCACCGTGTATAATAAAAAGATAAAAATTCTCACGTCGCACTTTCCGGAGGTGAAGTATGGAACAAGACAACACCTATCGTCTCGTCATCGTCACCGGCATGTCAGGGGGCGGTAAGACGCAGGCCTGCCGTCATTTGGAGGATTTAGGCTTCTTCTGTGTGGACAATCTGCCGCCGGTGTTCATCCCGAAATTCGCCGAGCTGTGTGCCCATTCGGCAGGACATATCGCCCGAGTCGTGCTGGTGGTAGACACCCGCAGCCGGGAATTTTTTGATACCTTTCTCCACGTTTTGGAGGATATGGATAAGGCGGGGCAAAAGTACGAGCTTCTCTTCATGGACGCCACCGACGAGGCCATCATCCGCCGCTACAAGGAAACCCGCCGCCGCCATCCTCTGGCCCCCAGCGCCCGGCTTTCAGACGGCATCCGGCAGGAGCGGGCGCAGCTGGCCCGCGTGCGGGAAAAGGCTACCTATATCATCGATACCTCGGCACTGCGCAAAGCTGATCTGAAAAAAAAGATCCTCGCCCTTTTCGGCCACGCTGAAGGCGTCGCCATGGGGATCAACGTCCTCTCTTTCGGTTTCAGGCACGGCGTCCCCATGGACGCCGACATGGTCCTGGACGTACGCTTTTTACCGAATCCTTTCTACATTGACGCCCTGCGCTACAAGAACGGTGAAGTACCGGAAGTGGCGGAATACATCGCCAAATGGCCGGTGACCCGGGAATTTACCGAGAAATTAGACGGGCTCCTGGACTTTCTCATCCCGCAATACGTCAAGGAAGGAAAGAACCAATTTGTCATCGCCGTGGGCTGCACCGGAGGAATGCACCGTTCCGTTTACATCGCACGGCATATCTTCGATTTCTTGGGGGCGCGCGGCTGGCAGGCGACGCTGGAACATCGGGATCTCACAAAAAACGCCGCCGCGCCGGCGTCCGAGGAATTGAGATCATGACGGCAGCCCCTTCCGCACCGGTTGAGAGGATCCTATCATGCATTTATTGAAATGGCTGTACCCCGGCATGAAATTTAAACGCTGGCTGCTCCTTTTCGCCGCCGGCGTGATGCTGGTCAGTCTGGGCCTGGCCCTGATATTTAACTACAAATACCTGGACGCGATCGAGGAAGCGATCTTCCGCTTCGTTTATAATTGGCGCGGTTCCTACGATTACGCCGCCACCGCTTTGGTGGGAACGAGCGTCGTCGTCGTCGGGGTGGCCATCATGCTCATGGCCACCCGGTTCGTCATCCGTTCTCTCATCATGGTGTTAGTGCCGGAAAACTCCGGCCGCCTGGTAGATCTCATTTACGAGAAGCGCCGCCTGGAAAGCGGCCCGGCGGTGACGGTCATCGGCGGCGGGCACGGTCTGTCCGTTCTCCTGCGTGGGATCAAAGAGGCCACCAGCAACGTGACAGCGGTGGTGACGGTAGCCGATGACGGTGGCTCCTCGGGACGGCTGCGCTCCGATCTTGGCATCATTCCGCCCGGCGACATGCGAAATTGCCTAGTGGCCCTGGCGGACACAGAACCCCTGATGGAGAAGCTTTTTCAATACCGCTTTGGGGGAGACAGTGAGCTGGCCGGGCACAGCTTCGGCAACCTCTTCATCGCCGCCATGAACGAAGTCACAGGAAACATGGAAACGGCGCTTAAAGAA
>ERZ773099.2416-NODE-2416-length-12815-cov-10.299295_pt1 | contig 12815 bp, 11 predicted proteins | sample MGYA00511120_ERZ773099 | MGnify/ENA primary metagenome ERZ773099 (study PRJEB29015, sample SAMEA2738012) | human oral metagenome | biome: human oral; feature: human-associated habitat; material: dental | place: China | collected 2104 ... | reverse complement strand
GCCATAGCTTCCATTCCCAGTACGCCTCCTTGTCGGCCAGGAAGCGCCATCCCAGGGTGGGCAGCATGAGCGCCATCCACGGCGAGGCCAGGCCGATCCCGCCGGCGGTGCACACCAGCATGAACAGCGTGGTGACCTTGACCTCCGGGGAGAACAGCCGATCGAGCAGGGTGCCGCGGCTCGGGGCGGTCGGCATGCCGTCGGCGGTGTTGCCGCTCAGCCCGTACTGCCAGGCGCCCGTCGGGCTCAGCAGCGGCACGATGACGAACACCGTCAGGACGAAGGCCAGCGCGCCGAACAGCGCCACGTACGCGCCTGTCCGCACCGCCGTCGGCAGGTCGGCCCAGACCCGCACGGGCCGGCCGGGACGCCATCGCGCCGGCCCGCCGTCGCCGTCGTCGGACAGGCCCGCGCGCGCGTCCTGCCAGCCGCGCAGCGCCATGGCGCCGCCCGCCATGACGAGGGTCAGCCCCATGTCCTCCTTGACCAGTACCAGCGGCGCCAGCCACAGCGCGCACGCCGTCCAGCGGCGCTCGACGAAGGCGACCGAGGCCCACGCCAGGGCCGGCACGGCGAAGGCGATCTCGTGGAACTGCGCCTGGGCCGCGCCCTGGATGCCCCAGGACAGAACGTAGAACAGGCCCAGCGCGGTCGCGACCAGCCGGGTCGTCAGGCGCGTGGCCAGGCGGGTGAGCGGCCAGGCCGACACCGCCAGGAGCAGGTCCTGGACCACCAGCAGCGCCAGCGGCGTGGGGAACAGGCGCCAGACGGGGCCGAGCAGGATAAGGATCGGGTGGAAGTGGTCGCCCAGGAGGTTGTAGCCCTCGCCCTTGATCGGCACGATCGGGGCCCGGCCGTGGGCGTAGTCCTTGGCGAGCTCGGCGAAGATCGCCAGGTCCCAGCTCGGCACCGTGATGGACCGCCACTGGTCCACGGAGTAGGCGATGAGGATCCATGCGCCCACGGCGACGGCGAGGGCGGCCGGCAGGCGGTCCAGGGCGGCAGACAGACGGTGGGGAGCGGCGTCGTGGGCGGTCTGTCCGAGGGAACGAGGAGTGATCATCGCCTCTGAGCCTATCCGAGGCGATCTGGGCCCACGAAACATAGGCGCCATCACGCGCCGCTAGGCTGCCCGGGTCCGTCCATCCCGAGGAGATCCCATGGCCGAGCAGATCGCTCAGGACCATCAGCTGCAACGACGGCTCACCAACAGGCACATCCAGCTCATCGCGATCGGAGGCGCGATTGGCACGGGGCTCTTCATGGGCTCCGGTCAGGCGATCTCGAAGGCGGGCCCCGGGGTGCTCATCGTCTACGCGACCATCGGCGGGGTCCTCTTCCTCGTCATGCGCGCCCTGGGCGAGGTCCTGCTTTCCGACCTGGAGTACAAGTCCTTCGCCGACGTCGCCCACGACCTCATCGGACCCTGGGCCGGGTTCTTCACCGGCTGGACCTACTACGTGTGCTGGCTGGTGACGGCGATCGCCGAGGTCATCGCCATCACCGCCTACGTCAGTTTCTGGTGGCCCGACCTGCCGCTGTGGGTGGCGCCGGTGGTCACGGTGACGCTGCTGCTGGGGCTGAACCTCACCACCGTGCAGGCCTTCGGCGAGATCGAGTTCTGGTTCTCCATTATCAAGATCGTCGCCATTATCGCCCTGGTGGTGATCGGGGTCGTGATGGTGGCGGCCGGGTTCCGCTCGCCGGAGGGCGCGCAGGCCTCCCTGGCGAACCTGTGGAACGGCGGGGACCTGTTCCCCAACGGGTTCCACGGGTTCGTTGGGGCCTTCCAGATCGCCGTGTTCTCCTTCCTGGGCACCGAGTTGGTCGGCACCGCCGCCGCGGAGGCCAGGGACCCGGAGGTCACCCTGCCCAAGGCCGTCAACGCGATCCCGGTGCGCATCGTCATCTTCTACCTGGGGGCACTGGCGGCCATTATGGCCGTCACGCCGTGGTGGGAGGTGCCGGCGGAGTCGAGCCCGTTCGTGTCCATGTTCACCCTGGCCGGGCTCGGCGTGGCCGCGGGCGCGGTCAACTTCGTGGTGCTCACGGCCGCGGCCTCGAGCGCGAACTCCGGCATCTACTCCACGTCCAGGATGCTGTTCGGGCTCTCGTGGGCCGAGCACGCCCCGGGGGCCTTCCGCGCCCTGACGGCGCGCAGCGTGCCCGGTCCGGCGCTGCTGGTGACCTGCGCGGCCCTGCTGACCTCGATCCCGCTGATGTACGTGTCCGACTCGATCATGACGGCCTTCGTCGCCGTGACGACGGTGGCCAGCGTCCTGTTCATCCTCGTGTGGTGCGTCATCGTCGTGTCGTACATGCGCTTCCGCGTCCTGCGCCCCGAGCTGCACGCGGCCAGCGCCTTCCGCCTGCCCGGCGGCTGGGCGGCGGCGTGGGGGTCCCTGGTCTTCTTCGCCTTCGTGACCTGGACGCTGACGCAGGGAAGCGACACCCGGCTGGCCGTGGCCCTCTCGCCGCTGTGGCTCGTGGCGCTCGGTGCCGCCTGGTGGGTGCACTCGCGGCGCCGGCGCGCCTCCGCCGCCTGAGGCGCCCGGGCGGGACCGGGGCCCGGGCGGGACGGCCGCGTCCGGTACGTGCTGAGAGGAGACCACTATGAGCTCTGCGACCGCTGCGACGGAGGATGTGGCGATCAGGGCTGATGCCGTGAGCCGGACCATCTCCGGTCGTCGGGTGATCGTCGATCTGTCGATGCACGTCGAGCGGGGTGCCGTCTTCGGGCTCCTCGGGCCGAACGGCGCCGGCAAGACCACGACCGTCCGTCTTCTGACGGGGCTGCTCGCGCCGGACTCCGGGGCCATCGAGGTCCTGGGGGAGAGTATGACCCCGGAGCGGGCCGCTGCACTCCGCCGTCGGATCGGGGTGCAGACCGACTACCGGCTGTACAAGGAGCTGACGCTGCGCGAGAACCTCAGGTTCTGGGGCGAGCTCTACGGCCTGGACCCCGCCGGAATCGAGCGGCGGGTCCACGAGCTGACCCGGCTGCTCGCCCTGTCGGAGCGTCTGGACAGCCGGGTCGGGGAGCTCAGCAAGGGGATGACCCCCAAGGCGGTGATCGCCAGGACCCTCCTGCCGTCCCCCGACGTCGTGTTCCTCGACGAGCCCACGGCCGGCCTGGACCCCGAAGCCGCCGAGAGCCTGCTCTCCTACCTGCGCGTCATCGCCGACGGCGGCACGACCCTGTTCGTGTGCACCCACCAGCTTCACGGCTTCGAGGGTCTGTGCGACCGGATCGGTATCCTCGCGGGCGGTCGGCTCGTCGCAGAGGGGGCCGTCGGGGACCTGATCGCCGACCGGTGGCCCGAGGAGTGCCTGGACCTGAGGACCGGCGAGCCCGGGCGCGCGCAGGAGGCGCTCGCCGCGGTGGGCATTCCCAGCACCCCGGAGGAGGGCGGCGTGCGTGCGCGTATCGGCGGCGCCGGGCGCGCCCATGAGGCGGTGCGCGCCGTCGTCGAGGCGGGGATTCGACTGGATGCCGCAATACCCCGCCGTCACACGCTCAAAGAGCTGTACTTCGCGACCATTGACAGGAGTATTGAGGAGAAGTCGTCATGAGTGGGAGCAGCGGGAGCCCGGCCGGCTTCGGCCGACGCTGTGTTCTGGTCCTGATCAGGAAGGAGTGGCGTCAGGCGCTGCGGGATACCAGTGCCCTGGTGCCCGTCGTCCTGTTCCCCCTTCTCTTCAGCATTATCCTGCCCGGGGCGGCTGTCGGACTGATTGCGCACTCCGCCTCCTCCGAGACGAGGATTCACGGCCTGGAGCCCTTCCTCGATCTTGTCGCCTCCGTCTCCGGGGCCGGCATGGGGCCGCAGCAGCTGCTCGTGACCGCCGTCGTCACCTACGTGTTCGCGCCGCTCATCCTCATCATCCCGGTCATTGTCGCCACCGCCGGTGCGACGGCGGCCTTCGTGGGAGAGCGCGAGCGGGGCACTCTCGAGGGGCTCCTCTACGGCCCGATCACGGTGCGCGAGCTCTTCCTGGCCAAGACCCTGGCATCGGTGATACCGGCCGTGCTGCTGACGTGGGCGTCCTTCCTCGGATTCTCGGTGGTGGCCAATGCGGCGGCGTGGCCGGTCATGAGAGGGATCGTCTTCCCGGATGTCACCTGGGCCCTCGCGGTCCTGGTCCTCGTCCCGCTTATCGCCTTTCTCGTCATCAGCGTGATCGTGGGGGTCTCGAACCGGGCGAAGTCGGTGCAGTCGGCCCAGGGTATTGCGGTCTTCTTCATCCTTCCGCTGGTGGGAATGATCGTCTCCCAGATCGCCGGAGCCCTCCTGTTCGACTGGCGGGTCGTGGCGCTGCTGGGGGGCGTGCTGGCGGTGCTCTGCGTGATCGCCTACCTGCTGGTGGCCCGGGCCGTTGAGCACGACGAGATCGTTCTGAAGATCTAGCCGCCCGCCCCGCTGCCCCCTTCGCCGAGATCGGTCGAGTTCCGCGTCGAGATCGGTTCACTTCCGCACCGAGATCGGTTCGAAGGGGCGGGCCCGGGCGAGAATGCCCTGAAGCTCTCTCGGAACGGGCGTTTGGCGTGGCATGCTGGGGGCGCCTCCACGGCGCCACCCCGGACCGACGCAGTACCAGCCTTGCCGGGAGTGCACCGAGAGGAGGTGGCTCTGGGCATGTCGTCGAGGAACCGGAAGCGTCGCCGGCGCCAGCCGGTGGCACGGAAGGGGATAACGGGCTCGCAAAAGGCCCAGACCTGGCGGACAGCGTTGCAGAACCTTCTGCCGTTGATCTGGGCCCTTGCAGCCTTGATCAACGCCCTGCTGGGTCGTTGAACCAACATCCCAGAGAACTGGGGAGCCGTCCGGTTGCAGCCGGGTGGCTCCCCTTCATTATGGGCCATCCGGGCCGTCGGCGTCCACTGTGACTCCGGGTCTGCGCCCGGAGCCTGTGCCCGGAGCGGAGGCCCAGGGACGACGGCGGCCCGGACGCGAGCGGCCTCCCCGCCGTCGTGGCTCCGGCCGCCGCGGCGGCCCGGCTTCAGCACCGGGTATCGCTGCGATCCAGCACCCTGGCCGTAGCGGCGATAATGATGGCGGTCAGCGTCACCGACAGCCCGATCGTCGTCACGGCGCCGGCCGCACTCAGATCCTGAACCTCGAAGGTCGTCTCGCCCGCGGAGCTGAAGGCCCCGATCAGGGCGGTCCGGGTGAGCAGCGCCTGGGGCAGGATGGCGGCCCCCGGAACATGCATGAGCAGCGACATGGTGCCGACGCCGGCGAGGGCCAGGCCCGCCGCCACGGGCAGGGCGAAGGAGCGCGAGAACGCCGATAGCGCCGACTGCAGGGCGCATACGGGCACGCAGGCGATCACGATGAGGCCGCTGGTCGCCAGGTAGCGTGCGGGCAGCATCCCGGGCAGATCGAGGATGCCGACGCCGACCGCGACGACGGCGACGACGAGCACGAGCTGCATGACGGCGGCGAGCACGGCCACGGAGATGGTCTTGGCCGCGACGATCTGCCAGGTGGGCACGGGCCTGCTCATAAGGGCGTTCCAGTTGGAGCCCTGGTGCTCCACGCGCCACACGAGGGAGGCGAGGACGGCCAGCCCGACCGCCAGGACCGCCATGGCGTAGAACCCGATGGACCTGACCCACAGGGTGTGCCAGCCCTCCACGAACCCGTCCGTCGCCCAGGTGCTGCCGCCTCCGGCAGCGACCATGATGATGGGCAGCAGCAGGGCAATGCCCCAGCTCGTGGAGCGCCTGAGCTTGATCAGCTCTGTGGTGAGGGAGCTCATGTCATGCCTCCCAACGGTCGAGGCGCGCGGTGGCGCCGAGGAACAGGGCGCCGCCGACGACGGCGAGCGCGGCTGTGCTGGGCAGGCCGGCCGTGCCGGGGCCGGCCGGGCCGAGGTACACCAGGTCGAGGCCGACGAAGTCGGCGGGAGCGATGAGCGTGTAGTAGGTCCACGGGCTCAGGTGCAGCAGCCAGCGGGGCAGGACCTGGCCGAAGAGGCCGAGGAGTGTCCCGCCCAGTGCCGCGCCCAGCGGCAGGAGCTGGTTCTCCGTCCTGGCTGACAGCAGCAGCTGGAGGGCGAGGACGGCGAGATCGACCACCATCAGCGAGATGATGAGCCCAAGGGCGCGGGCCGTGGGGAAAGGAGCCGTGATGCCGACGGCCCTGCCGAGGACCAGGATCGCTCCGCCCCAGATGAGGGGCATCGGCGTCACCAGCGTCCCCAGAGCGAGGAGCTTGGCTCGGCAGAGCCGGCCCGGTCCGGCACCGGCTGTGGCGGAGGCCAGCCACCCGTTGCCCGAGTGCTCGATCTCCGTCTGCCTGCTGGCCATGACTGCCAGCAGGATGGGAGCGGTGAACATGACGGCGCTGTGGAGCCCGACCAGGAGGAGCTTCCAGTCGTAGCCGTCCGGATCATCAAGGTGCTCCGCAAGGCCCGATCCCATGGGCCAGAACACGGTGAGGGCGCACACGCCGATCAGGAGCAGGCAGGCGATGAGCCCGATCCGCAGATGGCGCATCTTGGAGTACTCGTTGCGGAGGCGCGCGCTCAGGGTCACAGTCCGCCTCCCTCGGTGAGGGCCATGAAGACGTCCTCCAGGCTCTGCTCGTCGTGGCGCACGCCGTAGACGTCGATGCCCGCACGGACGAGGGCGGACACGGCATGAGCGGTCGCCCTCCGGTCGAGCCCGGGAACGCGGACCAGGCCGCCGGAGCAGTCCGGACGGTCTGGGTCGCTCGGGTCCCGCGTCGTCGGATCCCGGTCCGAGTCGCGACCTGGCCCGGGCCCGGCGCCGTGGGCGGCGAGTACCGTAGAGGCCGTGTCCGGGTCGGAGCACTCGATGAGGAGGTCGGGCGCGGAGGCCCTCACGAGGTCGTCGCGGCTGCCCTGGAACAGCAGCCTGCCGCGTGACAGGATGCCCAGCACGGTGGCGGTGCGGTCGATCTCTCCCAGCAGGTGCGAGGAGACCATGATGGTCATGCCGTCGGCGGCGAGATCGCGCAGAAGCCGGCGGATCTCCTCGATGCCCGCCGGGTCGAGCCCGTTGGTGGGCTCGTCGAGGATGAGCAGGCTGGGACGGCGCACCAGGGCCATGGCGATGCCCAGGCGCTGCTTCATCCCCAGGGAGTACTCGCGGACCTTCTTGTCCATCTGCTTCTGCATGCGCACGGTGCTCACCGCGCGGCGCACGTCCTCCTCGTCCAGGCCGAGGAGGCGCTGGACGATCCGCATGTTCTCCGCCCCGGTCAGGTGCCCGTAGCCGGGCGGCGACTCGATGAGGGAGCCGATGCGGGCGAGCCGGCGACGCCGGGTGGAGCGGTTCATGGGCTCGCCCTGGATGAGGATCCGGCCCTCGGTGGGCTGCACCAGGGACAGGAGCATCTTCATGGTGGTGGACTTGCCGGAGCCGTTGGGCCCCAGGAAGCCGTAGACGGCGCCCTGCGGGATGCGCAGGTCCAGTCCGGCGACGACGGCTCTTGCGCCGTACCGCTTGGTCAGGTTGCTGGTTTCGACGACGTGTGTCATGCGCCTGAGTCTGGTCGCGGCGGTGCCGCCCGGCTTCCGGCTGCGGGACCATGCCGGCGTATGCATGTTGCATACGCCCCAGGCCGCGGTCAGCCCCGGCATGGCCCGGCATCCTGGCGCAGCCCGGCGCCTCAGCCCTCCCCGGCGCGGACGATCCCCGACTCGTAGGCCAGGACGACGGCCTGCGCCCGGTCGTGCAGCCCGAGCTTGCCGAGGATCCGGCCGATGTGGATGCGCACTGTCCCCTCGGCGATCGACAGGTCCCGGGCGATGCGGTCATTGGGGAGCCCGCGGGCGAGCAGGAGGAACACCTCTTTCTCACGGGAGGTGAGCCTGTCCAGCGGAGCCGGCTCGGCGTCGGCCATGGGGGCGGGATGGGCGGCGAAGCGATCAATGAGGCGGCGCGTCGTGCTTGGGGCCATGACCGCGTCGCCGTCGTGAACGTGACGGATCGCGGCCATGAGCTCCTCCAGGGTGGTGTCCTTGAGCAGGAAGCCACTGGCGCCGGCGCGGATCGCCTCGAAGGCGTACTCGTCGAGGTCGAAGGTGGTCAGGACCAGGACCCTGGGGGCGGAGGCGTCGGAAGGACCGTCACCGCTGCCGCCCACGATGCGGTGGGTCGCCTCGATCCCGTCCATCCGCGGCATCCGCACGTCCATGAGGACGACGTCGGCCTCCACCCCGGCCAGCAGCTCGACGGCGGCGGAGCCGTCTTCGGCCTCGCCGACGAGCTCGACGTCCTCCTGGGACTCCAGCAGCATGCGGAAGCCGAGCCGGTACATCTCCTGGTCGTCGACCAGCACGGTCCTGATCGTCACGGCTCTCCGCTCCGGATCGGCAGGACGGCGCGAACCCGGAACCCGCCGCCGGACCGCGGCCCCGTCTCAAGGGTGCCGCCGTGGGAGGCGACCCGCTCGCGCATGCCCACCAGGCCGTGACCGGGTGGCCCGGGCGTGCCGGCAGGATCGTCAGCCGGGCCGGAGGACTCGGGCGCTCTGCCGGCTGGGCCGGGCTCGGAGGCCGGGCCCGGTGCGCCGTCGGGGTCGGGCCCGGCCGCACCTGCGCCGTCGTCGAGCACCTCCACCTCAAGACGGTCCTGCGTCCGGGTCACGCGCACGTCGACCCGGCTCGCCGGGCCGGCGTGGCGGCGCGCGTTGGTGAGCGCCTCCTGGACCAGCCGGTAGACGGTGAGGTCGAGCCCGGCGGGCAGGTCGAGTGCGCCGCTCACGCTCAGGGACACCGGCAGGCCGGCCTCCCGGGCCTCGGCGACGAGGTCCTCGAGCCGGGCGGTGCCGGGCCGGGGCGCGAGCCCGGTCGGCCCGCCGGTGCGCAGAAGGGTCAGCATCCGCCGCATCTCGCCCATCGCCTCCCGGCCGGTGTCGCGCACGCGGACCATGGCGTCGGCGGCGCGCCGCGGGTCGGTGGGCGCGATGGTGGCGGCGCCGTCGGCGACGACGACCATGACGCCCAGGCTGTGGGAGACGATGTCGTGGATCTCCCGGGCGATCCGGGCGCGCTCGTCGAGCACGTCCGCGCGGTGGCGGGCCTCCTGCTCGCGCAGGCTGCGCTCGGCGGTCTCGGTCAGGGCCGTGGCGTAGGCGCGTCGCGTCCGCGTCAGGGCGCCACTGGTCCAGGCCCAGGCGACGGCGGCGACGAGGAGTCCGGGCAGGCTCAGCCGGGCCTCGCCCAGCCGGACCAGGGGGGCGCAGGCGACCAGGGCCCAGGCGGCGACGGCGACCGCCGCGGGCAGCGAGGCCGTGTGCCGCCTGGTGACTGCGAGGTGGTGGACCGTGAGGGGCAGCATGAGGTCGGCGGGGACCAGTCCCGCGCGCGGGCCGATGAGCGGCTGGACGCACGCGGTCAGGAGCATGAGCGCGAAGACGGCCAGAGGACGACGGCGCCGCAGCGGGTACGCCAGGCACGGGCACAGGGAGATGGTCTGGAGCATCCAGAAGCCGCCCGGCCGGCTGCCGAGAGCGGCCATGGGGAGGATCATCTGGTTGTACGCCAGGACGACGCCGGTCACCAGGAGATCCGTGCCGCGCCGGTGCCAGGCCGGGCGGCGCTGCGGCCACGGCGTCGGGACGCCCACGGGCGACCGGGTGGGGGCGGACCTCATGGCGCCAACCTACTCGGTGCCCGCTTCGAGGATCTGAGGGCGCCGGGTGCTGGTGGGGCTGCTCCACGGAGCCGGGGCGTCGCCGGACCGATCTCGGTGCGGAAGTGAACCGATCTCGGTGCGGAACCGGACCGATCTCGGCGAAGGGGGACGGCGAAGGGGGACGGCGAAGGGGTGCGGGGGGCGCGGGCCTGGGCCGCGCCGCGCTGCTAGGGCGCTTCCGCGGTGCGGGGTCTGAGAGAGTCACAGGGTTGTCGGTAGGGTGGCGGCGTGCTCCCCGCCCAGCTCGCGGTCCCGGACACGCTGCCGGAGACCTTCCGCATCCTCGACCTGTCCGGTGTTCTCCTCAACGGCATCCTCGGCGGCCTGATCGCCCGGCGCAAGAACTTCGACCTGGTGGGCTTCGTCGTCCTGGCCATCCTCACCGCGACCGCCGGCGGCATTCTGCGGGACGTCATGATCCAGGCCGGCCCGCCCTTTGCGCTGACCGACCCGTACTACCTCTACACCGCCTGCGCCGGCGCCCTGGTCGCCTGGTGGGTGCCCTTCACCTCCCGCCTCGCCCACCGCTTCCTCGTCGTCGCCGACGCCGTCGTCCTGGGCACCTGGGCGGCCACCGGCGCCGCCAAGGCGCTGGACAACGGGCTGGGCGTCATGCCCGCGCTGCTGCTGGGCTGCCTGACGGCGGTGGGCGGCTCCATGATCCGCGACGTGTCCGTGGGGGAGACCCCGGCCGTGTTCGGCGGCAACAAGCTCTACGCCGTTCCCGCCCTGTGCGCCGCGGGGACGGCGGTCTGCGTCGTCCGCGGCGGATTGCCGGAGGCCTACGCGCTGCTGGCGGCCACGCTGGTCGGCGCCAGCACCTGCCTGATGGCCTACTGGCGCTCGTGGCGCCTGCCGGTGGCCGGGGACCGGGAACGGCGTCGGGCCGAGCGCCTGGCGGCCGGCGACCCTACCCTCGCCGCCCGGGCCCGGGGCCTGACGGGCCGCTACGGCGGCACGGTGTTGTCGGGCTGGCGCCGGGCGCTGCTGTCGCGCCGTCAGGTGCCCAGGCCGTTGCGTCGCCGCAAGCCCCTCGACGTCGAGGACCTGTGAGGGCGGAGCCGGGCCGGTGCGGTGCGCAGAACCCGTCCCGCCCAGCAGGGCCCTCAGTCGATGGGGCGGACCTCGGCGTCGTCGACGTGGACAGCGGGAGCCGGGGCGGCGCGCTCCGCCGGGCTGCGGAAGAGACGGTCCTTGAGGGCGTCGGCAACCTTGTCGGTGACGGCCTCGCCCTGCCTGCGCACGAACTGGCCGGCCCGGGCGGATGCGGCGTCGACCTTGTCCCGCACGAAGGGGCGCTCGGCGATCCGCGACGCGGCGCGGGAGGCGGCGGACTTCATGCGCTCGTACTGGGCGCGGCCGGCCCGCGTTCCCAGCACGTAGCCGGCTCCCAGGCCGATGATGAAGGGCAGCTTGCTGGCCATGGCGATCTCCTCACGCTGGTGGCGGTACCGGGGCAGAGCCTACTGGGCGCGGCATGCCCCGGGCCCGGACTGTGTCGGACCGGACGTCGCTTACTACGCTCCTTTGTTCCTTACTGTACGGCCGTAAGGAGCGTAGTAAGGAACAAAGGAGCGTAGTAAGCGTTCCGGCCGATCATCTAGGCCCTGCTCACGGTCAGATGAGCTCAGATGAGCGTGGTCCACGCGGGCACCGCGGGGCGGGGGCGCTGGTCGCAGCGCCCGGGGTAGCGGAAGCCGACGGCGCGCATGCGGGTGATACCGGCCCTCAGGCCGCCGGGGGCGTGCGGGTCGGGGGCGACCGTCAGGGAGATCTCGACGTCGCTGGGCCGCTCCCGCTCGGTCCACAGCAGGCAGTCGATCCAGTCTCCGCCGGCGTCGAGCGGGGCGGCGAACATGTCCCTGGTGAACTCGTCGGGCACGGCGGTGTAGGGCCGCCAGGCGTAGGTGGTCATGAAGGCGTCGATCTGCGCCCAGTCCAGGCGGTTGCCGCTGGTCAGCTCGCCGGCCCGCTCCCAGTCCCGCAGGGAGACGGCGTCCGCGACCGCCCTCACCCGCTCCACCACCCGGGGCTCCAGGGTGCGCGTGTAGTCGATGATCCCGTCCTGGGCGCGGTTGGCCCGCGAGCGGAAGAACTTCGGCAGCGGGAGGGTGGGTATGGACAAGAAGCTCTCGTAGTGCGCCAGCCGGATCTCGCCGCCCGGCCACACCCCCAGCCGGCGCACCTGGAGGCGCTTGCCCACCGCCGGCCAGTACTTCCGGAAGCGGTCGTCGACGTCATAGGCCGGGAAGTACTCGTGGACGCGGCGGGCGGACTCGAAGAGCAGGGCCTGCTCGGCCAGGACGCCGATCCGGTCCGATTCCTCCAGGCGCACCAGGACATCTCGGTCGCGGTGCTCGACGACCTGACCCAGCTCGACCGGGCCCAGGCCCGCGGGCGGCCCCAGCTCCTTGGTCGGGTACCCGCGGGTGAGACCCCCTATCAGGCTCGCCTTGCCCGTCACACGGATCTCGTCCCTGCCCGGGACGTCGGGAAAACGGCGCACCCGCATGCGCTCGCCCAGGGCGGGCCAGTACTCCTCGTTGCAGCACACCGGGTCATCGGCGAGCTCCGTCAGGACCATGAACGCCTCCTCGCCGCTGTCCTCCAGGCGCAGGAAGAAGCCGGGCGGCCCGAGGTACTTCGTCACCACCGCCCACTCGGCAGGACCCAGCCAGTTCCGCTCAACGCCCATTGTCAACCGCCTCCTGCGACGCCAACGCATTCATGAATGACCATCAATTCTTCGGGTGGCGGACTCGCGTTCGTCTCGTTCTCGGATCTATCGGTCGGAGCCCCCACCCGTATCCAGTCGGATCCTAGTAGGGGGATGCTTAAGCCCGTCGAGCCCAGTCGGGGAGTGGGATCCGTGCGAGATCCTATGCGCTCGTACCGCGGTCTCCAACACTGAAACGAAATAGTGTTGAGGCGCGGACCCCTCGTCCGCGGCAGCCCAGGGGCGGGCCCGGGCGGGGCGGCGGACGCGCTGGTACCGGCCGGCGCGGCCGGAGGCATGGCCGGATGAACGGGATGCGGACCGGGCGTCGCCAAGAGGCGGCAGGCGCGACGCGGGAGGAGCCGCGGTACCGCCCCGGGGTGCGCACCGGGCGGCGGGGCAGGGGCAGCGGTGGGGCGGGCCCGGCCG
>ERZ773099.2415-NODE-2415-length-12825-cov-3.962725_pt1 | contig 12825 bp, 9 predicted proteins | sample MGYA00511120_ERZ773099 | MGnify/ENA primary metagenome ERZ773099 (study PRJEB29015, sample SAMEA2738012) | human oral metagenome | biome: human oral; feature: human-associated habitat; material: dental | place: China | collected 2104 ... | reverse complement strand
TCGCCGTATTTCAGCTTTGCAAGCGTCTCAAGATCGTATGCACGCTCAGCCTCCTCGATGCGATGCTTCAATTCCTCGATATCCTGCTTCGTCTGCTTAGATTCAGTAATTTTCTTTTTCTCAGTCTCCCACTGTGTTCTCAGTGCTGCACTTTCGCTGTTGAGCTCGCTTAATTCTTTCTCAAGTGCCTCAAGTCTTGCCTTTGATGCCTTATCAGTCTCCTTTAGAAGCGCCTGCTTCTCAATCTGAAGCTGCATTATCTTTCTCGAAATCTGATCAAGTTCTGATGGCATGCTATCAATTTCGGTTCTTATGCGTGAAGCAGCCTCGTCCATCAAGTCTATAGCCTTATCCGGCAGGAATCTATCTGTGATATATCTATCTGATAGCGTTGCACATGCAATCAGAGCATTATCCGTAATTCTTACGCCGTGGTGAATTTCAAAGCGTTCTTTAAGTCCTCTCAAAATAGAAATCGTGTCGTTTATATCCGGCTGATCGACCATAACTTTTTGGAATCTTCTCTCAAGCGCAGCATCCTTTTCTATGTACTTTCTGTACTCTGTCAAAGTAGTAGCACCTATGCAGTGTAGCTCACCTCTTGCAAGTTTTGGTTTTAGAAGATTTCCGGCATCCATGGACCCCTCGGTCTTTCCGGCACCTACTATGGTGTGAATCTCATCTATAAACAGGATTATTCTTCCCTCGGATTTTTCTACCTCATTGAGAACGGCCTTGAGTCTCTCCTCAAATTCGCCTCTAAACTTAGCGCCGGCAATAAGTGCACCCATATCAAGTGCGAATATAGTCTTGTCCTTTAGACCCTCCGGAACATCGCCCTTAAGTATTCTCTGTGCAAGACCCTCTACAACAGCAGTTTTACCAACACCAGGTTCACCTATCAAAACAGGGTTATTCTTCGTACGACGAGATAGAATCTGTATGGCATGTCTAATCTCGCTATCTCTTCCGATTACCGGATCAAGCTTACCCTTTCTTGCAAGCTCAACCAAATCCTGACCATACTTCTCAAGTGCCTCGTAGTTATCCTCAGGGTTTTGACTGGTAACTCTCTGATTTCCTCTTACTTTGGTCAAAGCTTCGAGGAAGCCTTCCTTACTTATGCCGAATTTCTTACATACTTCCTTAAATGGACTCTTTCTCTCATTTAACAGAGCAATGTAGATATGTTCAACACTCACATAGTCGTCCTTGAAACGCTCTGCTTCCTTTTCGCTTTCTTTCAGTAATGAATTTAGACGCTGAGAAGCATAAATTTGTCCACCGCTAACCTTTGGCAGCTTATCTACGAGCTCTGAAACAGCCCTCTCAACTGATTTAGCATCTATCTCCATATATTTTAGTAGCCTTGGAATTAGTCCATCGCTCTGCTGTAGCAAAGCTAGGTTAATATGCTCAGGCTCAAGGCTTGGATTGCCATTTTCGATTGCAATGCGCTGTCCTTCAACAATAGCAGCCTGTGCATTCTGTGTATATTTTTCTATATTCATGGTTATACCTCCTTGCTTTTTATATTCATCACTTATATTGTATACCCTTTTATTTCAAAAAACAACAAAAATATTAGCACTCTTTACAAGCGAGTGCTAATATTTTCTCATTTTATTTATATGCAGTAATCCTTATTTATTGTTTTTACAACTTAGGTCCAAAAATGGCGACCAAATCATTATTCATATGATGGCCGCCATTTTTTATCATTCTATTTCACTATTGGAGTCTTCAAGCTTACGTTTCACCATATTAGTGACATTGTACTTATATGTGTTTCTTTCTTATAGCTATTAACACAAGGAGTGCTAGAATTGAAGAAACCAATATATATCCATATAGTGTAACATTACTTGAATCACCTGTATTTGGTGATTTTGGTTTATTAGGTATTTTAGGGTTTTCTTCAGTATTGGTAATTGTAAACCCATCTTCAGCGCTTCCGCTTATTACAGACTTGTAGCCGTCAATTGACACTTCCTTTATTGTATAAACAATCTTGTGTCCATCCGTTTCAGCATACTTAGGCAGGTTATCAAACTCATGCTTCCAGTTTGTTGCTGCACTAAGAGTTGCTTCCTGCTTTTCTGTGCCGTCTGCTATCAGCTTCACTTTCACAGAGTCTTTTGCTTTGCCAACCCACTTCTTCGTAACATTAACATTTGTCTTCTCTATATTAGTGTTTGTTACTGTGAAACCGGATGCCATATCGCCTGTTATTTTGCTCTTGTAGTTTTCAACGGCGTCTTCCTTGATCGTATATACTATCTCATTACCGTCTTTGTACTTTTCCAGATTTGCAAACGTATGCTTCCAGTTATTGGCTTTATTTAAAGTAGCTGAATCAACCTCATCACTACCTGCAAACAGGCGGACTTTTGCCGATGTGCCTTCCGATCCTACCCATTTCTTTGTTACTGGGATGGATATGGTTTCTTTTTTATCTATGATAGTTTTCTTTACTGTTCTCGTTGTCGAGTCAAAATCTGTAGCAGCGACATTTACATCTTCAGCTAAAACATATCCCTTTGGTGCCTCTGTTTCATGAATTTTATAATCATCATGAAGCAAGCCATCTATCTTTGCGTGTCCATTTGCATCCGTTTCAACATTTCCTACAACTTGTCCAGAGCGAACACGGATAATATCAAATTTTGCACCTTTTAACGGATTTCCTAATGGATCTTTTTTATCGATTTCAAGAGAATATGTGTACCCCTCTCCGGAACCACCTGCCTCAATTATTTGATAAGTAACACCATGCGTGTATTCTTTATCGTTATTAGTGAAAGTTGCTTTATTTTTGAATTTTTCACCAGCAATTGGTTTATACGGTATTTTAACACGGTATTCAAACAATAACCCCTTACCTGCAGGAGCATTGCCTATATCTACTGTAAATTTGGAGCCATTATATGTAATTTTATTTTTATATTGTTCTGTTACATCTTTTTTATCCTTCAGCTCTAGTCCTGTTCCACCATATGTCAATTCCCATTTACCTTCATAAACGGTCATTTTACCAGGTATGTAACTTATTCCAGGATCTAAAAGTTCATCTACAACTTTTGCATTTACAAAAGCTTCGTTCTTCTGATTAATCTTAATCTGGTAAATGCCCACTGTACTATCTTGGCTCCACATCCATCCCGCTTTAAGAATATGCAATAGCTCGATTATCTTAGGCTTATAATTAAGATTGCCAGCATGAGTAGTTTCCCCACTTAAACTTAAATCAACAGGAATAATCTTCTCAGTATTGTGAATTTTATTATCAATCTGTGCATTGAAGAAAAATTTGCCTTCTAAATCAGATTTGCCTTCAACATACTTAGTATATGTTAGTATAACTTTAGTTGGATTACTATCTACAAGCTTTCCATTGGCAACAAGGTTGTTACCATCCTTAATTTGGAATGTGCTCGGCGATGCAGACACAATTCCTGCAGGCAAAGTAATTGTTGACGTATCACCCTCATGTACTATATTGTTCGGTAGTTTGTAATTAACATTAATACGAAACGCCTGCCAGGCGGCTATTGTTCCTGTCATAGGGCTTCCGTCGATTTTAGCGATAGATGCACTTGTAATTATATTATTACCCACTTCTCCCGCATATGCAGGCTCATTAACCACGCCTTGAAACAAAAAGCTTAATGTCATCACGGCGGATATCACTAGGCTTATTATTTTTTTACTCTTCATAAATGCTACAACCTTTCTTATGTTCTTTATCTCTATCTCTTTATATTTTATATAACCTGTATGTATAGTTTGGTATATTTATATGCTAGTATGCTAACATATATACACCATAAAATCCATTTGTTTATTTAACTGCATTAATCAAATCCATGGTCATCAATAGTGAGTCCATATATCATTTCGTGCTCTTCTGCATCACGTCTTGCATATTTTTTTCTTAACATCCCTACAGACACACAGCAAGCTCATTAAAATGATCAAAATCAATATGGAAGAGACTATATAACACTCCTTACACATTCTCTCTCCTTAATTAATCTAATGAAAAAATAACAAATTAATTATCTTTGAAGCTTTTTCTTGTATACCGTGTTATGTAAAAAATAATCACCAATAATCTTCAACATTTGAGCGTCTAGATTGTTAGTAATTATTTATATCTCTTCTTTGAACTAGCAAAATTATGATGGCAACAACTATAAATAAACCTGTATAGTTTATAAAAATATCTTTATAAGCACTTTCTGCCAGTGGCTCAATATAATGTGTCGACCATACGGCAATAAAAGCACAGCCCAACGTAACTATATATACTGTTACAATTCTGATAATTATATTCTTTATGGGCAAATGCATCGCCATTTCATAAGCTAGAACACCAATGAAAACAATCATTGCCCTAGTCAGCTCATGCCAATTCCCACTTAGATCTTCAATAATTTAGTCAATTACAGTAGTGTTATATGACAACTTAAACATAGTCTTTTCAGTAATTTTTAATCAGCATTTATTGGAAAAATCACACTGAAAACGCTTCCCTTTCCTTCCTTCGAAACTACTTCAAGCCTTGCTCTATGAAGGTCAGCAATATCTTTAACAAAAGATAACCCCAATCCTATTCCTTTATTTTGTGACTTATTTCTTGAATCGTCAACCTGGTAAAATCGATCCCATATATTTTCCAATTGGTCTTGGGAAATTCCAATCCCATCATCAGCCACTTTTAGCATAGCTTTATCAAAGCTGTGTTCCAATGTTATCCATATTTTACTCTCAGTAAATTTTAAGGCATTATTAACTTGATTATCAATCATCCTTATTAATAGTATTTTATGTCCCCTGATCGATATCTTAGGCTCAATTTTGATTTTAAAAGTAACAGCTAGTTCTTCCCATTTTCTTTCATTAGTTTTACAATATTCAGAAACTAAATCTGAAAGTGAAAAGTTCTCAAAGTTCGACCATTCAAATTGCTGCGTTTTTGATATCTCGAGAATTTGCTCCGTCATACTCGCCATAAGTTTCGCCTGTCGATGTATGATGGCAAAAGACTCTTTTGCCCCCTCTAGATTATCCGCATACTTCTCTCCAAACTCACTTTCAGCCAGCACAACAGAGAGTGGAGTTCTGAGCTCATGCGAAACATTTTGATTGAATTGCTTTTCTTTCTCAAAATTCACCTGAATAGATGAAATCATGCTATTAAAAACATTTGTAAGCCTTGCAGTTTCAATATATGAGTGTTTATACGAGGGTTCTACACGTTTGGTATAGTCGCGACTTTCCGCAATATCTTCCGCCATTCGCGTAACATCTTTTATTGGTAAGAATCCACGATTTAAAATCCTTTTTCCGCCTATGGTCATGATTGTGATAGAAATTGGAGCAAATATTACTAAAGATAATAGAAATAAACGTAGCTCCTTGCTTAACCGTGATATAATGCGAATTCCACGAACCCATTTTTGTTCTTCACTATTGTACACATCAAAATAATAAAATCTATATTCGGATGATCTATATTTAGAAATCTTACCTGGTGTGAATGGTGCATTTGAATCAAACCATCTAGGAAGGTTTCCCTTCTCTAGCATTTTATCTTTATTGTAAATGGCAAAGTAGATTCCATCTTCAAATGTCTCAAAATCATCTATATCTGTCGAGAGCTCCATAGTCTCATGTTCAAGCTCAGATCGAGCAATATGACCAGACCATGTATCAGATATGGCAAATGACGACACAAACATAGCTAAAAAAATTAGAGCTATAAATACGGTGTACCAAAGTGTTACTCTAGAAGCTATTGAGGGTAGTTTAACTTCTTTAGTTTGTTTTGAAAACATATCCCATCCCTCTCTTAGTCTGAATAATCTCTGGATTTTGTAGTTTCTTTCGTATGTTTTTGACTAAAACATCAATGACGTTTGATTCTCCCTCATAATCGAAATCCCAGATATGATCTCTAATTTGTTCCCTGCTCATAATAACATTAGGATGCCTAACCAGACATTCGAGTAGTTCATATTCCTTAGAAGTTAGATCAATCGGAACAGAATTTCGAGTAACCGTTTTTTTACAAAATCAAGGCAATATTCTTCAAATCGTACAGTGCTAGTAAGATTTTCCCTATTTTCACGCCTAAGTAGCACTCTGATTCTTGCTAGTAGTTCATCAAATTCAAACGGTTTAACAAGATAATCATCTGCACCAGCATCTAATCCAGTTACTTTATCTTCCAATGTATCTTTAGCAGCATTTTTATTTGTTCAAGTCTATTCTTTCATCTATGATGTTATCTACAAAGTGTCCGTCATGATTAAGTGCTGAAAATTGTATTACATTATGCTTCCAATCCTTTCTCTGAAGATACTTTTCATGTTTCACATTGAGCTCGTACGCAATAATCGGAATATTAGTGGCATTAAAGTATGCCTTCCTTTTTATAATCCTCAGTTGATATTTATAAATGAATATTATAGTCTGCTGTCGAATTTAAAAATTCATGATCATGGGAAACAATGACTATTATTTTGTCATCACTTTTACATTCCTTAATTAGGTTAGATATATTCATCATATTGTAATAATCCATTCCACTAGTAGGTTCATCAAAAAATACAAACTTAGAGTTTTTGCATAATACGGACGCAATTGCCACTCTTTGTTTTTGCCCGCCTGACAAGCTCATCGGATGGCATTCCTTAAATTCATACAAATCAAGTTTTCTTAGAACATTATCAACATAACTGCTTTCAATATTTTTTGTTCCAAGTTTTACTTCACTTATAACAGAATCAGTAAAAAGTTGATGATTAACATCTTGCATCACAAGAGAAGATATTTTAAGCCTATCTTTTTTTGAAAGTTTTCTACCACCAAGATAAATTTCATCTTTAGATTTTCTTTCACAACCTATAAGACACTTCAGAAAAGTAGATTTCCCAAGTCCGTTTGTTCCCACTATTCCATAAATTTTTCCCATCTCAAAAGAAATATTTTTAAAAATCAATTTATTCTTTTCGCCTTCTAAATTTAATTCAATACTTTTTATCATGAGACTCCCATCATCTTGAAGTTTAGGCACTATAAGATCTGTTTTAGTATTGCTTCTTAGCCCTAATTCATTTAATACTTTGGATGGGATTTTCATAAAATCTATCTTCGTATATTCACTTTGTATTTTACCGACTTGAATCAAAAAAACTCTGTCTATAATATCCATAAGATAAAATATTCTATGCTCTGAAATAATAAGGGTTTTTCCCTTATCTTTAAGCTTTATAAGCATTTCTTTTAAAATCGCAATATTATCTTCGTCAAGATTTGATGAAGGCTCATCTAAAACTATTATTTCCGTTCCCGATATATAACTTGCAGCTATACACAAAATCTGCTTTTCTCCACCTGAAAGCTTAAATATATCTCTATTTAAAAGGTGATTTATCGGAAATAATTCCAACATCTCATTCAGTCTTTCATCCATTTGATTTTTTGAAAGCCCTATATTTTCCAAATAAAAAAGCAGCTCAAGAGTAGTATTAATATTGAAAAAGTGCGTCTTCGGATTTTGAAATACACTTGATACCAAAATAGATATTTCATACAATTTAAAATTTCTAATATCTTTATTATCAATCCTAATGGTTCCACCCATGGAAGCGCCATCATATTGGACAGCTAGTCCATTGATAGAATTTATAATTGAAGATTTTCCGCTTCCACTTTTCCCAGTAAATAGCACACACTCTCCCTTTTTTACATTTAACGAAATATCTTTTATCACTTTGGCGGAATTCCCATAAGATAGAGATAACTCTTCTATTTCTACCATACAATTCCTCCTATAATCATTATCAGCATTAGCAGCACATAGACGAGATCAACTATTTTCAATCTAACAGATATATATCTTGTTTTTTTAATAGGATTCTCAATGCATTTTGTTTCTGCCGCTTTAGCAATATCATCAGAAATATTAGCAGATATAACTAGTAACGGTACCATTACATACTCAATATATGAAATAGGATTTTTAAATGTAATTCCTCTTATCCTCATAGCAAGCTTTATATTCCGACTTTCTTCTCTAAATGATGGAAAAAATCGAAACATTACAGCAATCGGTATAGAAACAACACGAGGTAGTCTGATTTTATCCATTGAAGATATTACACTTCCTACATCTGAGGTTTTTACAAAGAAACTTCCTGCACTAAATGGAAGATAAAACATCCTAAATACGGCAAACAACATAAAAATCATCATCAAAATCGTATTCATATGTCCAACCACATCAACATTCGGGACTATTAAACAAAGAGCACTAAAGAACAAGATGTTTTTCAGTGCTTCTTTTTTTAATCCATTCTTGTAAAAAAGAACCGAGAGAAGGAATACAATCCCCCATTCGAAACAAGTATTTACTTTATAAAATACGGCAAACCCAAGTAAGAAAGTCACCAAAAGCTTACTAATTGGATTAGGATTACACGGGTTGTCCAAGAAAACGGGCATTATACAATACCCGCTTTTTCAAAATGTTTTTTAAGAAAGGCTTTACCGATATATGCACCAAGTACGCCTCCCACAATTGCACCGATATAGACCAATATCATATTGCGATAATTTAAAAGTGCGATGAGTTTCATTATATACTCATGCCCCATGCCTCTTGTTTCAGCCAGTTCAATAACTTTGTCTTTAGCAAGCAATATTTGCATAAGAAAGCCACAAATCCAAGTGTTGAACGCGGCAAAGGAAAGCATATTGTATTTGAACGATTTGTATTCTCCTTTTTTTCTTAAAAGTTCAGCAATAGCCATACTGATTACATCATGTACTAATATTACGTAAGTGTTTCCCATCGCAATAACAATCAGACCGCAAATCAAGCCAAGCAGAAACAATCCCCACGGTTTTTGAACTTTCGCCATAAAGAGCATAATAACTATGCCTGTTATAATTCCAGCCAAAGCAGGATACGCCAAGTATAAAATTGGTACCATACCGACCATTCCCGCAACAAAGAAAAGCACAAAATATATTACTGTAAATACACCTATTGTGACTAAATCCTTAATTCTTAATTTTTCCGTTTTCATAATGTCCTCCCTGAAGCGCCATTCGATTTCTCTAACATATTTTTATAATATCTTGAACTTTCACAAAGTTCATCATCTGTGCCCATCGCCTCTATTTTTCCGTCATTTAGCAATACTATTTTATTTGCATTTCTAATAGTCCTAAGCCTGTGAGCAATCACCATAATCGTCTTATCTTTTATGAGTTCCGATAGTGCCTCTTGAATAAGACTTTCATTCTCAACATCGAGAGATGCGGTAGCCTCATCAAGAAGTATGATAGGTGCATCTTTCAAAATAGCCCTTGCTATTGATATTCTCTGGCGTTCGCCACCCGAAAGCCTCTGCCCATTTTCACCTATAACAGTATCTATTCCGTCAGGGAGCTTTTCTATGAAGTCATAACACCTCGCTATCCTTGCAGCTTTAATTATTTCCTCATCACTCGCATCTTTTCTTCCGATTCTTATGTTGTCCTTTATGCTCGAATTAAAAAGGATTACATCTTGAAAAACTATCGAAAAATTTTTAAGCAGGGTTTCCGGATCAATTTCACTTATATCTTCTCCGCCTATAATAATCTTCCCACTATCTACGTCCCAAAATCTGGCAGCAAGCTTGGCAAGTGTTGTTTTTCCGCTTCCGCTTGGACCTATCAGAGCAGTAATTTCACCCTGCTTTGCCGTAAAACTCACACCGTTTATAACGGAATAATCGTCATAACCGAAATGAACATCTTTAAATTCAATATCGTAACTATTAATGTTCATCTGATTTTTGCCCTCTTGCACAGGCATAGTTTTAATCTCCTTTATTCTTCCAACAACCGCATCAAGCATCACTATCATGGACATAAAAGTGATTATTCCTTCTATAGGAAGATAAATGCTTGTTGTCAGCATTAGAAAAGCTATATAAACCAACACACTTACCTCGCCTGACATAAGCATGTTTACTCCGACAACGGCAACACTTATAATTCCAAGCTTTAAAATTGCAGCAGCTACTCCTGTAAGTGTTCCGGCAACAACCTCACCTTTCGTTTTCTGTTTTGTCGATTTGTTTAATTTTTCAAAAAAATCATTCAACATCCTATCTTCTAAATTATATGATTTTATTTGTTCAATCTGCTCTATCTTTTCCTGTAAGTCATCAAATACCTTGCGGTTATCATCTATCCAGCTTTGTACTATTTTTTTCTGACTTCTTTTTGATAAAAATATTATCAGGATAGAAATAGGAATTACCCAGAGTGCTGCAAGCGCAAGCTTCCAGTTATAGATAATGAGCATAAAAGCAATAATACTCGTGGAGATAGTAGTCGAATACATTTGTGGTACAGCATGAGAGAAGATTGTTTCATACAAGTTCATGTCATTCATCATCGTTTCAGCAAGATCTGCCAAATCTCTTTTTCCAAAATAGGAAAGCGGTAATTTCTTTAATCTTTCCGCCAAACTAATTCTTGAACTTGCACTCTCGTTGTACACATTAGTGTAAAGTCTTACATAATCCCACCTTGCTATTAAAAACATCACAATCATCATTGCTATAATTAGAGCAACATAATGAACAGGGGTAAAATTATAGTTCTTAAGACCTTTTAAAGTGCCTATATACTGGAATAAAAACATAAAGGCAATTATTGGTGCAAATAACTTTGTTAAATTGACAAGAGTGTGCGAAATGATAGCTTTTTTTAAATTAATCGCTCCTTTTTCCGACATAGCATATCGTTTCATAAAATAAGAAACCATATTTTAACCCCCTATCTTCCAATTTACGGATTTTTGATATTCTTCCCAAAGCTTTTTATACTGCCCGTCTACACCTATTAATTCCGCATGCGTTCCTTCTTCTACAATTTTCCCCTTATCAACAACGAGAATCCTATCGGCATCTGTTACTGTAGATAATCGATGTGCAATCATTAACGTTGTCTTATCTTCGGACAATTTATTAAAAGACGCCTGAATCAAATGCTCATTTTCTGGATCTGCGAAAGCCGTAGCTTCATCCAAAATGATAATGTCTGCGTCTTTCAGAAAAGCCCTCGCTATAGAAAGCCTTTGAGCTTCTCCACCCGAAAAATATGTACCCTTTGTTCCGTAAACAGTATCAAGTCCCTTTTCTAAGCCTTGTACAATACCTTTAGCCCCCGATCTTATCAAAGCACGATCTATTTCAACATCCGTTGCATCAGGTTTTGCAAGCAAAAGATTATCTCTTAAACTCATTTTAAAAAGCCTGGAATTTTGAAAAACAAAAGCGATTTTTTTCATCAAAGCTTCTTTTTCAAAATCTTTTATATTGGTTCCTCCAATATAAATTTCACCTGATTCAATATCGTAAAATCTTGCAGCAAGCCTTGCTATAGTAGTTTTTCCACTGCCAGATGAGCCAACTAAAGCAACTCGCTCCCCTTTCTCTACTTTAAATGAAATATTATCTAAGACATTTTCACCGCCATAAGAAAAGCTTACATTTTTAAATTCTATCCCAGCATCAGAACTTGTATTATTTCCATAAACTAAATCATCAAACTCAAGTATCTTTTCAATTTTATCCAAAGCAAGTTCTGCAAAGTAGCTGAATTGTGTAATCGCCGCAGTTCTCATGATGAAAACGGCAAATGTCGGTCCTATCAGAAAGTAAATAACTGAATTTGCAACTATATTAGATAAGTCTCCATTAAATTTTATTAAGAGCAATGCCACGGGTACTAAGAAAAATGCCGTCGATGTAGAAACAGTTTCAAACCAGGACATTTTATTCGTATAGCTCATGGTAAGTTTAAGTACATTTTCTTTGATTTTTATAATTAAGGCATATAGCTTATCAAAGCTTTCGACACTTTGTCCAAATGTTTTAACAACAGGAATTCCTCGAACATATTCCACAGTCTGAGACGACAAGTCGGCAAGTCCTGCATAATACTCATCTTTCATTTTCTTGGTCTCTGCTGTCATCATTGATGACATTAGTATCATGCCGACAATCATCGGTATCATACTGGCAAGACCTAACTTCCAGTTAAACATAAAGAAAAATACAAGTAGAACAACAGGTGATATAAACGTCATCGCCATATCGGGAAGTTGATGTGCTAAAAAAGAGTGGGTTTCAGATGCTCCGGATACAATGACATTCCTTATCCTTCCGCTTTCTTTGTCATCGAAATATCCAAGCGGTTTGTTTATTAGCTTTCTTACTGAATTCTTAATAATGTTATCTTCCACTTCAAAAGCAAAAATATGGGACATAATTAAACCGATTAGATATAAAAACAACCCTATTACAGCAAAGATTGCCGCATATAGTGAGTTCTCCTTTACAAAATCAAAATCCACCATCCCGTTCAAAATTAAGCTATTTACAATTCTATGAATATAAACCATAGGCATCAAAACCATGACGCCTGATACAGCAGACATAACCATAGCAATATATAGCAAATAATTTTTATTACCACCGTAAAGCATCAGTCTTTTAAGTATTGATTTTTTCTTGTTTTTCACCTGGCAGCCCCTCCTCTTCTCTGAAATCAATAAGTTTTATAACTAGCCTTTTCAGACTAATTATATGAATTTACTTTTAAGCGAACCTTTCATGCGAATTGCTTTTTCTTGTTTTTATCTCGCATTCATTGTATAATAGTCGAAAATTTCAATCAATTAGATATAACTAACTATGTCTATTTGGGATAATGTCTATTTGGGATAAAAATAAGGATAGAGGTATAATGTGG
>ERZ773099.2414-NODE-2414-length-12826-cov-4.382899_pt1 | contig 12826 bp, 11 predicted proteins | sample MGYA00511120_ERZ773099 | MGnify/ENA primary metagenome ERZ773099 (study PRJEB29015, sample SAMEA2738012) | human oral metagenome | biome: human oral; feature: human-associated habitat; material: dental | place: China | collected 2104 ... | reverse complement strand
GTGGCGTAGGTGCTGCTGCGGCGCTTGTCTGCCAGGGTGACGTTCTCGTTCGTGACGATGCAGGTCACGAAGTTGAAGTCCCGTCCGTGGCGCTTCAGCATGTCCGCGATGATGGGGTTGTTCTGGTGGGAGTAGGTGCTGTTCTTGTCACAGGCGGAAACGCAGTTTCCGGAAGCGATGGCGCCGTCCATGACCTCGAGCGGGGAGAGGACCGTCGGCAGGATCTTCTTCACGTCCACGCCGTAGAGGTAGGTGTCGTGGAGCAGACCCTGGGTCTGGAGCATGTAGAGGTAGCCCACCTTCGGCAGGCCGGGATGGGCCCACATGGCCTCCTTGATGTTAGCCTGGTTGTAGATCTCCACCTTCTCCGCCTTGACGTCGGCGCAGGCCTTCGCCAGGTAGGCCGCGGCTTTGAGTCCGGCCACGCGGCAGGCCTTCTCGTAGTCGTGCTTGTCCATTTCGGGGTCCGACGGCTCCAGGACCAGGACGACGTTGCACGTCTCGGAATAGGGCGTGTACTCCGCGCCGGGGCCCGTCATGTCGATGATGCCCTCCTGGAAGCGCACCAGCTTGCCGGCGGTGACGACGGCCGCGCCGGAGAGAACGAGCGTCTTGCCCTCGCCGACGGTCTCGACGTCGCCCAGAATGCCGGGGAACACCTGCCCCTTGCCCTCGATCTTCCAGCGGGGCTCAACGACGTCCTTCACCGGCATGATGCGGACGCTCTCGCCCGGCATCGCCAGATCGACGTCGAGGTTCTTCCCAAGGAGCGGGTCCTCGGCGATGAGGTCCAGCAACTCCTTCTTGTTCACGGTCAGAGTGCCGCCGGAGAAGCCGGTCTTGTCGCCGAACTTAAGCTGCTTGACAAAAAGCTTGTGAAGTTCCAGTCTCATAAAAAGTACTCCTCCTTTCCAGCTCCTGTCGTTCTCAGGAAAACCGAGAACGCCTTTCGGGCGACCCCGCGCTTCCTGAAAACCGATACCATGGGTGAGGGCCGCGCCAGCCACGGACTCCGCCGCGCCGGCCTGGACGCCTCACCCGGACGCACGCTCCGGTTTAGAGCATCTTGTCGACCTCGGCCGTGATGCCCTCGATCGACGTGCCGTCGCCGCTGAGGCGAGCCACCTCCGCACCGCCCTTCCAGAAGAGGAAGGTGGGCTGAGCCATGACCTTCAGGCCGATGGCTACGCGGCGATTCTTGGAGGTATCCACCGAGCAGAACTTGACCTTGCCCTCATACTTCGGGTTGTCGGCCAGCTCGTGGTACTTCGGCATCAACGCCATGCAGGGACCGCACTTGGGCCCCCAGAAGTCCACCACCACAGGGATGGGGCTCTCCTTGATCTCGGCCTCGTAGTTCTCCTTCGTCAGTTCAACGATTGCGCTCATCTTGATTCACCTCCTTCCATTGGGTTCTTGTGAAGCAAAAGGGACGCGGGACGCAGCGCCGCCTCCCGGCGGAACTGTCCGTACCGCTCCAGACTTTCCTTCATCAACTCGGAGTCGATGAAGGCGTAATCCGCACGTCTGCCCTCATCCAGGGATGAGGGGATGATCATCCGCTCCCGGCACGCCTCGTAGACGCCCACGGCCTTTTCGATCATGGAGAGGGACTCCAGGTCCACGAGGGCCCCCGGACGTTCTTCGAGCAGGACGGAGCGAAAGGGCTGATGGTAGGGGCGCAGGTTGCCGCAGAGCGGGTGGGTGAGGAGGATGGAGCCCAAGTGGATGGAGTCGCGAACGGCAACGAGCACGTCCAAAGAGGACCCATCGACGAAGCGTCCGCACCGCACGCTTGCGCACAGGTCCCTGTTGTTGGTGATGAGCACGGTCTTGTTCATTGCCGACCTCCGGACCTCCCGTGTTCTGTCACCTGAGCACACATCAAAAGAAGTGTGTGAGCTATGCCCGGTTTCAGACTCCCGTCCGGATGCGATCCCTTTGCCTGAGAGTTTCAGCGTCACGTGGGCGCGTTGCCCCTTCGGCGTCCCGCGGCGGCGGGATCTCTCTCGCATCCCTCATTCGGGAAGCTGCCATAGCTGAACCTTATTAACTCAGCTCTATACTGGATTATAGCGGACTCGCCGGAAACGTCAATATGGAAAAAAACTTAAAACGGGCAACCCTGCAGGCGGGACTTCCTCCTGAGGCGGTCGCACCCAACGGAAAACGGAGCGCCTTGCCGTGGGGCGCCCGGGACGGCCCTGCGAAATATATTCTGCGTTGTATCGTGAAGTGCGAATCGGCAACAAGCAACCGTCAATTCATCTGCGGGCTGCCGGTTTCGATCGCGCTTCCCCCAGGAGGGGCGCTTGCGGTTATAATATTCCCAAGTTTTTGGGTGCGGGCGCCCGTCCGGAGGTCGGGCGGCGCGTCCTGGGGACAGGGGAGGGGGAGCGCAAAAGTTGGAGAATGTGGTCATCATTGATTGCGGCTCACAGTTTACGCAGTTGATCGCGCGGCGCGTGCGCGAGATGAACATCCACAGCGTCGTCCTGTCGTGGGACGCGCGGCGGGAGCGCGTGGCGGAGTTCAGCCCGAAGGGGATCATCATATCGGGCGGGCCGGACAGCGTCAACGATCCGGACGCCATCGCCGTGGACCGACGCGTGCTGGACATGGGGGCGCCGGTGCTGGGCATCTGCTACGGGATGCAGCTCCTGGCGAAGACCCTGGGAGGGGCGGTGGGCTCCGGCGAGCGGTCGGAGTACGGCGTGACGCGGGTGCGGCGCAGCGGGAACTCCCGCCTCATGGAGGGGCTGCCCGATGAGCTCCAGGTTTTGATGAGCCACGGCGACCGGGTGACCTCCCTGCCCGAAGGCTTTCGGGCCACGGCCTCTACGGAGGGGGGCGTCACGGCCGCCATGGAGGACCGGGCGGGGCGCTTCTTTGGGCTGCAGTTTCATCCGGAGGTCGTACACACGGAGCACGGACGCGACATCCTGCGCCGGTTCCTGTTCGACATCTGCGGCTGCGCGGGGGACTGGAGGCTTGAGGACTGGGTGGAGGGCGCCGTGGCGGATATCCGGCGCCAGGTTGGCGAGGGCCGCGCCGTGTGCGGGCTGTCGGGGGGAGTGGATTCGAGCGTTGCCGCCGCCCTGGTGAACCGGGCCATCGGGCCGAGGCTGACCTGCATCTTCGTGGACCACGGCCTGATGCGTTTGAACGAGGCGAAGCACGTCGTGGCCTCCTACAGCGGCATGGGGCTCTCCGTGCGCCACGTGGACGCCTCCGCCCTGTTTTTGGATCGACTGGCCGGCGTGACGGACCCGGAGAAGAAGCGCCGCATCATCGGGGGGCTCTTCATCGACGTGTTCGACGCGGAGGCGGCGAAGATCGGGGAGGTGGACTGGCTCCTTCAGGGGACGATCTACCCGGACGTCATCGAAAGCGGCCATCGGAAGGGCGCGGTGCTCATCAAGTCCCATCACAACGTGGGCGGGCTGCCGGAGCACATGAAGCTGCGCCTCTTGGAGCCCCTTCGGGACCTCTTCAAGGACGAGGTGCGGGCCATAGGGCGCCTCATCGGCGTGCCGGAGGACATCGTGGACCGGCAGCCCTTCCCGGGGCCGGGGCTCGCCGTGCGCTGTCTGGGGGAGATCACGCGGGAGCGGCTGGACACGTTGCGGGAGGCGGACGCCATCTTCCGGGAGGAGCTGAGGCGCGCGAAGCTCTACGACGGGATATGGCAGTCCTTCTGCGTGCTGCTTCCGGTGCGCACCGTGGGCGTGATGGGGGACAGCCGCACCTACAGCGAGGTGGTGGCGCTGCGCGCCGTCAACTCGCAGGACGCTATGACGGCCGACTGGGTGCGCATCCCGCCGGAGGTCTTGGACGTGACGGCAAAGCGCATCTGCAACGAGGTGCGCGGCGTGAACCGCGTCGTGCTGGACGTGACCTCCAAGCCGCCGGCAACGATCGAGTGGGAGTGATTGCAGAGGTCGAAAATCCTCTGGACGCAGGGCTTTTTGGCCCTTGAGAGCATTGAATTGAAGCCTTGCGTGGCAACGATTTTTACCAAGAAAGGAGCCGCCTGATTTCAAGAGTCAGGCGGCTCCTTTGGCTTTCCGGATTGCCAAGCCAAACGCAACGGGTACATTGGATAGGCTATAAGAAAATTTATTCTATTGATATATGGTATATGAATATAAAGTTCAGCGCGCTGTAATCTATCCGTACTTTGGTGTATTATATCCAAGTACGGTGAAGATGAAGGGAGGCAGCGCGAATGGCAGAGGCATTGAAAAAGGAAGTATTGTCTCCAGTGAAACCCATTTTAAAATGGGCCGGGGGCAAGGCTCAACTGCTCGGCGAATTGTTGCCCAAAGTGCCGGCCTCCTACAATCGCTATATCGAGCCTTTTGTTGGAGGTGGTGCCCTGTTCTTTGCGCTCCACCCGGAAAGCGCCTTGATCTCGGACAGCAACCCGGAGCTTATCAATGCGTATCGGCAGGTGGCGAAGAACGTCGATCAGGTCATTCGTTGTCTTGCGACCTATCAAAATACACAAGAGGCGTTCTATGTCGTTCGCGGGCTGGATTGGTCAACGTTGCCTCCTGCCGAAGCCGCCGCCCGGACGATCTACCTCAACAAGACCTGCTATAACGGTCTGTACCGTGTCAATCGGAAAGGGCAGTTCAATGTGCCCTACGGCAGATACAACAATCCGAAAATTTGTGATGCCGACGCACTCTACGCTGCTTCAGTCGCGCTGAGACAGACGGAGATTTTATGTGGCGACTATATGCTGGTGCTGGAATACTATGCCAAGCCGGGTGATTTCATCTTCCTTGACCCGCCCTATCTGCCGGTTTCGGAGTACTCAGATTTTAAACGGTACACGAAGGAGCAGTTTTACGAGGAAGATCACGTTGAGTTGGCAAAGGCGGTCATGCGGATGCACGAGCGCGGGTGTCATATCCTTCTGACCAACTCCAATCACCCGCTGGTGCATGAGCTCTATGCGCCGTTTAATATTGAAGTCATTCAGACCAAGCGCTATATTTCCCGCAGCGGCGACAAGCGCAGGGGTGAGGATGCTATTGTCAGCATCCCGCCGAAACGGCGCACACAGCTTTATCTTCTGCCGAAACCGCTTCCTGAACAGGTGTCTGAATATCCTCCGACGCGCTTCATGGGGTCGAAGAGCAAGCTGCTGTCTGAGATTTGGGGCGTGGCATCGGAGTTTCAATTTGATACGGCGGTGGATCTGTTTTCCGGTTCCGGCATCGTGGGCTACATGTTCAAGGCACAGGGCAAGCAGGTCGTCAGCAACGATTATATGGCCATGTCTGCGACCTTTGCAAAGGCCATGATTGAAAACAATTCGATAAAGCTGCCCGTTGAAGAAGCGAAGGTTCTATTGCTCCCCCAATGGAAATCCGATCATTTCGTATCGACTACGTTTCAGGGGCTTTACTATTCAGATTTCGACAACGCCCTGATTGATACCTTGCGCGTCAATATCGCGGCGATTCGTGACCCTTACAAACGGGCCATAGCGATGACCGCGTTGATTCGCGCCTGCACGAAAAAGCGTCCGCGCGGTATTTTTACATATACCGGCGAACGTTACAACGACGGTCGTAAGGATTTGCAAAAAACGCTGGAACAGCAGTTTTTAGAGGCTGTTGAGACGATCAATCGGGCAGTGTTTGATAACGGAAAGGTCAATCGAGCGAGGCACGGTGATGCGATGGATTTGCGCCTGGAGCAACCGGGTCTTGTCTATATCGATCCGCCTTATTATTCACCCTTGTCCGATAACGAGTATGTGCGGCGCTATCACTTCGTAGAAGGATTGGCGCGAGACTGGAAGGGCGTCGAGATTCAGCAACACACGCAAACGAGAAAATTTAAATCCTATCCCACGCCGTTCTCAACGCGAAAGGGGGCGGCAGGTGCGTTCGACCAGTTGTTTAAAAAGTTTTCCAAAAGCGTGCTGATCGTTTCATACTCATCAAACAGCTTGCCGACACAGGACGAGATGACCGCAATCATGTCAAAGCATAAGGAACACGTTGAGGTTGTTCCAATAGATTATCGGTATTCCTTTGGGAACCAGAATGACGCAAAGACAAACAGAAACAAAGTCCAAGAATATCTGTTTGTCGGATATTAAGGAAGCGCTGATTAATCTTCAAAAGTTGTTGAAAGCAATCAAGGAGTATCAAACAGAGGCTATCCTTTAGCGCTTCCTTAAAATTTTAAAATGGGGCTACGCCCCAAGCCCCACGCGCTTCGCGCGGCCTGATGAAGTTTCAGGCACTGAGGGGAGTCCATACGGTTGACAGTTCTCAACGACTTAATCAGTGTTTCCTTAAAGGAGTTTGAGGTATGGGGTTCTGGCAGCTTGGCAATACGTCCGTAAGGAGCGCCATGCGGATAAGGGATGGCCTGGTTGCCCTGTCCACCTCGGCGATTCAAGGTGATATTCGTAGAGGGGAAGGTGATAGAGCTTTTCGCCGTTTGCTTGGAGAATGCGGCGTCGTTTCTCTTGGAGAAGATGTGACCAACAGCGTTGGGCGTAAGTGGCGTTCAGCCATGGGAAAACTCGGTTTTATTTATCCGGAGATCAAAAGCTCAATGGGATTTGAGCAAAGCGCTCTTGGCCCGCTTGACACGATTACGCCCGCCGGTCGGAATTTGATACGCGCTGAAACCGTGGCTGCTATGCAGGAGTGCTATTTGCGGTCAATGGTCACTCCCATGGCCCCATGCGGTGAAGGTCTGAGATTTTCTCCTTTGACCTGGACGTTGGCGATCCTGTTGGAGCTTGAAAAGCGTCGCATGGAGCCTGCTGTCAATTTTATTGAAATGGCTGCGATCGTTCAGGTTACAAGCCCTGCCGATGGGCTGGAAGCCACCGTCGAAAGGCTTTGTAATCTGAGAGCGCTGCGGAAGGCGGCAGAACGCAAACGTGCCTTTGACCGGGATATCTATGAAAAAGGCGCCGCTGAATGCGCATGTAAACCGCACACTTTCATCGACTACGCAGATATGAATATGCGTTACCTGAAAGCGACCGGCATGGTGCAGTCCAAGGGTAAGGGGATTGTTCTGATCCCTGAAAAGCACGCGTTGGCTGTTGAGCTTACAAAGGAACTTACGTCGGACAAGCCCTTATTGGAGCTGTATCGCTCTCTTTGCAATGGAACGCCATTGCCGACCGATAATGCGGAAATTGCCAACCAAGTGCTTTCAGACCTGTTGCAGAAAATTCAGCATTATGGCGTCGAATACTCCATCGTTGGAAAGCTGTTGGATACCCCGGCACATATTAACCAGGTTCGGTATGAGATTGAGGGGCTGATTGCAGAAAAGAAAGAGGAAGTCTATGCCGGGCAACAGGCCGGGCAGTGGGAAGAAATTGCAGCTTACATGGACTTGATCGTTTCGCGCAGAGATCGCCTGAAAATTGGTGAGGACGCTGAGATTAGAATTCCAAAAGCGGAGGTGCCGGCCTATCTGGAGTGGAGCCTGTGGCGGGCGTTTCTGGCGATTGACACGTTGGCAAATAAGCCTTATGAAGTGCGCCGATTCAAGATAGATCAAGATTTCCTGCCGGTTAGTACTGCACCAGGCAATGGCCCGGACTTGATTGCCGAGTTTGAGGATTATGTTATCGTGATCGAGGTCACGCTGTCCGAGAGTTCCCGCCAGGAGGCGATGGAGGGCGAACCTGTGCGCCGCCACGTTGCGGATATGACGCAGCAATACGACAAGCCGGTCTATGGACTGTTCATCGCCAATCGGATTGATTCCAACACCGCGGAGACGTTCAGGATTGGCACTTGGTACACCAAGGACGATGAGCGGTTGGATTTACACATTGTTCCTTTTACGCTGGCGCAGTTTGTGGCGTTTTTCAGAGCAATTTTCAAAGGAAATCGTGCAGCACCCAATGTGATCGTATCGCTTATAGAGGAATGTGCAAGCTGCCGGGCAAGCTGCGAAGCGCCCGAATGGAAAGCTGCGATTTCAAATGCGATTCAGAGAAGAAGTTAAACTGAGAAAGCGCGATGCGATAAAAAATAAAAAGCTCTGAGTAATAGAAAAATTCCACTAAAGTCAGGAGGATGGATGCTATGCGGTTTGCGTTTTTGATCATGGGCGATTTCAATGCGGAGGCGGACAGGGCGTCGATTCACGGTGGTGACGCTCAGATCGTCGGTGTCGCAGACCTGCGGGAAGCAAGGGAAGAAGCGCGCCGGCTGCAGCGTGAAGGGGTTGACTGTATAGAGCTCTGCGGCGCTTTTGGAGAGGAGGGGGCGAGGGCGGTCATTGAAGCGACGGGAAATAAGCTCCCGATTGGGTATATCGTCCATTTCCCGGAACAGGACGAGGTGTATCGCGCTGCGTTTTCCAGGTAGCGGCTTGGGGTTTTTCGGCGTCAGGTCATTTTGACCTGGAACGGGGGGATTTTGCGGCACAGGCACCGTGGAATCCCCCCGCCCGTTCTGAGGCCACCAGGGAGGCAGAGCGGCTCGGTGCAAGTGTCTTGGCTCGTCCGCGCGCCGCCTGTACGCTTGCTTATAGCTTTACAACGATCTTGCCGTTTACGCTTCCCGCATCCTGTGCGGCAATAGCGTCCTGCATGTCCTCGAAGCTGAACGCTTTTCCGTAAACGGGGACGAGGTTTTTGTCCTTGATAAAACGGAAGATGTCGTCAACGACCTGCTGTGTGGGCCAGTTGCTGTGGAATCCGGTAAGGTATACGCCGTTTGGAATGTCCTTGATGGGATCAAATCCATTGAGCGCATACACGCCGCCGAGAACGCCGGTATTGCAGACAATTCCGCCCCTTTCCACGGCGGTCAGCGTATCTTTTACCGTTTTTGCACCGACAAGCTCAAGAGCTTTGGTGGCTCCCTGAACGACGCCTGTGAGCCTCCCTTGGTCCAGGACCTGCTCATCCGCGTCGAGGAGCAGCTTTAACTTGTTTTCTCTGTGGGTGGTGGCGATCACACGGCATCCCATTGCCTTTGCCATCTGTATCGCCGCATAGCCCAGCGCACAGGTCGCCCCGCGGATCAGGAGCGTATCGTCGGGTTGCAGTTTGAGGCATTCAAGCAGGCTGCCCCATGCGGTAAAATAGGTTTCCGGCACAGCCGCAAGCGTCGCCCAGTCGAAATCGCTTTCGATGACAAAAACGCGCTGAACGGGCAAAAGGGCGTATTCAGCGTAACTGCCGTTGAAGCTGCGGCCCATGCCGCCCATCATGGCAATGACCTTTTGGCCTTTGGAAAGCCCGCTGTCGGAGGGGTCGGCAACCTCTCCCGCGCACTCGATGCCGGGAATGATGGGCTTTTGAATGTACTCCGCGCATATCTCGCTCAGGCGAAGTATCTGCTCCGAATGGTTCATGCCGAAAGCCCTGACCTTTACCAGGACCCAGCCGGGCCTTACCTCTGGAATCGGCACCTCCGACAGGACGAGGTCTTTTGCCTCCGTAACGCCGTTTAAAAGGACTGCTTTCATGGTTTTCATCAGGATCGCCTCAATACCTCTCGATCGCTTCCACGGGACAGTTTTCAGCGCAATTGCCGCATTGCAGGCAATGGCTTTCATCGATCACAAAAGGGGTTCCTGGCCTGATGGCGTCCTGCGGACACACCGCCTGGCAGGTGCTGCACCCGATACAGTTTTCCATGATGTGGTATCCCTTTTTTAGCGATTCAGCGTTTCCGACTACAAAATATTCCCTTGTGATTGGGCGGGTAGAGAGGCAAAAGTACTCTATCGTGTAGTCCTGCAGAAGGAAGATCGTGTCGATGTTCTTCGTTTCTCCGGGGTAGACGTTTTCGAGGTAGGGCTGTTCCTGATAAAGAACGTTCCGCCACTTGACCTGAGCATCCTCTGGGACTTCCTCGGCTCTGCCGGAAAGTCGGATCGTTTCTTTGTACTTCGTGTAGCCAAGGACCTGAACTCTTCCGTCGTTTTTCAGCTGCGAGGCGAAGTATTTTCCCCTGGCCGTCAGAAAGTATAGGCTCGTTCCCTCATAGTGAATGGCGCTGATGTTGCGCACCTGCGGAGCGCCGCTTTCGTCAACGGTGGCAAAATCAAGCACGCCGACGTAGCTTAATTTTTTAATGCAGGTTTCGATATCCATGTATTCAACTTCTTTCTCCCTGCGACATCTCAGGCGTCAACAACCCGTTTTCCACGCTGGCCCAGCACTGCGGATCGTCACCGTAGAAGTCACCGTTTGTGCCCTTGGCGACTGCAGGACAGCCACGGCAGAATTGCTTTAACTTACAACGGGAGCATTTTGAAAAATCGTCATAATTTCTGAATGCCTCCATGTCCGTTACCCAAACGTCAGCGAGTCGGTCTTCAAACACGCTGCCCACCTTGCTGTCCGCCACCCTGCGGCAGGCATAAATCTCCCCGGTGGGCAAAATCGTCAGATGACAGTTCCCACAGTTGCATCCACCGTAGATCATTCCATCGCAGGCATAGGAGGGAATCTTGAATTTCCCTGTTTCGTACTCATAAAGCGTCCAAAGGTGATCTTTCTTGTTGAAGTAAGTATCGCAACCCTCCGCTTCGTATTCCGTGAACTTCCGGTCGCAGGTGGCAAGCAGCTTTCGATATTCCTGTGCCGTAATGCCTGCGTCGAGCTCACCCCCGGAGGGGACGTAACGGGAAAAGGCAAACACGCTTGCCCTGGCTTTTACAACGACATCGATGATGTCGGGGACCTCCGTGTGGTTTACCTTGGAAACGGTGGTCATAACGACGCTGCGAATGCCGGCCTGGTTGATACAGCTTATTTTTTCCAATGTGCAGTCGAAGGACCCCCGCTTACGGAACCAGTCATGAGTTTCCCTCAGGCCATCCAGCGAGAGCTGATACTTCTGACAGCCCAAGGACTTCAATGTTCTGCACACCCGATCGGTCAGATGAAAGGGGTTCCCCATGATCGTAAAGGGGATGGCGCGCTTGTGAAACAGCTTTAAAAGTCGCCAGAAGTCGGGATGCAAAATAGGATCGCCACCCGTAAGGTAAAAATACGGAAGCCTGTCGTGGACATCGCAAAAGTCAAGACAGTTATAGAACGTTTCCTGCAACTGCTTCCACGTCATGGAGTCGAGTTCCCGACAGGGATCGCCCGAAAAAATATAGCAATGCCTGCATCGCTGATCGCACTCGTCAGTGATATGCCATTGGAAAGAAAAATATTCTTTCATGTTCGTCCTTTGAGAACAGCGTTTTGTCTGTGTAAAAACGCATAAATTGAGCAATGAAAGATGTTCCCGGCAAGATATTCCCCACCGGGAACGGTTTGAGCTGGGGTGGGATTACTTCTTGTCTGCCGCACCGCAAGCGGAGCCACAGGCAGCCGGCTTTTCTTTCGGCTTGTCTGCCGCGCCGCAGGCAGCGGGCTTTTCCTCCGGTTTGTCTGCCGCGCCGCAGGCGGAACCGCAGGCAGCCGGCTTTTTGTCCGGCTTGTCTGCCGCACCGCAGGCAGACGTTGAAGCCTCCTTATCCGTTGTGCCCCATCCGGACAGATTGGAAAGTGCCATCAGTATCTCCTCCTTACAAAATAGTCGGGATAGCCGGGGCGCTTTCTGCGCCTTGTTTGCATTCTATGAAATGGCGGAAGCTTTCACAAGTACCCACTTTTTTGTAACTTATGGACCGTCGCGTCCGAGTTTTGATTCAAAGCAGCTTGGAAACCGTTTATTTTATCCACGAAGCTTCCTGGCGGAACTCAGCCCGTCCGTTGCAAGGTCCCCCTTGCTGAAACTTCCGAGTCACGAAAGCCTCTTTATTGACCTTTGATACGTGTTGCATTATGATTACAATGTAACATTAAAAAATGAAGCAATAGAGGTGTCCCAATGAAAACGAAGGGTGAACTGCCGGATTGTCCGGTTGCCACAACGGTAGGGCTGATTGGGAGCAAGTGGAAGCTCTTGATTTTAAGGAATCTGTTGATGCGTTCGTGGCGTTTCAACGAGTTGCGTAAGGACCTTGACGGGATCAGCCAGAAGGTGTTGACCGACAGCCTCCGCCAGATGGAGGCAGACGGAATCCTCACCAGGACGGTTTATCCTGAGGTGCCGCCAAGAGTTGAGTATGCCTTGTCGGAGCTTGGCGAGAGTATGCGTCCCGTCCTTACGGCAATGCACGAATGGGGGAGCGCCTACAAGGCGCGGATGGAGCAAAACTAGCGTCATTCTTTGACGGCAGGCAACGACAAGGTCCGGGGGGATTGATTGTTGATGGAGTGCGGCGATTATCTGCGGCTGCTGGTGGAGGATATCCACACGGTCGCCGTCGCGACGGTGGGGGCGGATGGACGGCCCAAGTTGAGGGCCATCGACATCATGCTCTGGGACGAGGACGGCGTCTATTTCCTCACGGCGCGGGGAAAGTCCTTCTACGCGGAGCTCGTGGACCAGGGGTTCGTTGCGCTGACGGGGATCAGTGGCAAGATTTCCATCTCGATGCGCGGCGAGGTGCAGGACATCGGGGGGGAGCGGTTGGACGATATCTTCGAAAAAAATCCCTACATGAAGGAAATCTACCCCGGTCGCACGCGGGAGGCGCTTACGGTGTTCCGCCTCTGTAAGGCCGTGGGCGAGTACTTCGACATCAGCGTGCCGTCCCGCGTCCGGCGGGACCCCTTTTCGGTCGGCGGGGCAGGGGCCATCGAGACGGGGTACTTCGTGGGTTCTGGCTGCATTGGATGTGGCCGGTGCCTGCGAGCCTGCCCTCAGCGGTGCATCGACTTCTCAAGCGGGCGCGCCCTGATCGACCAGAAGCGCTGTCTGCACTGTGGCCGCTGCGCCACGGCCTGTCCATCCCGCGTGATCGA
>ERZ773099.2411-NODE-2411-length-12841-cov-10.177303_pt1 | contig 12841 bp, 10 predicted proteins | sample MGYA00511120_ERZ773099 | MGnify/ENA primary metagenome ERZ773099 (study PRJEB29015, sample SAMEA2738012) | human oral metagenome | biome: human oral; feature: human-associated habitat; material: dental | place: China | collected 2104 ... | reverse complement strand
GTGATGCAGAGAAGGAGTTTGCCTATGGGGTTCAAGAGAGTATCGCCCAATCTGACCGAAAAGCTCATCGGCGGCGTACAGAACGTCGGCTCTTTCGTCATCGACAAGGGGAAGGATGTCTATGAAACAGGAATCGAAGACAAGGAGACATACGAGCGGATCAAGCGGGATAGAACGGATGCAAAAGAGCGCATGGACAAGTCTATCGAGGCGTATGGCGCAACCTGTCTGACGCTGAAGAACGAATTCGAGCATCTGGAAAAGGTCACGAACGAAATCCGAGATGCATTCCGCGGTCTCGGCATCACCCTTGCCGCACAGGTGCAGGAGGAGCTGCACGCGCAGAATCCTGAGATCAAGGATGATATTACAGCAGAGTCTATTCTGAGTGGAGTCGCTGTTGGATCTCTAGCGGCGGGATCGGCGGTACTGCTGACGGCATCGTTCGGTACTGCCGGAACGGGTGCGGCGATTGCGAGTCTTTCGGGGACATACGCGCTCAACGCGACACTAGCGGCACTCGGCGGAGGGACGCTTGCCTCGGGCGGGTTCGGCATCGCCGGCGGCATTGCCGTGGCATCTGCCCTCTTCGTCGTGCCCACCATCGCCATCGGCGCAGTTCTCATGCACAACAAGATACGGGAGCTTGACCGCGAGACACAGCAGACCATCGAGCAGGTGAATCAAGCCATCGCACTGAACGCACAGCTCGGCGCACGGAATCTTGCGGCAGCTGAGAAGATCCGCGCACTGTACGACCTCGGCACGAACATTAAGTTCCTGCTCCATGCGATTCATCAGCAGTTCAGCCAAGACCATGAGATCATAGCGACCGTGCAGGATAAGCTTGGAAAAGCATTCTTCGACATTGAGATCTTCCAAGGACGGGAGATTCATCCCGCACTGGACACGATCATACAGGAAATTGAGAACGATGTCTTATTTCTGAGCAAGATACACTTTGATCGGAAAAACGAACACAAGGAAAAATATTCTGAGAAAGAAATCAACAATGTATTCTCGAAGCTCTATCAGGATGCTGAGGAATACCTCTATCTGTCCTATCCATGGTACGGCGAGGAGTATGTCGATGATGACCTTCCCGACCTCCAAGAAGCTGCAGCGCGGGGCATTCGAATTCTGATCTGCTACGGAATTGGAAAGATGTATCAAGGGGATGATCGCCAGACCCGCACACAGAAAGAGATCAACAAGATGCGCGGCGCACTCCCCAACGCAAAGTTCGTCCGCATCGACTCCCACATGAAAATCGCCGTCTGTGAAAAATATGTTCTATATGGGAGTCAGAACATGATGTCCTATCGCTATAAGGCGGGAAAAAAAGATATTCGCTCCGAAATTACGATCAAGGATACGGATGTGCGGGAGATCGAGGAGTTCAAAAAGATCATCGAGCGTGAAGTCGGAAAGAGAGTGAGGTTACGGTGGTAATGTCCTCGAAACTATCGGAATGCACAGGATGTAACGACATACACCTATTGGGGGCGTTCTGTGCGCTCCTCCTCTCTGTCGTCCTCCTCACGGGCTGCTCATCCACACTCGCCACGGAAAACAGTGAGCCGTATACGGCGGACGATGTGATCGCGATGGTGGAGAAGAAATTTGCCGTCTGCAATCCGCATCTTATCTGCACGGAAACGCAGGTTGAAAAAGAAAAGCCGTTCGAGCGGCGCATCTATGTCCTGCACGATACGGCGAATGATTTCACCTTCTCGTGCAATGCGGTCGTCTGCAATCCCGAGCTCCCGCGCCCCGGTGCGGAGCGGGATACGAATGCGTTCTTTCAGTATGCGACGGGGTATGCCGCGCATCTGAATGCGGATATCGCACGGGTGACGGCAGAGTACGGGTTCCGCACGGCAACGGCGGAGGAGGCGGAGGCACTGATTCATTCGGGAGTAAAACGCCGTCACCTCGATCGGGAGGTCTCGCTCTTTGATGAGGGCGACTTTATCTTCGTCACGGACGGCGCGCGCGGCGCGGATCTGGCGGCGATCTGCAAGAAGCTCCACACGCTGTACCGTCCAAGCGGGGACGGCGTCGTACTGTCTGCACTGTATGGGCGCAAGATTACGTTCTACTATCTGCCGCCGAACGAAACGGAGCTGACGCGTGCCACCTTTGTCGCATTCTTTACATTGAAGGGGCCGAATGACTGGGCGGCGACGCTCGCCGATAACCCCGGTTCCTCATCGAACGAAACGGATGTCGCCGTCATGGAGAAGAATCTCGCGCACTACTTTGACAGCTGTCTGCGCAGTGCGCGGGAGGAGGCAAAAAACAAGGGCACGGGGGCTACGCGCTGAGAAAGAAAGCGTTCGACAAGTAGGGCTGTTGCAAAACTTCGTGCAACAGCCCTTGATTATGTCAGTGGTATCGCTACAAGCGCCCCCTTCACCTCAAGCGCTTCCCCACACGGGGGAGGCTTGGCTGCGGAGGTATTTCACCAGTGCGTCGCGGTCGCCTGCTCGTTCGCGATGTGATCGCGGCGCGAGAGCGCGAGGCAGACGGCATCGAGAACGATGTGGAGGCTCTGGTCGAACAGCGAGCTGAGGAGCTGGATGGATTTGCGTTCGCCGCCCGCGTCCCCCTTGACGGTGCCCGGAATCTCAAGCACAACGTCGGCGCACTGCCCGAGCGGCGACGCCGGCTTGCTCGTGACAGCGAGCACGCGCGCGCCCTTTGCCTTTGCCTTCTCGGCGTCGCTCACGACATTCTTGCTTGTGCCCGAGCCGGAGACGGCGATAAACACGTCGCCCGCCTCCACGGCAGGGGTAATCGTCTCGCCCACGAAATACACGGTATATTTGAGGTGCATCAGTCGCATGGCAAAGCCCTTTGCGCTGAAGCCGGAGCGCCCCTCTCCGTCGACAAAGATGCGCCGATTCGGCGCAATCTCCGCAAGAAAGCGTTCGATGTCATCCTCCTTCACCTTTGCGAGGACACCATGAATTTCCTCCTCGATCTGCTTTAGTATCTCCAGCATAGTTCTCTCCTTTACTCCCGCATTGCCTCATGAAACGCACGCGCTGCCGCCGCAGGATCCGCCGCCTTCGTGACGGCGCTCCCGACGATGCCGATCTCGATGCCACAACGCCTGAGGAGCGGCACGCTCGCAAGCTGCACGCCGCCCGCTGCCGCGATGCGCGGCGTTTTGGCAGCGGCGCGCAGCTGTCCTGCCATCTCCTCGATGAGTGCGCCGAGCCCCTCGCCCGCGCAGTCCGAGGGCAGGTGGATGCAGAAGATCGCACGCGGGAATTCTGCGGCGATCTGCCGCACGCGCGCCGCATCGCATGCAAGGAGGTCGATCAGGTAGTCCCTGCCGAACGCGTCGGCGACCTCTGCGCACGCGCGGATCGTCGCAGACGAGGAGAAGCCCATCACGGTCGCGACTGCCGCGCCCGCTTCGTACGTTTTTCGGAATTCGTACGCGCCCTCATCGCAGGTCTTGATATCCGCGAGGAAGTCCTGTGCGGGAAAGGTGCGCGTAAGCGCCCCAACGCTATTCTCAAGTCCAAAGTCCTTGATGAGGGAGGTGCCGATCTCCACGATGTCCGCGTACGCCTCCACCTGACGAATCATCTCCATCGCGGCGGGGACATCGACGCGGTCAATGGCTACTTGCAGCTTCATCGTGCGCCCCCTCCTCGCTTTGCGATGTATGCCGCGAGCTCCTCACGCGTCGGCAGCCCCTCGTTGTCGCTCTTGACCGTGACCTGAATCGAGCCGATTGCATTCGCGCGCTCGACCATCTGTGCGACGGGCAGATGCTCAAGCCACCCGCTGATGATGCCGACGGCAAAACCGTCGCCCGCGCCGACGGTATCGACGACCTGCTCCGCCGGAATCCCCGCGACGTGCATGCATCCCTCGGGCGTATCGGCATAGGCGCCCTTCGGTCCCTCCTTGACAAAGACCATGCGCGCGCCGCGCCCGCGATAGAACGCGGCGATCTCAGCGGGGTCACTGCTCCCCATCAGGATCTCGCCCTCCGCCGTGCCCGGCAGGACGATGTCTGCCATCGATGCGAGGTGATTCACCGTGCGGATCATCGCATGTCTGCTCTCCCAGAGCGTCGGGCGCAGGTTCGGGTCAAAGGTCACGCAGATGCCCCGCTCCCGTGCGCGCTCGATCAGTCGGTAGGAGGCATTGCGGCAGCTCCCCGAGAGCGCAGCGGGGATGCCTGTCATGTGCAGCACGCGCACACCGTCCAGTGGAATCGCCTCCACGTCCGCCTCGCTCAGATGCGAGGCAGCGCTGTTCCGTCGGAAATAAAAGACCTCGGGATCGCCCTCTGACACCTTGTTTTTTAGCTGATAGCCCGTAAAGTGCTCCGCATCGTATGTGATCTGTGTGTGAATCTGCTCCTTTCGCAGCTTCTTCTCGATATAGGTTCCGAACGGGTCCCGCCCGAGGCGCGTGGCATAGGTCACACTGTGCCCGAGACGCTTGAGCCCGATGGCGACGTTGACATCCGCACCTGCAAGCAGCTTCGTAAAGTTCTCCACCTCATCGAGCGGTCCCTCGGTCTCCGCCACGAACATGACCATCGGTTCTCCGAATAAGATAACGTCTGACATTGCTGCCTCCTCTCAGTCCTCGACGGGCACCTTCACCACGATCTTGCGCACGAGGCACGGCGCATCGCCGATGCAGCGCGGTTTGTGCCCGTCGTCAGGCGATACGATGGCAAAGTCCCCCGCGCGCAGATGCACGCGTCCTGCGGTCTGCGGCTCCTCATAGAACGCGAGGTCACGCTCCGCATCGTACGGCTCCGCCGGGGTCAGCTCGGACTGCCGGATATAGCCCATGCACTCCTCGCCGCTCGCCACGTACTGAATGTCAAAGTATTTCCGATGCGACTCAAAGCGGCAGGTATCTGCGGGCATGGTCTCATACTCCTGCACCTCCGCGCGCATGCCGTCCCCGATCTGCAGCACGCTGCCCGGCTGTTCCTTCAAAAAATCCGTTTCCTTCAGAAATGCAATTGCGCGGCGAAATCTCGCGGCGCGATAGTCCCACTTGCCCTCGATCTTGATATTCTCCGTCAACATACGGCATCCTCCTCTATTCGGGGACTGCTCTACGAAGCCAGAAAACTTCGTAGAGCAGCCCCTGTTTATGTTAGCTGTATCGCTACAAGCACCCCTTTTATCTCATCAAACAGTGCGCTCGCCGCGCGCATGTCGTAACCGTACACGAGCAGCACGTCCAGACAGTAGGGCGAATACGTCAGCCCCTCCATCGCCGCAGCGAACTGCATCGCCGCGATCTCGCCCAGACAGCGGATCGTGGAGCGGTTCGGGATCGGACCGCGCCAAAGCGCGATCTTCTCGGTCTGTGTAAAGATCGTCGCCTTCTTCTGCAGCTCCACCGCGTGAAACAGCTCGTGCCAGAGAAGGACGCGCGTGATGTCAAGGCGCGGGAGCGCCGCAGCGACCTCTGCATCCTCCATCAATGCCTCCCCGCGCCGCACCGCATCCCGATAGACGGTGATGAGATCCGGCTCCGTAAAGGTCGCAAAGAGTATCTGTCCGCCGCCGGGCGACGCGTCCTCAGAGCGGATTTCCACACCGAGATGCTGCGCTGCGCGTACGGGCGTCAGCGCGGTATCCTCTGCCTCGCACGCCGCACGGAGAAGGTCTGCCTCCTCCGCACCGCAGCGGTACGCCCGCTCCATCAGGACGCGTTTTTCATCGTTCGTGAACTTATCCCGCAGCAGCTCCCGCGAGAACGCGTACCACCCGTAGTCCATGGGCGCGATCTGCGTCATGTGCCGCATCATCGCCCCGATGGGATAGACCTGCTGCTCCGCATACGGCTCATACGGCGCAGGTTTTGACCGCCGAAAGAGTTTCCCCCAGTCCACGCCCATCTCCTCCCATCTGTACGCTCCGTCTTACATCATCGTGCGTGCACCGACGACGAGAATCTCCATCGACGCATCCATCGCCTGCATCTCCACGTCCATGAGCATCAGGACGCGGTCGAGCTCCGTGCTGCCCGAGAAGTCCATCACGCGCGCGCCCGCACAGATGTAGTAGTCCGGGCGCAGAATGGCGTCCGCCTTATACACGGCGAGCTCCTCCCACATCTGTGTGACGACGCCGCGATAGCCCGTCACGCGCGTGGCGGCAGCCTTTGCATCCGCGCGCTGCACCTTGATAAAGCCCTTCTTGTCCACGATGCGCACGGCGCGTGCGCCGCCCGTGTCCTTCGGCTGGAAGATGCGGAAGTTCGGGCTGTGCGCCGTGACCTCAATCGCGTCAACGGTCGTCTTCATGTCCTCGGCGGCAATCGCGTGTGCCTCCTCCTCGGAGCACTCCGCCATCAGATCCTGTGCCTTGACCTCCGTCGAGCCGCTCGCGATCGCAGTCAGCTTCGAGGTCTGCGCGTCGATCTCGATGTGCACCTCGACTGTATCGGGCGCGGCACCGCTCTCGACCGCCTTGTCGATCGCCTCCTGCTTGATCGCGCGGATGTCATCTGCCGTCGGGTTCGGCACTGTGCGCTCGACCACATCACGCACCATCGCAAGCGCAACGCCGATCGAGGAGATGACCTCCGCGTTCTCCGGAATGCTGTAGTGCACGCCCATCTTCTCCGCGCAGAAGCCGATCAGCGCCGCCGCACCGCCGCCGACACCGACGAGGTGGATCATGTCGCGTTCGAGCTTGTATTTGTCCGCGAGCTCAAAGATCACGGGGCTGATCTTCTCATACGCGCGCGTGAGGATCTGACGCGCCACGTCCTCGACCGTCGTGCCCATGTAGTCCGCAACGGGCTGCATCGCCTTGCGCGCCGCCGCCGCATTGCCGTACGAGAAGTACTGCGGGTCAATCAGCCCGAGCACGTTCGCCGCGCAGGTATTCGTGATCGTGATGCGCTTGCCGCTGGCGAGGCGGATGCACACATAGTCGCTCGGATCACCGGGACGCGGGGAGAACAGCTCAAGCTTCGGATCGACGATCTCCTCCTCGGGCGTAAAGACGGCGTACTCGAGCCCTGCGATATGTGCGCTGCGCGGGCCGACATCCTTGACGCCCTTCTCGCTCACGCGGATCATGCTGCCGCCTGCAACGCCCATGACACGCACATCGAGCGATGTGATGTACGTGCGGTGCCCGCCCACGATAGAGTAGTCGATCGCGGGACGGCCGTCCTTGATGACGCCGATGTTGACCGTCGTGCCGCCGACCTCGAAGTACACGCCGTTCGACGCGCGCAGGTAGACGAGCGAGCCCATGACCGAGGCGGCAGGTCCCGAGAGCATCGTGAGCACGGGGCGCTTTTTCATCTCCGTGATCTCCATGACACCGCCGTCGCCGCGCATGATCATCAGCGGCACCGTGACGCCCGCCGTGCGTACCGAGTACTCCGTCTGGTTCGCCGTGTTCAGCATCTTCGGCAGGATCGAGGCGTTGATCGCCGCCGTGCGCGTGCGTCGCGTCAGACCGTAGAGCTTCGTGATCTCCGATGCCATCGTCGTCTCGACGCCCATCTCGTCCTTCGTCACCGAGGCGATGTTCTGCTCCTCCGCCATATCGTCCACGCCGAACGCCTGCGTTGCGACGAAGACCTCCGCGCCCTCTGCCCGCAGTTCCTTCGCTGCCTGCTCCACGCTGTCATGCGAAAATTTCCCCTCGGGGATGTAACGGTTGACAATCTCGATCTTGCGCCCGTTGCCGAGGTCAATGTTGCCGAGCTTCATCTGGATCTTCGCGAGGAACCCCTGAATGCCGCCCTCCGAGGTGCCGATGATTCCGACCTTTGCCACGTCGCCCTCCACGAGCGCATTCGTCGCCTGCGTCGTCGAGTGCGCGACGAAGATGACCTCCTCCGGCGCGATCCCGTGCTGCTCCATACATTTTTGAAACGCCTGCACAACGCCCGCCGCGACGCCGTACTCGTCATCGTGCGTCGTCTTGACCGACGCCTTGCCGATGATCTTCTGCGTCGCGTTGTCGATCGCGACCGCCTTCGTATGCGTGCCGCCCACGTCGATGCCCATGCGTACCTGACGTTTGATTTCTATCGACATAATGCCCCTCCTATTCCACTCAGGCAGCATGCCCGAACATGACGTAGATCATGATCTCAAGAATCGCGGTGATGATCCAGCCCGCCGTCGCACTGATCATGAGATACTCGCGCGTCGAAACTTTTGTATAGCTGACACCCCACACGATCCATGACTGCGTGATGCAGCAGGAAACATTCATGACAATGCTCGGGATGATGATGAGCGGCGCCAAATAGCTGACCGGCAGATTCAGCGAGTTCAGAATGCCGAGCGTCGCCGCGCCGCAGCCGAACAGCGTGAACGGCCCGCGGAAGAGCCCCATCGGTGCGAGCACGGCAAAGGCGAGCGAGAGGACGAGCGTATCGTTCGGGATGACGCCGCCGAGCAGCGCGCGGAAGTACGGCACGCAGAGCTCCGCCGCCTTGTTGAACATCGGCAGGAAGAGCAGGAATCCGACGAGCGGCGCCGTGTCGCAGACACCGTCGAAAAAGTCCTTGTTGATCGTGCGCGCCGTCTGCGCCCACGACTTCAGCTTGCCGCACGTCAGCATCGCGTAGAAGCTGCCGCAGACAAAGCCGAGGATGATCGGAACCTTGAACACGATCAGGAGCACGACAGGGAGAATCGGTGTGAGCAGCGCATAGCCGGAGACGCGATCCTTTGCGCGCTGGCTCTGCGGCAGCGTCGCCGCCCAGCTGTGCACCTTTTTCTGACGCGTTGAGAGAATCACGAGCACGATGATGACCGCCATCTGGATCAGCATGCCGTAGATGCCCCAGCTCACCTGCATCTCATAGGGATACATCGTCTTGCCGCTGCCATCGAGGAAGAACGCCGCGAACTGCCCGTAGAGCACGGGATTCAGGAACATGCCCGCGCCGACACTCATCATAAAGGCAACCGTCGCGACAATCTTATTGATGCCGAGGGAGAGGAAAATCGGCAGCACGATAACGCCGATCGCGATGACCGCACCCGCGCCGAACACCGACGAGAAGATCGCCGTCGTCACAATGCAGATCAGGATGCACGTCAGCCACGGCTTGTCGCCGCCGAGCTCCGTCGTCGTGCGAATGAGACTCGAGGCGATGCCCGTGCGCATCAACACGCGGCCGAACCACGCGCCGAAGCAGACGTTGACCAGCACCGAGCCCCAGCCCTCAGGCCCCGACTGGAACACCTTTTTCAGCGCGTCCCCCCACGAGGTCTGAACGATCTTCCCGCCCATCTCGATGAAGGAGGGATCCGTCACCACCATGTTGCCGACCATCGGCAGAACCGTCCAAATGATTGCCATCGTGAAAATGCCGAGCATCAGATTGCCGCCGCGTACGGCGTACACAACCAGCCCGAAGAAGGACACCAACAGCAAGATACCGACTACATACTCCATGTCAATCCTCCTCAAAAAAGCCTACAACATTTACTCTATTTATGATGAACTATCTTCATATCTCCTTTCTGTTTATGATATGTAAGCGCTTTCACATCGTCATTATAGCAACTCTTCGCAAAATGTCAATTCTTTTTGCGATGTTGGAACATAAAAAACGGTTCTATGATAAATGTTACGGAAGAATGCAGACTGCGGTGCTCCAAAGCAAACCCTAGTGGAGCAAGCGGGTAAAGTGCGCGGTACGCCCCGTCGGACTTCTTTCGTTCAAGCGCAGCGCGTTTAAGAAGTTCGACGGTATTTAAGCGTACAAGCGCACGATCACTTGCGTAACGAGGCGTTCGCGTGGAGTGTGCATGGCGAATAACTAAATCAAATTCCTTTCAGCGTAAACGCCAGATGCCGCGTTTCGTTTTTCTGCACATACTCCGCAAGCACTGGTGCGCCCCATGAGTCGTCTCCGCCCACGCCGCACATCCCTGCCGATGCACGCAGATACGTGTGCTGCGGGCGCGGCAGATCGTATGCATGGCGCGCATTCTCAAGCTCATGCGGGCTGTACGGAAGTGCCGACGCCTCGAACGGCACATCGCCCGCAAGGCGAATGCCGTGCCCGCTGCGATCCGTGACCTCGATCCAGCGCATACCACAGTGATTGCCCGTCTCCTGCGGACGCAGATACGGCTCAACCTCGTCTCCCGTCGTACTCTCATAGATACCGAGCCGCGCACCCTCGCAGCGGTCAATGTAGTTCTCCTTTGGCCCGTACCCGTAGAAGCGAATGCGGTCATAGTCCGCAGAGAGCGTAAAGAGCATCGCAAAGTCCGGCATCTCCGGCAACCCCTCTGCCGCTTCATAGTCGAGTGCAACGCGGAGTACCCCCGTCGCATCCACGGTATAGGTGACGGTGCAGGTTGCTGCGGGCAACGCTGTGAGCGCATAGGTAAAGCGCACCGTGACGCTCTTGGCGCGGCGTTCCTCCTGTCTGCCGAAGAATCCATCCACCACCGTAAATGCAGCATCATCCACGCTGTACTCGATGCGTATGCAGCGGCGATAGAGGCTCGCAAGCTTCCACTGCGCACAATCCGCCATGCGTCCGCTGCCGTAGTCGTTGTCAACAGGCGCACGCCAGAACGACGGCTGCGGCAGTTCCTCGATCAGCTCCCGCCCGCCATAACGATAGGAGACGAGATTGCCCTGCGCACTTGAGAACATCAGGGAGAAGCCAGCCCCCTGCACGCCGAGATTGATGTCCCCCTGCACCACGCGCAGACTTCCGTTCTCCGCGAGCGGTGCATAAACGGGTGCGGAAGGACACGCCGCAACGACATCGCGGATCTGCAGTGCGTCACCCGTCCATGCCGGCAGAATCGTCTGTCCAAACGCAACCTCATGCCCCACGTTTGCCCAACGCTCCTCCCGTGCAAGCACGAGAGACGCTGTCAGCACATGTTCCCCATTGCCAAACGAGGGTACGGCGCAGGGCACACAGCGCGTTTCTCCCGGCGGTACGGAGGGTGCCGGCATACGCCGCTGCCAGACCGTCTGTCCGTCCACGGCAAGGACAAGCTGCAGCACATAGCAGTCCGCATTTGTAAAGAGGCTCTTGTTCTCGATCTCCACACCATTCCACGAAGGGCGCAGCGTGAAATTCTGATAGTTGAACTTCACATCCTGCAGTTTTGCCGCCCCTCGGCGATCGGCAAAGAAAATGCCGTTGCCGCTGAAGTTGTAGTCCGACGGGCGATCACCGAAGTCACCGCCATAGAGAAATACATCCTCACCGTACCGCCCGCGCCGACGAATTGCCTGATCGCCGAAATCCCAGATAAAGCCACCCTGATAGAGCGGCTCGCGCTCGCTCAGCTCCGTGTACTTGTGCATACCGCCGCAGCTGTTTCCCATCGCATGCGTATACTCACAGCAGATAAAGGGCTTGTCCCTGTGCTCCTTGAGGAACGCCTCGATGTCCGCCGCCTTCGTATACATCTGACTTTCCATATCGCTCGTTGCAGGATAGCTGCGATCCCAGAAAATCCCCTCGTAGTGCACGAGGCGCGTCGGATCGACACGGCGAAAGTATTCGCTCATCTCGTAGATGTCACGCCCGCCGCAGGACTCGTTGCCGCACGACCAGATGAGGATGCTCGGATGGTTCTTGTCGCGCTCGTACATCGACTGTGCGCGGTCAAGCACGGCGGGCAGCCAAACCTCGTGATCGCCGGGCACGGTATGCTCGTCTTTTGCGCATGCGCCGTTCTTCATCCACGAACCGTGCGTCTCGAGATTCGTCTCGTCGATCACATAGAGGCCGTAAATATCGCACAGCTCATAGAGACGGCTGCTGTTCGGGTAATGTGATGTGCGGATCGCGTTGACATTCGCACGTTTTAGTGCAATGATATCCTGCTCGAAAAGTGCGGGATCCATCGCCCGCCCGTGATCGCAGTCGAACTCGTGGCGGTTCACCCCTTTGAACACAATGCGCTTGCCATTGATCTGCATCAGTCCATCCCTGAGGCAGAACTCACGAAATCCGACACGTACGCGCACAACCTCATGCAAAACATCCGCCGCATCACGCACACGAATCAAAACATGATAGAGCCAAGGGCACTCCGCGCTCCACAGGAGCACACAGGCAGCCTCGCCCGAAAACGTATGCGTCTGTGCGGAGATGTTCGCCTCAGCTCTCCATATACAGTCCCCGTCCTCATCACAGAGCAGGATCTCGACGTGCTTCTCGGCCGCATCGCCAAACGTAAGGTGCACATCAAGCTGCCCATCCGTATATCCATCCCGTTCAAGCGGCACGGCACGAACAGCAATATCCTCGATGTGGTGCTGCGGCTTTGTGTAGAGCAGAACATCGCGATAGATCCCCGAGAACCGCCAAAAATCCTGATCCTCAAGCCAGCTCGCGCTCGCATAGCGGAACACCATCGCCGCCAGCTTATTCTCGCCCGCCACAAGATACGGCGTCAGATCGAAGTCCGCAGGTGTGCAGCTGTCCTCACTGTAGCCGACGAAATGCCCGTTGAGGAAGAGCGCGAGTGCCGCGTCCACACCGGCAAAGGAAATGAAAACATTTTCCCAGTCCTTCGGCACGTTGAAATACTTCACATAGCAGCCGACGGGGTTGCTGCGCGTCGGAATCTCCCCCGGCGCGATGCTCTCGTGTCCGTCCCACGGATACGTCGTATTCGTATAATGCGGTACACCGTGCCCCTGCATCTGGATGTGTGCCGGTACACGGATCGTCTCCCAGTCATGACAGTCATAGTCCACCGCCTCGAACCCCTGCGGGATGAGTGCCGTATTCCGCGCATAGGCAAAATGCCAAATGCCGCCGAGTGTGCGGTAGAACGAGGACACGCCGCGTGCCAGTTCCGCCTCATCGC
>ERZ773099.2410-NODE-2410-length-12843-cov-14.194948_pt1 | contig 12843 bp, 8 predicted proteins | sample MGYA00511120_ERZ773099 | MGnify/ENA primary metagenome ERZ773099 (study PRJEB29015, sample SAMEA2738012) | human oral metagenome | biome: human oral; feature: human-associated habitat; material: dental | place: China | collected 2104 ... | reverse complement strand
TCTTCGCCGGGGACCGCGTTGAGGTGACCAGTGACGAACTGTCCGAGAACCAGCGTGTGGTGGTGCCCGACCGATGAGCCGAATACTCTCACTGCACGACGTGCGCCGCACCTACGGCCAACCGCCCGTGGCGGCGTGCGCCGGGGTCAGCCTCTCGATCGACAGGGGTGAGTTCGTCGCCATCGTCGGCCCCTCCGGGTCGGGCAAGTCCACCCTGCTCAACCTCATCGGGACACTGGACCGCCCCACCTCGGGCACTGTGGAGATCGACGGGATCGACGTGTCGCGCCTGTCGGACCGCAGGCTGTCGGGACTGCGGGCGCACCTGATCGGCTTCGTGTTCCAGCAGTTCCACCTCAGCGAGGGCATGACCGCCATCGACAACGTCGCCGACGGCCTGCTCTACCTGGGGGTGCCCCGGGCCGAGCGCCGCCAGAAGGCGGAGAGGGCCCTCATCCGGGTCGGGCTGTCGCACCGGCTCCACCACAAGCCCCACCAGATGTCGGGCGGCGAGCGCCAGCGCGTCGCCATCGCCCGCGCGGTCGTGGGGGACCCCCCGCTGCTGCTCGCGGACGAGCCCACGGGCAACCTCGACTCCGTGTCGGGCGCGTCCATCGTGGAACTGCTCCACGAGCTCCACGAGCAGGGGACGACCATCGTCGTCATCACGCACGACAACGACCTCGCGATGAAACTGCCCCGCCAGGTCGCCATCAAGGACGGACGCATCGTCCACGACTCCGCCGCGAAGGAGGTGGCCCATGTCTGAGGACTCCAAACCGATGTACTCGAAGCTGCGCTGGTCCGACGTGGCGCGCCTGGGCGGGACGGGCATACGCTCGCGCCCCACGCGGGCCGTCCTGTCGGCCCTGGGCATCGCCATCGGCATCGCGGCGATGGTGGGCGTCATCGGCGTGTCGACCTCCAGCCAGGCCCAGCTCGCCGAGCAGCTGCGGGCGCTGGGCACCAATATGCTCACCGCCCAGGCCGGCGAGGACCTGTCCGGGTCCTCCACGCGCCTGCCCGATGACTCGGTCGGCAGGATGCGGCTCATCGACGGGGTCGAGAAGGCGACCTCCACGGCCACCCTGTCGGGGGTGTCCGTCTACCGCTCCCGCCTCGCGGACAAGAACGCGACGGGCGGCATCCTCACCATGGCGGCCGAGCAGTCCCTGCTCGACGTGGTGGCGGGCTCCGTTGCCCGGGGGACGTGGCTCAACGAGGCGACGGCCACGTACCCGGCGACGGTCCTGGGCGCGAAAGCCGCCCAGCGCCTCGGCGTCGTCGAGCCCGGCACCCAGGTGTGGATCGGGCACACCTCGTTCACAGTCGTCGGCATCCTCGATCCCGTGACCCTGGCGCCCGAGCTCGACAACTCCGCCCTGATCGGGTCGTCCATCGCCGAGCAGCAGTTCAGCTTCGACGGGAAGCCGACAACGGTCTACGAGCGCTCCACCGAGGACAGGGTCGAGGACGTGCGCGCCCTCCTGGGCCCCACGCTCAGCCCGAAGAACCCGACCTCCGTCAAGGTCTCGCGGCCCTCGGACGCCCTGGCCGCGAAGAACGCCGCGGACCAGACCTTCACGGCGCTGCTGGTGGGGGTCGGCTCGATCGCCCTGCTGGTCGGCGGCATCGGCGTGGCGAACACGATGATCATCTCCGTTCTGGAGAGGCGCAGGGAGATCGGCCTGCGGCGGTCGCTGGGGGCCATGCGCGGGCACATCCTCGTGCAGTTCCTGGCTGAGGCGCTGCTGCTGGCGTTCCTGGGCGGGGCCGCGGGGTGCGTGCTCGGTATCGGCGTCACCTTCGGGATGAGCGCGGCGAACGGATGGCCATTCACCCTGCCGTGGTACGTGGTCGTCGCCGGCCTGTCCGTGACAGTGGGGATCGGGGCCGTCGCAGGCCTCTACCCCGCGGTGAGGGCCTCGCGCACACCGCCCACCGCGGCGCTCAACGCCCAGTAGCGCCCGGACCCCCGATCGCCTCCCGATGTGGCCCCCGATGGGGAGCCCCCGCCTGATGGGGAGCGCTTGGCGGGGAACGCGCGATGGGGAGCGCCCGCGCCCGTCGGCCACGTGCCGACGGGCGCGGTGTCGTATGCGGGCGCGGCGGGGGCTCATGCGGGAAACAGCTGGGAGCGGTCCTGCCCGCATAGGAGAAGTGGACGGGAACGGCGCGCTCCCATGTGGGAAGCGGGCGGGAGCGGTGGCCTTCGCGAGTGGGAAGCGGGCGGGCGTCCCGAGCCCGCCCCTGCGCTCGACAACAGTGGTACCGTCGAACGGAACCGAATCGAAAGGCAGACTATGACATCGCCCTACACCCAGCCCGATCCGAACGCAGATAGTCGCGGACAGGGGAGCGGTGCCCCCGGTTACGGCGGTTCGGCCCAGCCTTACGCGGCGCCCGGTGGCTCGGCTCAGCCTTACGCGGCGCCCGGTGGTTCTGCTCAGCAGTACGGAGCGCCTGGTGGTTCTGCTCAGCAGTACGGAGCGCCCGGTGGATCTGCTCAGCAGTACGGGGTCCCGGGTGGTTCTGCCCAGCCTTACGCCGCGTCCGGTGGTTCTGCCCAGCAGTACGGGGTCCCGGGTGGTTCTGCCCAGCAGTACGGCACGCCTGGCGGTTCTGCCCAGCCCTACGCGGCGCCCGGCGGTTCTGCCCAGCAGTACGGAGCGCCCGGCGGGTCCGGGGCAGGATGGGAGTCCTCGGGCGGGCAGAGCGCCCAGGGCGCGCAGCCCTACGCCCAAGGGACACCGGCGGGCGGCGCGCCCGGACAGGGGGACGGCGCCTACCGGTACCAGCGCGACGACACCACCCCCATCCCCCTGACGGCGGACTCCATCGTGATGCCGAGTGCGAAGGGCGCGGCGTGGGTCGCGTTCATCCTCTCCGTTCCCTTCATCGCGGGATCGATCTGGAACGTGATCTACCTCGGTGGCGAGGGGACCGTCCTGGGGATCGTCGTCCTCGCTTTTTTCGGGGCGTTCCTGCTCTTCGGCGGGTTCCTCTTCCGCTCCTCGTCGATGACCATCGACGCCACCGGGTTCCACGCCAAGAACATGGTGCGGTCGGCCGACGTCCCGTGGCCGGCCTCGCGGACCGGGTTCTACGTGCGGGTCGAGAGGAAGCGCAGGGGGGCCAGCGCTCTTATGAGCGAGGTCTCCGCCCGCGTCATCACTCCCGATGGGCGGGCCATGCCGCTCACCGGCATCGCCTGGGCCGGGATCGACGTGGCGGAAATGGAAATGAAGGGCATCACGCAGTGCTGGCGGCTGTGGAACTGGGCGGTGGCCAAGGGCTTCACCCGCGAGACCGGCCAGTACGTGGAGCTCAGCGGCCTCGGCATCCAGCAGGCCATGCGGTCCAAACAAGAGCACCTCTACGGCATCGTCCGCGGTTGACCCGATGCGGGGCCATCGCTACAAGTGCAGGGCCTCGGCGCGCGGCCCGATCCCCCTGGACGCCGACACCGTCACTGTTCCCCTGGTCAAACCCGTGGAGTGGGCCTCGGTCCTGCTGTCCACCGCGGCGGCTGCCGTTTCCCTGGCCTTCATGGTGGGAACGGGCGGCCTTTCCCCGTCCTCCGCCCTCGTCTACTGCGCCTGCGCGGCGGCGTGCCTGGTGGAGATCGGCATCATGTCGGCGCTCCGCGTCACCATCGACTCCACTGGATTCCACGTGAGATCCCTCTTGGGGCGGCGCACTGTTCCGTGGCCCGCCTCGAGGACCGGACTGTTCCCCGTTCTCCTCAACGTGCGGCGCCGTTTGCCCATGGCCATGGTCTGCGTCGTCGCCCCGGATGGCCGGTGGATCAGGATGCGCAGTCTCGCGTGGTACCGCTTGTCGAGGGATGAAGCGGTTTCCCTCGCAGTCCTCCACTGCTGGCGCATCTGGAACTGGGGCGCGGCCAAGGGCTACACGCGGGAGACCGGCGCCTACACGCCCCTGCGCAACCCGCGTGTGCAGCACGAGCGCAGCCAGATCGAATGGGCGTTCGGGATCCTCCCCACCACTGGCGCCCCACGAGGCCGCTGGACCGCCTGAGCAGCCGCTCCGCCGCCCCTCCCGATGTCGCACACAAGGGACGGATTTACGCAACACACCACCGCACACAAGGGCGGAATCAAGCCCTTGTGTGCGAGCAGTGTTGTCTAATTCGGGGTCCTTGTGTGCGCACACGGGAGGGAATGGGCCGCCGCGCGCCGCCGGATCGCCGAGTCTGCTGCTGGTGGGGCCACAACGCGTCGGCCCGTGCTGGAAGCGGCTCACTCCTCGACGGGTCCGCCGTAGAGCTCGTCGATGACGGGGGCCAGGCGGCGCACGGCCACGGCGCGCTTGACCTTCAACGACGGGGTGAGCAGGCCGTTCGCCTCGGTGAAGTCCGAGGTGAGCACCTTGAACTTGCGGATCGACTCGGCGCGCGAGACGTGCTCGTTCGCACCGTCCACCGCCTTCTGCAAGGAGGCCAGGACCTCGACGTTCGTGGCCGCCTCGGCGACGCTCATGACCGGCAGGCCGTGGGACTCCAGCCACACGGGCAGCATCTCCGCGTCCAGGGTGATGAGCGCTGCCACGAAGGGCCGCTGGTCGCCGACCACCAGGACCTGGGAGATCAGCGGGTGGGAGCGCATCGGGTTCTCCAGGGCGGCCGGGGCCACGTTCTTGCCGCCGGCGGTCACGATGATCTCCTTCGCGCGGCCCGTGATCCTCACGTACCCGTCGCGGTCCAGGGAGCCCAGGTCGCCGGTCTTGAACCAGCCGTCCTCGGTGAAGCAGGCGGCGGTGGCCTCGGGGTCGTTGTTGTAGCCCTGGAAGACCGACGGGCCCTTGAGCAGGATCTCGCCCTCGTCGGAGACCCTGAAGGACATGGGCGGCAGCGCCGGGCCGACGGTGCCGATCTTCGACAGGCGCGGGGTGTTGACCGAGACGGGGCCCACTGTCTCCGTCAGGCCGTAGCCCTCCAGGACGGGGATGCCCAGGCCCCGGTAGAAGTGGCCGAGCCAGGTCGCCAGGGGCGCCCCGCCCGACACGATGTAGCGGGCGTTCCCGCCGACCAGTTTGAGGATGGTCTGGAACACCAGCTTGTCCGCCAGGGCGCGCTGGGCGCGCAGCGAGCGCGACGGGCCCTCCGGGGTGTCCAGTGCCTTGGAGTACTCGATGGCCACGTGGGCGGCCCACCGGAAGATCCGCCTCTTCGCGCCCTTGGAGGCCTTCGCGTCGGCCGAGTTGTAGATCTTCTCCAGGACGCGCGGCACGACCAGCAGGTAGGAGGGCCGGAAGGAGGCCAGGTCGGGCAGCAGGTTCTTGATGTTCGACACGTGCGCCATGACGCCGTTGCCGCTGATCTGGAAGACCTGCAGGAAGCGCGCGAACACGTGGGCGAGCGGCAGGAAAAGCAGCAGCCGGGAGTCCTCTCCCGCCGCGATCTCGGGCATCCACGCGTGCGAGTTGAGGCACAGGTTCGTGAAGTTCTCGTGGGTGAGCACCGTGCCCTTGGGGGTGCCCGTCGTCCCGGACGTGTACACGATCGTGGAGATGTCGTCCTTCGTCAGGGCCCCGGTGCGCGCGGCGACGGTGGCGCGGGGCACTCCGGCTCCGTCGGCGACCAGGGTCTCGATGGCTTCGGAGTCCAAGGAGAGGACGACGACGTGGTGGCGCCCGGTCCGCTCGGCGGCCGTGCGCACGATCTCCGCCAGGGACACGGTCTCGGTGACGACCAGGTCGACGTCGGCGTCGGAGAGCACGTGGGCGACCTGCTCGATGGAGCTCGTCTCGTAGATGGGCACGGGCACCAGGCCCGCGCTCCAGCACGCGAAGTCGAGCAGCGTCCACTCGTAGCGGGTGCGGCTCATGATCGCGACCCTCTGGCCGGGCTCCAGCCCGCGCGCGATGAGCCCGGCGGCCACCTGCTGGACCTCCTCGTGGAAGTCCCGGGCGCTCACCGGCCGCCACGCGTCGCCCATGCCCAGTTTGCGCAGGATGAGGGGGCGGCGGGGGCTGCGGCCCACGCGGTCCTGCAGCAGGCGGGGGATCGTGCAGGTCTCGTCGATGCGCACCAGCGTGGGGGCGTGCCACTCGAGGGCCTGGGTGGCGCCCTCGCTGGTCGGCGCGGGCACGGCCTCGAGCTCCTGGGCGCCGTCGTCCGACGAGGCGGGGGCCGGGCTGTCACTCATATCTGCTCCTTCGTCTGTGGCACGCATGGGCCCTATCCTACGGCACCGTAGGGTGGGGGAGGGGCGGGATCGGGACCGGTTGGTGGCGATCGGATCGCCGGACGGACACGCGCTAGACTAGGGAACCGATTGCGGGAAGAGGCCCTCAGCGGTGCGAACACCGCGGAGGAACTGTTCTCGAAGGAGGGGAGCGAAATGGTCAGCCTCAGTGATATCGCCGCCGCCACCGGGTACTCGAAGGCGACGGTGTCACGGGTGCTCAACGGGGATCCCACGTTCTCAGTCCGGGAGGACACGCGCCGCCGGATCATCGAGGTCGGCAACGAGATGGGGTACGCGCTCAAGGGCAGGCGCGTGGGAATCCCCCAGAACGTGGCGATCCTCGACAACGTCGATCCTGAGCGGGGGCTCCACGACGCCTACTTCTTCGACGTCCGCGAGGCGCTGAAGGTCAAAGCCTCCGAGCACATGATGTCGCTCGCGTCCTTCCCGGATTGTGATTCGCTCATCGGCGCGGCGGACCGCTTCTCCGGTTTCATCTCGGTCGGCCCCTCCCCTTTGAAAGGGGCCGACCTCGAGAAACTCCACGCCGCGCTGCCCCACGGTGTTTTCATTGATATCAATCCGGCGCCGACCCTGTTCCACTCCGTGCGCCCCGACCTCCAGCAGACGGTCCTCGACGCGATCGACGCGCTGAGGGACCAGGGGCGTCAGCGGATCTCCTTCGTCGGAGGCGATGGCCATATCATGGGCATGCACTTCCACGAGGAGGACATCAGGACCTTCGCGTTCGTCAACTGGACGGAGCGCCTGGGGCTGTCCGCCGACGCCAGGGTCTTCGCGGAGGGCTCCTTCACGGTGGAGAACGGCCGCCGCCAGATGGAGCGGATGCTGGCGGACTCCACCGGCCCGGCGCCGGACGCGGTAGTCGTCGCCGCGGATCCGCTGGCCGTTGGGGTGCTCCAATGCCTCGTGGCGGCTGGACTGCGTGTGCCCGATGACGTCGCGGTGGTCTCGATCAACAACCTCGAAGTGTGCGAGTACACGGCTCCGCCGCTGTCCTCCTACGCGATCAACCGCGAGGAGCTCGCCGAGTCTGCGATCCTCCTCCTGTCCGACTCGATCATCGGCCGCTACGAGCAGCGCCACCATGTCCTGATCTCCACTGAGCTGGTGGTCCGCTCGAGTTTCGTTCCCGCCACGGCGGTCTAGGGCGCGCCAGCCGGTGCCCAGGGCCGGAGCGCATGGTCCCGGGCACCGGCAGCGCCGTTCACAGGATCGACAGGACGACGTCCAGGACGTGCGGTTGCTCGGACGGCACAAGGTACTCCGGGTGGACTTCGGAGCCCCAGGAGTCGTCGCCCCCAACGCCCATCTGTGCCGCGAGGAGCCGCAAGTGGGTCGCCGGACGGCGCCCGGGCTCGGGGAGCTCCCACCAGTGGGCGGCCTCCTCGATCTGGGCGCTCGAGTACGGCAGGAGGGAGACCTCGAACGGCCTGCCGGTCGCACTCACGACTCGGATCCCGTTCCCCTGCTCATCGCTGGCCTCCGCCCACTGCGCGCCCATGTGGTTCCCGCATTCCTGCGGCACCACGTAAGGAGTGAGGTCCTCTGAGAGGGAGCGCGACCATATCCCGAGGCGGCCTCCGCTGACCCGGTCGAAGTACGTCTCGTCGGGGCCGATGCCGTAGAAGCGCAAACGGGAGAGCGACGGCGGAAGCGCCCACTCGACGCCGAAACAGGGAAGCGTCGGCAGATCCGGCGCCCCCGGGTACGAGGCGGTGAACCTGATCGTGCCGTCGTCGTTGAGGCGGTAGACCACGGACACCGGGACGCCCACTGCGGCGAGCTCGTAGCAGTAGGCGACTTCGACGCTGTGGTCCTCCTCGCGCACTGAGACGTACGGGCAGCGGGCGTACCTGCCCGCGACGGTCCAGACTGCGCGTTTGAAGCCGTGGGAGGCGCCCCGGTCGTTGTCCGTGAGGGGCCGGAACGTCGTGAGCCTGGGGGGACGGAGCACGAGGGGGTCGCCGTCCTTCGCCCAGAGGACCATTCCTCCAGCCGTCCGGGACAGGAGCGCCTCCTCACCGCCCGTTCTCATCCCGATGTTCCAGCGTCCGAATGTGTACGTCGCGCGGTTCCCGTCGGCGGTGTCCGGGGGCGACGGGGGCGCGGCGAGGGGGAGCACGGACTGGCCGAAGCACACCTCGTGCCCCGCCGGGCACCACGCGGTCCGATGGAGGTGGACCAGTGAGGCCTCGAGGACGATCTCGCGGCCGGGCGCCGAGTACTCGTCGATGGGCCACGGGCACGGCACGGTGGCGCGATCGCCGGGGCGGACATCAGAAGGCACAGTGATCTGCCAGACCGCTTCGCCGTCGACCAGGAGCGAGCACACCAGGTCGTAGGCGCTGCTGGACGTGAACAGCGACCGGTTCGTGACATCGACGCCGGTTGTGGACGGGACGAGTGAGAAATCCGAGTACAGCTGTTTGACCTCGCGCACAGCCGGGGAGGGGGTGCGGTCGGCGAACAGCAACCCGTCAGCGGAGAATTCCCAGTCGCAGGGCCGGTCCCCGAAGTCCCCTCCGTAGGCGAGGAACTCCCCGGCGCTCGCGGGGGTCGCCGGATGCCACAGGGCCTGGTCGATCAGGTCCCAGATGAACCCTCCCTGGTAATGGGGGTAGCGCTCCAAATCCGTGTACAGGCCCAAGCCGCCGACCGAGTTCCCCATGGCGTGCATGTACTCGCAGGAGATGTACGGTTTGGCGGGCGAGGACGCGAGGTACTGCTCGATCTCGTCCGGGTGGGCGTACATGCGGGACTCGATGTCGCTCACGTCGTCGTACTCCCGGTCCCAGGTGATCCCCTCGTAGTGCACTGGGCGCGCGGGGTCGAGTTCACGGGCACGCTGGCTCATGGCGCGGAAGACCTCGCCGCCGTAGGACTCGTTGCCCAATGACCAGATGAGAACGCTCGGGTGGCTGTAGTCGCGGACGATCATCCGCTCGAGGCGGTCGACGCACGCGTCCTGCCACTGCGTCCGCGACCCCGGGATGGCCGTGTCTGGCGTCGCGACGTCTCCGGGGACGTTCCACGTTCCATGGGTCTCGAGGTTGGTTTCGTCGATGACGTAGATCCCGTACTCGTCGCACAGGTCGTAGAAGCGGGGGTCGTTGGGGTAGTGGCTGGTGCGGATCGCGTTGATGTTGTGGAGCTTGCAGAAGCGGATGTCGGCGAGCATGTCCGCCTCGTCGAGCGCGCGCCCTTTGCGCGGGTGGAACTCATGGCGGTTGACGCCCTTGAAGACGATGCGCCGCCCGTTGAGCGTCATGATGCCGTTGTCGATTCCGAAACGCCTGAACCCGACGTTGAGGGCCACCGTCTCGCACGTGCGCCCATCGCGGTCGATGACCTCGAGGCGGAGGCGGTAGAGGGTGGGGGACTCGGCGGACCACGGCGCGACCCGGGGGATCGCATCGGACACGAGGTCCGTCGCCGCGCTCCGGGGTGTTTCGGTGCTCCACACGGGCGCACCGGAGTGGTCGAAGAGTTCCGCGCGGATCGATGCGCCTCCGAGGGGATCGACGACGTCCGCTTTGATGCGGAGTCGGCCGACCTCGCTGTGGTGGTCGAAGTCGGCGTCGATGCGGACGCTGTCGACGTGGGTGGGGGGCAGGGCCGTGAGGCAGACGCCCCGGAACAGGCCGTGGAAACGCCAGGAGTCCTGTCCTTCGAGCCACGAGGCGCTGGAGTACTCGTAGCACGCGACGACGAGTTCGTGGATGGTGTCCGCGGGCGCCCCGCCGAGGAGGCGGGTGATGTCGAACTCACTGGCGGTGTACCCGTCTTCGCAGTAGCCGACGAACGCGCCGTCGCACCAGACGTAGAGCGCCGTGGCGAACCCCCCGAATGAGAGGAGGACGGTTCCGCCTTCGAGCGCGGCGCCCCGGAGGTCCTCGTCGAGGGTGAAGAGGCGGCGGTAGAGGGCGACGCGGTTGGTGTCTGGGACCGAGGGGGCCTCTGGGTCCGCGTGACCGTCCCAGGGCATCTGGATGTTGACGTACGCGGGCCTCCACCCTCCACTCGTCTCGAGGGTGGAGGGGACGGGTATGGTGGCGATCCGATCCGACGCGGACCGCAGCGCGGAGGCGGGCGACTCGGGATCGGCGACGTCGATGGCGCGCGCGTCGGTGTCGAGCACCTCCCACGGGCCGTTGAGGGACTGCCTGGGAGCGTCGGTGCGGTGCTGCGACCGCTGTGGGCGCCGGTTCACGGCGAACACGGTGGGGTCTGTGAGCCACTGGGCTGAGGGCGTGGGGTCTTCGGGTGGCATAAGGATCTACCTCCTGGATGAGGGCGGCGCTGCTGATCAGGTAAATCGGATTACCCCTGATTCTACAGGTGTAGGGGGGAGGTGGCAAGGTCTGTGGTGCTGGTGGACGTGAGTGGCGTTGGGAGAGTTTGCATCCGGAGGTAAAAGGGTATACTTCGGTAGGTAGATGAGTTTCGCCGACTTCGAAGGAGAAGAACATGTCTACCGCACCGGGCGGCTCCAGGGCCCGCCCCCTCTTGGTCCAGAGGATCTGCTACGCCTTCGGCAACCTCGGGCAGGCGGCGTTCTACAACGCGCTGTCCACCTACTTCGTCACGTACTACGCGGCGCAGACCCTCTTCGCCCAGTACGAGAGGACGGAGGCCGAGGCGCTCATCGGCGTCATCACCGTGCTGGTCTTCGTCATCAGGATCGCTGAGATCTTCCTCGACCCCCTGCTCGGCAACCTCGTCGACAACACGACGACCCGGTTCGGGCGCTTCCACCCCTGGCAGGTCATCGGGGGCGTGGTGTCGTCCGTGCTGCTCTTCGCGATCTTCACCGGACTGTTCGGCCTGGTCAACACCAACAAGATGGTGTTCATCGTTGTTTTCATCATTGTGTTCATCATCCTCGATATTTTCTACTCGCTTCGTGACATCTCGTACTGGGGGATGATCCCGGCGCTGTCGTCCTCGTCCCACGAGCGCGGTGTCTTCACAGCCCTCGGCACGTTCACGGGCTCCATCGGGTACAACGGCGTCACCGCCATCGTGGTGCCCGTCGTCGCGTTCTTCAGCTCGGTCTTCGCCGGGGTCACGGGGGAGAGCCAAGCGGGGTGGACCGGGTTCGGGGCGCTGATAGCGGTACTGGGGATAGTCACGTGCCTCGCTGTCGCGTTCGGGACGACTGAGCAGGACAGCCCCTTGCGCACCCACGCCGCCGAGAGCTCCAACCCGGTGCAGGCTTTCGCCGCGATCGCGAAGAACGACCAGCTCCTGTGGGTGTCCTTGTCCTACGTCCTGTACTCCGTGGCCAACGTGGCGACCACCGGCTTCATGATCTACCTGTTCAAGTTCGTCCTCGAAATGCCGAACAGCTACTCGGTGGTGGGGCTCATCGCCTTCGGAATCGGCCTGGCGACCACGCCCCTCTACCCGTTCATCAACAAGCGCGTGCCCAGGCGCATCCTGTACCTGGCGGGCATGGCGTTCATGGCGGCGGCCTACGTCCTCTTCATCTTCTTCTCGAACAACGTCCTGGCCGTCTTCGCCGCCCTGGTCCTGTTCTACATCCCCTCGACCTTCATCCAGATGACCGCCATCCTCACCCTCACCGACTCGGTGGAGTACGGACAGCTCAAGACGGGCCGGAGGAACGAGGCGGTGACCCTCTCCGTCCGCCCGATGCTCGACAAGATCGCGGGCGCCCTGTCCAACTCGATAGTCGGATTCGTCGCGATCGCCGCGGCCATGACCAACGACGCGGACCCTGCCTCGCTGACCGCGGCGAATATCACGACGTTCAAAACCGCGGCCTTCTACGTCCCCCTCGCGATCATCGTCGCCTCGGCCGCCGTGTTCGCGGCAAAGGTGACCCTCAGCGAGAAGAAGCACGCCGAGATCGTCGAGCAGCTGGAGACAACGTTGGGAGGGGAAGAAGCGGACGCAGCGGAGAAGTGACTGGGTCCGCCCGTGGGCCCGTCCCGCCCACACGCCCGATGAGCGCGCGCGAACCGCAGAAGCGGACGACGCTGTCGGCGAGTGACTGGGTCCCAGCGTCGGCCCCCGGTGACCACCTGAATGGCAATGCGGTCACCGGGGCTCGGCGCGGCAATCGGGGCCGGGACCGGGCCGAACCCGCCTCCGGCGGGACTCCCGTCGCGCGGGAGTCCGGGAGTCCGAGCGGGAGAACCCAGCGCCGCCGCCGATCCGCGACGCTCCCACGCGAAGCCCCGGGCGGCAAGGGTGGGCGCGAGTGATCCTTCGACCCCGACTCCTACGCCAAATGCAACGTCGTTGGGTCTTCGCGTCCTAGCCTAAGAGAGCCACGGGCGGGCGCGGGCAACGGCGTCCGCGAGTGCCTTGTTCAAGGCGGTCCACGCTGTGAGGCGGGAGAGTGCGGAACCGTCCGCTGTGTCAAGTTCGGCAAGGATTCGGGCTCTTTGAACCGAGAACACTCCATTGGGTAGAAGCTTGCCATCGGGATCGTCACGACTGAGGAGGCGGCGGAGAAGATCCTTGGGGTCGCGGTAGGTTTCAAGTGTCTTCTCGGATACTGACGCCTCGCGCCGCAACCAGGCACGGCAATCCGGATCGCCGAAAAGTGACGCCAGGGCCCAAGTCTCAGTCATTGTCA
>ERZ773099.2409-NODE-2409-length-12845-cov-2.716419_pt1 | contig 12845 bp, 10 predicted proteins | sample MGYA00511120_ERZ773099 | MGnify/ENA primary metagenome ERZ773099 (study PRJEB29015, sample SAMEA2738012) | human oral metagenome | biome: human oral; feature: human-associated habitat; material: dental | place: China | collected 2104 ... | reverse complement strand
AGTCTAATATGCTATTACATACCATTTAGGCCATAGCTTTACAGTAGATATGATTTCCTTTGTAAAAAATGATTGAGTTTCTTGTAATTATTTTATCACAAAACCAACTAACGAAAGGACATAAAATCGCTATGAATAGTATACCACATCCCTAGCGATACCAAATTTATACTATAACGGCTATATCGTGATGATGGCACGCTACAGCTTGTCTAATAAAACACCATATACCTATATCGTGAACAAAGCTGATACTACACCATTGATTTTGTAATGCGAGCGATTACTTACGTCGGTTACTTACCTGAACAATTCAATAATATCATATAACCTTTTTCCTTCTAAAGATTTTATCTCACATAATCGACTAATGTACACATACCTTCTAAATAACAAAATACAACAGATTTAATTTACATCTATCAAAGCATCGCAATACGCACAGCGCACATCCCCATCTGCTCCAGTCTTAAAGCGCTGAGCTAGCTCCTGCTCTATTTGAGAAATACACTTAGAATTTCCACATTTACACCCTTTATCATCCTGAGCTAAAGTCTTATCTCTAGAGGTTCCTGCGCTTCCCTCTAGAAGTGTCAAAATAAGCGACATCCTCATAAACTTTCCATATAGAGCCTGCTTAAAATAGCATGCGCGCGGATCATTATCAACATCTACACTGATTTCATTTACCCTAGGCAGCGGATGCAGGACGCTCATGCTTTCCTTTGCGCTGGCAAGCTTTGCTCTTGTCAAAACATAGCTATCCTTTAGTCTCTCGTACTCCTCAAGGTCATCAAAGCGTTCCCTCTGAATCCTCGTCATATAGAGTATATCAAGCTTAGGCATAGCCTCCTCTAGCGATGTAGTTTCAACAAAAGGCACATTATTTTTCTCTAAAATCTCAGACTTAATATAGGCAGGCAAGCGCAGCTCCTTAGGAGATATCAGAACAAAGCTTACGCCTTCGTATCTTATCATTGCCTTTATCAAGGAGTGCACGGTTCTTCCGTATTTAAGGTCTCCGCAAAGACCGATAACCATCTTATCTAGCCTTCCATGCTCCCTATATATGGTCAAAAGGTCAGCAAGCGTCTGTGTCGGATGTGCATGACCTCCATCACCTGCGTTGATTAACGGAATTGAAGCGCTTTCTGCTGCAACAAGAGGCGCACCCTCATAGGGATGCCTCATTGCGATTATATCAGCGTAGCAGCTTATAACCTTGGCTGTATCTGAAACGCTCTCACCCTTTGATACAGAAGCACTCGAAGCCGATGAAAAGCCCAAAACATTTCCGCCTAGCTCCATCATCGCTGCCTCGAAGGAGAGTCTTGTTCTAGTCGACGGCTCATAGAAAAGCGTCGCAAGTTTCTTTCCTTCGCAAGCATTTCTGTACTTTGCTGGGTTTTCCATTATATCGCAAGCCCTTTTGATAATACCATCAAGTTCTTCGACGCTGAGCTCATCGATGTCTATGAGGCTTCTAGGTTTTACATTTGATACTAAAGCATCTGAAAACTTTAAATCCATCATTATTTTATCCATCCTTCGTCGCTTGGATTATTTCTGAAAGCAATAAGTCTTTCTCTATCCTCTGGTCTTATGTAATTTTCATCTACGGCAACCTCACTGATTATGTCAAAGTTTGTCAGCGAAATGTTCTTGAGATTTTCCTGAGCCAGTCTATCGAGTCCCTTCTTCATTCCGTATGTGAAGATACTCACGATTCCAAGAACTTCTGCACCGGCATTTCTAAGAGCAGTAGCCGCATCGATAACGCTTCCACCGGTTGAAATCAAGTCTTCAACAATTACGACCTTATCTCCCTTGTTCAGCTGACCTTCAATTTGGTTTCCTCTGCCGTGGTCCTTTGCGCCTGAGCGAACATATCCCATAGGAAGTCCCAGAATGTGAGCAGCGATAGCTGCATGAGCGATTCCTGCTGTTGCGGTTCCCATTATTACACCAGCCTCCGGATACTCTTCCTTGATTACATCTGCGATGGAATTTTCTATTAAAGTTCTTACATCCGGTGCGGTCAGCGTAAGCCTGTTATCACAGTAAACCGGGCTTTTGATACCACTCGCCCAGATGAACGGCTCATCCGGTCTAAAGAAAACTGCTTTGATTGATAGCAAACCCTTTGCTACATCCTTTTCTCGCATAACTTTGCTCATTTCTTCCTCACTTCCTTGCTCTATCCGATAAACTCTCTGCAGCATCTCTCGTATGCTGAAACTACATCCTCAGCCTGAGTGATAGGTCTTCCCACAACTATGTAGTCAGAGCCTATTTTCTTAGCCTCGGCAGGCGTCATAACTCGCTTCTGATCTCCCTTTTGTGAATCAGCAAAGCGAATTCCCGGAGTTACAGTTACAAAATTGTCTCCGCATGCGTAGTGTATTCCCTCAGCCTCTTGAGCTGAACATACAACACCGTCAAGACCGGAATCTCTAGTCATCTTAGCGTAATGTAAGACAACATCGACCAGTGGCTTTTCTATCAAAAGGTCATGCTGCATCGCTTCTTCATCTGTAGATGTGAGCTGAGTTACTGCAATCAAAAGCGGCTTTTCGCCCCTCTTTCCTTCTCTTTCGCAGAAACTCTCGTAAGCTTCCTCAAGACCCGCCTTTGCTGCTTCCATCATCCTCTTTGTTCCGGCAGCATGCACATTCACGATGTCTGCGCCGAGACCACCTAAAACTCTCATCGCGCTTGCCGCTGTATTAGGTATGTCATGAACCTTTAGGTCGACGAATACCTTATGTCCTCTGGCTTTAAGCTCTCTGACCATCTCCGGTCCCTCAGCATAGTAAAGCTCCATACCTATCTTAACAAACGGGCGTAGTTCTCCGAATTTCTCCAGAAAATCTATGGTCTCACGCTTGCTCGAAAAATCACATGCTATTATTACATCTTTCCCCATTAAATCGCTGCTCCTATTATCTCATTCAAATCGTTTATTCCATACTTTTTCATCGCCGAAGGAAGTCCTTCTATGATATCCTTACAAGCAAAAGGATTAACCAGATTTGCCGCACCGACCTCGACAGCCGTAGCTCCTGCCATCATCATCTCCAGTACATCCTCACTACTGCTGATTCCACCCATGCCGACTATCGGAATTCTAACAGCCTTAGCAACCTGATACACCATTCTGAGGGCTACCGGAAACACCGCACTTCCGGAAAGACCACCCATAACATTTGCAAGTATAGGTTTTCTCGTCTTAAGGTCCAGTCTCATAGCCTGAATAGTATTTATCAAAGCTACTGCGTCCGCTCCGGCATCCTCACAAGCCTTTGCAATCTCCACAATATCTGTTACATTCGGCGATAGCTTCATGATAACCGGCTTATCGCTCACGCACTTGACCGCCCTCGTCACATCAGCAGCACATGAAGCATCAGTGCCAAATGACATACCACCACCGTGAACATTTGGACAGCTGATGTTAATCTCGAGCCATCCCACCTCGTCCTGCATCGCCATCTTCCTTGCTGTCTCTACGTATTCACCTATTGAAAATCCGCTAACATTAGCCACAATCTTCTTATTAAAGCATTCTCTCAGCTTTGGAAGTTCCTCTGATATAACCCTGTCGACGCCCGGGTTTTGAAGGCCTACCGAATTTATCATGCCACTCTCGGTCTCAGCAATTCTCGGTGTCGGATTTCCAAATCTTTCCTCACCCGTCGTTCCTTTACATGAAAAACTTCCGAGAATATTTATGTCATATATCTCTGCAAACTCGTATCCGTATCCGAAGGTTCCACTGGCGGGAATTACCGGGTTGTCAATCTCTATACCACAAAGCTTAACTTTAGTATTTACCACAGTATCTCCTCCTTTCTCATAACGGGACCTTCCTTACAGATTCTCTTGTTGCCTGTCAGGGTCTTACACGAGCATCCCATGCAGGCACCGAAGCCACAGCCCATTCTCTCTTCAAAGCTGAACTGCCCGTTTCCGGAGCTTGCAGCATATACAGATTTTAACATCGCCTCGGGACCACAGGTGTAGATGTAGCTGTGCTTTATGCCTGCGATAGGCTTATCGACAAAGCCTTTGATTCCATAGCTTCCATCAGCCGTCGTAATCATAAGTTCATCTGCAAGCTTTGAAAACTCTTCCACATAGAACATATCCTCAGCCTTATTGAAACCGAGCAGAACCTTTACCTTCTTTCCCTCTGAAACCAGTCTCTTCGCAAGAAGGTAAAGGGGCGGAATACCTACACCCCCGCCTACCAAAAGCGGCTCATCGCCGGACTCTGAAAGAGAATATCCATTTCCCAGTCCAACGAGAACATCCAGCTCCTCGCCGGCTTCATACTCGCTGAGCTTGGCAGTTCCTCTTCCCATTATCTTATATATTATGGTCAGCTCGTCTTCCTCGAGATCGCATATTGAAATCGGTCTGCGTAGGAAAAACCCCTTGAGCTTGATATTTATAAATTGTCCCGGCGCTGTTACAGCCGAAACGTCGCCTGCGAGCCTCATCCTGTAAATGCCATCGCTCAGCTTCTTGTTTTCGACTATCTTCAAAATCCTTTGCTGCATTTTATACCTCATATACTCTTTGATTTTAATACCTCAGGTCTCAACCGGGCGCTTGCGTCCTTCAAGACCCTCGTGTTTTTCCAAGGAGTGTAATTACGCATCTATAGTTGAAATTGTCAGTGTCATTTCCTCAAGTACATCTAGCAGAACTCTAACCGTATCCAGTGAAGTTAGCATGGTTACATTGTTTTCCGTTGCTGAACGTCTAATCTTGTGACCATCGCTCTCCTGCCCGAATGAGCCGATGTCTTTGGTGTTCAAAACATATGCCATGTGTCCCTGATGTATTGAGTCCAGTATTTCGTGGCTTCCCTCGCTAATCTTTCTTAGGATTCTGGTCCTTATTCCATTCTCCTTTAGGAATAGAGCAGTTCCCTCTGTTGCCTCGATATTGAATCCGAGATTGTAGAATCTCTTTATCAAAGGAAGTGCCTCTTTCTTGTCCTTATCTGCAATCGTTGCAAATACGGTTCCATAGTTCTGCAGATGCATTCCCGAAGCCTGAAGTGCTTTATATAGCGCTCTGTTCAGCTTGTTATCATATCCTATTGCTTCACCTGTTGACTTCATCTCAGGTGATAGGTATGCATCTAGCCCCTTTATTTTGTTAAATGAGAATACAGGTGCCTTTACATAATATCTCTTCTTCTCCTCAGGATATATATCAAAGAATCCCTGTTCCTTGAGACTCTTGCCCATGATAACCTCTGTCGCAATGTCTGCGAGACTGTAGCCTGTTGCCTTTGATAGGAAAGGTACAGTTCTTGATGAGCGTGGGTTTACCTCGATTATATATACATTTTCTTCTTCATCTACGATGAACTGGATGTTATAAAGCCCTATAATTCCAATACCCAGTCCCAGCTTCTTCGCATACTGAAGTATTATTCCCTTCACCTTGTCGGAGATACTGAAAGCAGGATATACGCTGATTGAGTCACCCGAGTGGATACCTGTTCTCTCAACGAGTTCCATAATTCCCGGGATAAATACGTCCCTACCGTCACAAATCGCATCGATTTCAACTTCCTTACCTTGAATATACTTATCAACCAGCACCGGCTTGTCATTATCAATCTCTACTGCAGTCTTGAGGTAGTGTCTAAGCTGATTCTCATCAGCTACAATCTGCATAGCTCTTCCGCCTAGAACAAAGCTTGGTCTTACAAGCACCGGATATCCAACGCTCTCTGCGGTTTTGATACCCTCTTCGATATCTGTTACCGCCTTTCCTCTCGGCTGCGGAATGTTCAGATCTACGAGAACTCTCTCAAAGCGGTCTCTGTTCTCGGCTCTTTCGATAGCCTCGCAGTCAGTTCCGATAATCTTGACACCTCTATCTTCTAGTGGCTGAGCCAGGTTGATAGCTGTCTGTCCGCCTAATGAAGCAATAACTCCATCCGGATTTTCAAGAGCGATTATGTTCATGACATCTTCAGGGGTCAAAGGCTCAAAGTAGAGCTTATCAGCCGTCGTATAGTCTGTTGAGACCGTCTCAGGATTGTTGTTTATGATAATTGCCTCGTAGCCCTCTTTTCTAATTGTCTGAACCGCATGAACTGTTGAGTAGTCGAACTCTACGCCCTGTCCAATCCTTATTGGACCGGCACCCAGCACGAAGATTTTCTTCTTAGCAGTAACGATGGAATCGTTATTTCCGCTATATGATGAGTAGAAGTATGGTATGTATGCGCCCGTATGACAAGTATCAACCATTCTGTAAACAGGGAGCATCTTGTTTTCCCATCTCAGTTTGAACACATCCATCTCGTCCATATTCCACTGTCTAGCGACTTCGATATCCCCAAAGCCCATCTTCTTCGCCTCGAGAAGCACATCCATATCGCCCTTGTTCTCCGCAAGTTTTCTCTCCATCTTCACCATGTCCGCAAATACCTCTATGAAGTATGGCGTAATTTTAGTGATATCGGAAATGATTGAAACATCTATATCTCTTCTTAGAAGCTCACAAATTGCGAAGATTGCATCGTCTCTAAATGTCTTTATGTACTCGAGCATGTCCTCATTTGACATCTCGATGAACTTATTCATTCTGAAGTGGTCAACACCGATTTCAAGTGAACGAACCGACTTGAGCAAGCACTCTGCAAGGTTTGAACCTATGCCCATAACCTCACCGGTAGCCTTCATCTGCGTACCCAGCTCATTTGATGCACTGGCAAACTTATCAAATGGAAATCTTGGAAGCTTTGCAACAACATAGTCGAGCACCGGTTCAAAAGCAGCTGTTGTATTTGCAATCTCTATATCCTCGAGCAGCATTCCCATAGCAATCTTTGCTGTAACTCTGGCAATTGGATATCCGCTGGCCTTTGATGCTAGTGCTGATGAACGTGATACACGCGGGTTGACCTCTATCAAGAAGTATTTGCTTGAGTTAGGATCCAATGCGAACTGCACATTACAGCCACCTTCAATCTCAAGCTCTCTAATAATCTTTATAGCGCTGTCGTTTAGCATCTTTAGGTCGTGGTCCGAAAGAGTCATGATTGGTGCCACAACCATTGAATCACCGGTGTGCACGCCGACAGGATCTATGTTCTCCATTCCGCATATGGTAATAGCATTGTCCTCGGAGTCACGCATTACCTCAAACTCAATTTCCTTATATCCCTTAACACTCTTTTCTATCAAAACCTGATGAACCGGTGATAGCTTAAAAGCATTAGTTCCAAGCTCCTCAAGTTCCTCTTCATCGTGTGCAAAGCCACCGCCCGTTCCACCAAGAGTAAACGCCGGTCTTAGAACTACCGGATATCCAATCTTCTTAGCCGCTTCCTTAGCCTCGTCCAGATTATATGTAATCTCTGATGGAATTGTAGGTTCTCCGATGGACTGGCAGAGTTCCTTAAATAGCTCTCTGTCCTCTGCTCTTTCAATACTTCTGATGCTCGTTCCCAGAAGCTTTACATCGCACTCCTTAAGTACGCCCTTTCTGTCCAGCTGCATGGCAAGATTTAGTCCTGTCTGTCCGCCTATGGCAGGAAGAATTGCGTCAGGTCTCTCATAGCGAAGAATCTTTGCCACATATTCCAGTGTCAAAGGCTCCATGTAAACCTTATCCGCTATAGTCGTATCCGTCATTATAGTCGCAGGGTTTGAATTTACCAGAACTACTTCGTAGCCCTCTTCCTTGAGCGCTAGGCAAGCCTGTGTGCCCGCGTAGTCAAATTCAGCAGCCTGTCCGATTACGATAGGACCTGAACCTATAATAAGTACTTTTTTGATATCTGTCCTCTTTGCCATTTTCTACCTCCGAAAATATATATGAATTTGAATTATTTACTTTCTAGTTTGCCTTGCTATTATCTGCGGTATGCTATCTTACCGTTGCAGAGCGTAAGCATGCACTGTCCCTTGACCTTTTCTCCCTCAAAAGGCATAGCCCTACCCTTTGTCAGGAATTCCTCTGAGCAAATCTCATATTCATTCTCAAGATCAAATATTGTAAAGTCAGAAGCTGCTCTCTTTATTCCAAAGCGCTCACGTGGAGCCGTTGTCATAAGCTTTAACAAGTACTCCAGGTTCAAAACCCCCTCAAGCACTAGCTTTGTATATAGCAGTGGAAACGCGGTTTCAAGCCCAACTATGCCGAAATTGCTATCCTTAAGACCCCGGTTCTTTTCATCCTCGGTGTGCGGTGCATGGTCAGTTGCAATCATATCCACACTTCCATCTAAGATTCCCTCTATCAAAGCCTCTTGATCCTCTCTCGCTCTAATTGGGGGATTCATTTTGTACCAGCCGTCCTCCTTTAGATTCATGTCATTCATTATCAGGTAATGAGGTGCAGTCTCGCAGCTCACATCCACCCCGCTCTTCTTAGCATCTCTTATAAGCTCTACGCTCTCCTTGCTCGAAATGTGGCAGGCATGAAACGGGCAGCCCGTCTCATCAGCGAGCTTGATGTCACGCTCTACCTCACGCCACTCGCTCTCACTACAGATTCCAAGGTGATTGTTCTTCTTTGCATACTCACCATCGTGAATATATCCGCCCTTAACCAGGCTTTCTACCTCGCAATGCGCTACTAAAATCTTACCTAATTCCTTAACCTGATACATAGCCTCTCTCATGAGCGACTTGTCCTGAATCCCTCTCCCATCATCAGAAAATGAAATCGCATAGGGTGCCATAGTTTCCATATCCGCAAGTTTCTCACCCTTTTCTTCAAAGCTTATCGCTCCGTAAGGGTGCACGTTTATCACGGCATCTCTTTTGATGATGTCCAGCTGCTCTTTAAGGTGTGGCAGACTATCCGGAACCGGCTTCAGGTTTGGCATTGTGCAAACGTCTGTGTATCCGCCTGCTGCTGCCGACCTGCTTCCCGTCGCTATAGTCTCCTTATATGAAAAACCCGGCTCACGAAAATGCACGTGCACATCGCAAAAACCGGGAAATATAGCGTAACGAGAATCATCAAAAAGCTCACAGTTAAGGCTGCTGTCATCAGTCTTTTCTACAGCTTCTATTACTTCTTCTTTATTTAGCATATACAGCTTTGTTTTATTTAGAGTCATTGGTCTTCCTTTCGATTCCTAACCCTTGGAATATACCTTCATCCTGAAACATACCCGCGCCTTGCAATAAAAAAACCTTGCCAGCGACAAGGTTAGTATACAAAAACATTATGCATAGTGCATGCTATGAGTATATATTCCAATCTTGCCGATCTCTCTGTATCGTATTAAAGATTATAGAAATACTAACACAAAAGCATTTTGATGTCAATAATTTCACAGTAATTCGGATACAAATTTTAAGCACTCACATGATGTTTTTACACTTAGCTATATAAGAAAACATTTTTATATTCTCCGTAAAAAATTGGGGATATTTTTTCTATCTCCCCCTCTTTTTCTAACTCTATATCTATCTCTTTCTCTAAGCATATATCCAAGCAAAAGTATCGATCCGACAAGATTTGCTGTAAACTCAGGCACTAAATGTGCAAGTTATGTTTCCATGCTGTCCACTTGTTCTAACTTTTCTTTCCCTTAAAAAAATCTAATATTTTACATTCATTACCTCGAACATTTATCTTTTTATTTCCATTTTGGGAAAGTAAATAAGCTGTATTACAAACTTGAAACATAAGCTCTATATCATGTGTTATAAGCATAACAGGAGTACTTCTGATTTTTTTCTTAATGGCATCTGCAACAAGCATCATCCTTCTATAATCCAATCCTGCCGTAGGTTCATCCAAAATAACAAACTTAGAATCTTTAAGCAAAGCTATAAGAAGTGCCAATCTTTGTTTTTCTCCCCCTGATAAATCATGGGGATTCAACATTCTCTTATCCCACAACTCCATTTCAATCAGATACTTTTTAACCTCTGCTAAATATTTTTGGTCTTTATTTTTATTTTGGGGGATTAGTTCCTTTTCAACAGTTTCACAAAAAAACATATTACTACAATTTTGTAAGCTAATTGCCACATTAGATAACCTACTTCTCGTAGACTTAGCATAAGATGTCTTACCATTTCGCATTGGTATAAGACCTGTCAACTCTTTAGCAAGAGTTGTTTTCCCTATTCCATTTTCACCTATTAACGCCATACATTCTCCACGATTTAAGGAAAAATTAACAGGCTCATCCAAGCTGTATCCATTATTAGAGACATAAACATCTTCAATGTTTATCATCTGATGATTATCTGGATCTTCCATAGTCGATCTTAAATTTTTATTATTAAAAGAACGCAAATCATTTTCATGTTCAACATCATCAGTTAGATTATCGGATGAAAAAATCGTCTTAATTTTTCCATCTTTAAGAAGAATTAGGCGATCCAATAACTGACTTAAATATGACAATCTATGTTCTGCTATAACTATGGTTTTACCTTGCTCCTTCAAATGTTTTAAAATTTTTTCAAGATCATTTGTTGCTTTATAATCAAGATTTGCTGAAGGCTCATCGAAAAAAATAATCTCGCTATCAAATACCAAAGTTGAAGCGATAGCTACTTTTTGCTTTTGTCCTCCGGAAAGTTCCCTCACATTTTTTGTTTTTAAATCAGTAATGCCAATTTCTTGTAAAGCATTTTGCACTCTTTCGTGTAGCAACTGGCGTTCCATCCCCATGTTTTCTCCAATGAGTGCTATTTCATTTTCCACCTCTTTTGAAAAAAATTGATCATTGGGATTTTGAAAAACATTGCCAACATACTTTGCAATTTCTCCTTTTTTATAATTAGAAATAGACTTACCTAATATGTGTATTTCCCCGGTTATCTCTCCATCATATAGGTTTGGAATTAACCCGTTTAACAATCTTAACAGACTTGTTTTTCCACACCCTGATAAGCCTGTAATAACAATGAATTCACCCTTTTCTACAGAAAAATGAATGTCCTGTAAAATAGTTTCTCCGCCGTATGAAAAATTCTCTATATCAACTTTTATAATTTTTTCCATATAGTAATCCCCAAAAATACAAGTCCAACTAAAATAATGCCATAGTCTTTCCATGTGAAAGAAAGATCTTCATAAGAAGTTTTTTTGCAATCATATTCAATTCCTTTTGTAATTAAGGCACAGGATAGAATCTCCCCTGTTTCAAATGCTTTGTAAATCATAGGGACTAAATAAATTTCTAAACTATGAATTGGTCTGATAATACTAAGTCCCATATTTCTGGTTTTTAAGCCTTCATTTATTTCTGATAAATATGCTCTATATTCCGGGATAAATCGAAAAAAAATAGCTACCCCAATACATAATGAAATTGGCAATCGAAGGCTTCTTAATGAATATATAATTGCCGATGTACCAAAACTTGATAATATAACCGCTAAAGTCCATAAAGGAAAAAGCTTAAGAATAATAAGTCCCATTGTATAAATCGATCCTATCCATCCTGAAATAGTACATTTACTTGAAACCAATGAGATCAATCCAAATAAAATAATATAGAAAATGAATAGTGAAATTGATTTTTTCTTTTTTACGGCAATAAGCAATACAAAACTAAACAGTAACATCAACCAATATACAAGCATTGTGCTAAAAAACACAATGCTTGTATAGATAACCATAAGAACTCCGATTGAAATTGGTTTGATTTGTATCTTCCTTTTTACATTATCTACAAACATCAAGATAACATTCCTTCTCTTTTGATATTCTTGTTAAAAAACTTATTGTAAATATATTTACCAAGCATTGTTCCTAAAATAGCTGCAATGACTTCCACAGACAGTATGATTGCCATATTCTTTGAATTGAAGAAAGTGTCTTTTACCATCTGAGCTTTTTCCATTGTAAATAAATTAGGAAAAGTTTTTACTAACCCTTCTACGCCTAAAAAAAGAATAAAGAAAAAGCCATGAAGTGCATAAATAACCTGAGAGATTACATATGAAATGCTGATTCTACCATCACTTGTATAATTGTCTCTATTCCCTATACTAATTTCTCCTAACAGACCAGCTACAGCCATAATAGGAAGCATTGGAATAAATCCCATAATTGAATAAATGATCCCCGCTAATAAATAGTAAATAAAAATCGTTCCTCTTTTAGGAATTTTATGGCACATAACGAAATAAACAGGAGCACATAACAAACTGCCTATTGAAACATGTACAAAAACTCCATAGGTTCCAAAGACTTGTGTTATCATTCCTGATACCATACTAATTACAAAGCCCACAACTCCAAGTAAACTGACAGTAATAACATCTTTTAATTTCATTTATCTTTCCTCCTTTGAAATTCATTTAAATACAATAAAATCATTTTCTTTACTATATTTTTGTTCTTTTTAAATGATTCTTTTCCTCCTAAAGGTTCAAACGATACGTACCCTATTAGCAAAGAATGTGTGAAGAATATTAAAAACTGATCATCTAATATATCATTTGATATGTCGCCATCTTTAAACGCTCTATGAAGAATATCAATATATTTAATATTCAGTTTTTTATATATTCCTAACAACTCTTGATCTCTTGCAATCCCTTCTAAAAGGATTGCGAATAATTCTTTGTATTCATTATCATCAAAAATTTTATCTAGCATAAAGTCAACAAAGGTTTCTAAATTATGCTTTTCTCCTATCTTCAAAAAGTTTCTCTCCTCACCATAATCAAGTCCCTGAGACATTAGGTCATAAAAAATCTCATAGATACTTTTATAATAGTGATAAACACCTCCAACCGACATACCTGAACATACAATTACATCATCCATTGTTGTATTAAAAAAACCCTTTTTCAAAATAACTTCTTTTGCCGCATTTTGAATTTGTT
>ERZ773099.2407-NODE-2407-length-12846-cov-6.600109_pt1 | contig 12846 bp, 13 predicted proteins | sample MGYA00511120_ERZ773099 | MGnify/ENA primary metagenome ERZ773099 (study PRJEB29015, sample SAMEA2738012) | human oral metagenome | biome: human oral; feature: human-associated habitat; material: dental | place: China | collected 2104 ... | reverse complement strand
TTTGCACAGCCATGCGTTTTCCGGATGTCCCCGGATGCGCGCGGAACTTCGCATTCGACCCAACGTAGCAGACGAGCTCATCCTGTGCCAGCGTGTCGAGCTGCAGCACATCGCCGAAGCCGAGCGTCAGGAACTCGTGGATCGTAATGTCGACCGTGCCGAGTTCCACTGAGAACGGCACCCATGTCCGCTCAATCTTGCGTTGGAGCTCCGCCACCTGCTCGGGCGAGCTCTCCTTGTCCACAGAGGACGCCACCCAGAACGACGTGGTGAGCTTCGACATGATCGGCTCGAGCACCAGATAGGGAATGCAGATGTTCATCATGCCGTCGACATCGCCCATCTTGATGTGAATCGTGACGAGCACGACCATATCGCTGGGCGGGACGATCTGCGCAAACTGCGGATTCGTTTCCATCGTCTCGAAGTTCGGACGGAACTCCACCACGTTGCTCCACGCTTCCCTAAAGTAATTGGTGACCGTGTCGATGAAGCGACGCATGACCGCCGTCTCAATATCCGTCAGGGCACGCGACTTGAGGCCGCTTTTTCCCTCGCCGCCAAAAACGCGGTCGATGTAGGCAAACGCCAGATCCGTACCGACCTCGATGATAATATTGCCCTTGAGCGGCGGAAGTGCAAGTATGCCGATCACGGACGGATTCCCCATCGACTGAACAAACTCCTGATAGGTGAGCTGCTCGACCGACACGACCTCGATATCGACCATCGTACGCAGACTTGCCGACAGATAGGTGTTCAAGAGACGCGAAAAGGTCTCATGCAACATGAAGAGCGTTCGAATCTGATCCTTGGAGAATCTATCCGGCCGCTTGAAGTCATAGACCTTGACCTTGCGTTCCTCTTCTTCCGCCTTGACTTCCTCGGCGGAAACCGAGCCATCCGAAAGAGCCGAAAGCAGCTTATCTATTTCGGATTGAGACAGTACGTCCTCAGCCAAGACTCTTCCCCCTTCCCTTTGTGCAGTGGTTCATGTTACTTACTGCAGCAGGAAGCTCGTGATGTAAACATCATAAACAGAGCCTTGTCCCAGACGCTCGTTGAGCGCATCCTTCAGCTGCTTCTTGAGCGCATCCTGCTTGGATGCGTCAAACTCCTCCAGCGGTGCAGCACGCAGGAACTGCATCGTCGTATCGAGGATCTTCGTCTCCGCGACCGAGCCGACCTTTCCGTCCACGACGTTCTCGGACTTACCGGGGTTCAGTTCGAGGACAATGCCAGCCTTCAGGAATTTCCCTGCACGCCCGCCACCGACATTGACGAGAATGCCTTCCTTCGGGTCGCCGAGCTTGTAGAACACGCCCGGGTCACGGTGCGTGCCCCCGGCATCTTCTGCATGAGACGGGGATTCCGCCTGCGAGAAAATGTAGTACGAGATGCCGCCGGCCGCTGCCACCGCTACCAGAACCGCCACGACGACCACAACGATCATCATGAGCATGGGCGATTTCTGCTTTGGCTGCTCCGCCGCCTGTTCTTCCTTTTCCTCCGCCATGAGTTTATTCCCTCCCTAAAAATGACCACGAAGCCGCAGCGGCTTCACACACAGGCACTCCCTTGCCATGTAGAGGAACACCGTCCTCCCATTATACCAAAGGAATGGAATTTCGCCAACTAATTTTGATGAAGCGCACGGCGATACTTGATTGTGCGCCGCACAATCTCCTCCATCGACTCCTCGACGATCAGCTTTTTCCCGTTGGTAAGCGTTACCACGGTATCCGGCGTCTCCTCGATGCTCTCGATGATCTCGGCATTGAGGACGAACTCCCCCTTTTTGTTCGTCTTGGAGTTGAACTTCGTCAGCATAATCATGACAGGCTCTCCCTCCGTTCCCTTTCCGTTTTTTGCGTACAGCAAAATTTGCGGACATATGACTACCTGTTATACTTTCGCCGTCATCATCACTTTTCCTTTTTTTTTAGGCCTATTTTTTCATCATATCCTAAATTTTTCACAAAAAAATCAGCCGATCTGCGCCAAAAAAGCAAGAGAACGCAGCGGATGCCCAACGAGTTCCTGCACATGGGCGAGCACGACGGACTCTGCTGCCATCAGCGTTCCGCCGCGCAGTTGTAAGGGAGCGGGGTTTGCCCAGTCGAGCTGTTCGAGCGCGACGAGGAGCAGCCGCAGCTCCTCCGAAAAATCTGTGGCATCTGCCGTACGGCAGTCCGCACAGAGAGCTCCTCCCTCGCGTGCGTGAAAAAAGGCATCGCCCGTAATCGCTGCGCCGCAGTGAAGACAGCTCGCGTAGCTCTGTCCGAGCCCCGCCGCCGCGAGTGTCTGAAGCACGGCAGCGAGTGCTGTCACGCGCGGGTTGCGCGTCTCGAACGCCGTGAGGATCGCTGCAATCTTGTCAAAGAATGCCGTGTCCGCCACGCCCTCGGGCAGGAGCGCGCGAATAACCTCCGACACGAAGGTAGCGTAGGCGAGTGCCGCAAGGTCGAGTGAGAGTTTTGCATGGTGGGCACGCACGCTCGCACTCTTAACCGTCTCAAGACGCGCTCCTTCGGCGAGCTGCAGATCCGCGTGCACAAACATTTGCATCGCTCCCGCAAGGGGACTGCGCGGCCGGCGGCATCCGAACGCAGCCGCGCGCAGGAGTCCGCGCTCACGCGTGAAGATCGTCACCACCTTGTCCGCCTCACCCCAGCTGCGCGTGCCGAGCACAATGCCCTCCGCTCCGTAGAGTGCCATCTACGACGCCGCCCCCTGTGCATTGTCGGGCGAGGTATCTGCTGACTTGTCTTTTTTTCCTGTCTTCTTTTTCACCTCGTCGAGCGGCATCACCGCCCCCGCCGTCAGCATATACTGCAGAGCCTCCTCCTTCGGGATGTCGATCGTCACAGCATCCTCCTCCCGAACGAGCAGTGTCGTCCCCGAGGTCATGTTGAGACTCCACGGGACGAAGACACAGACGTAGCCGCCGCCCATCGCCGCCTGAAAGCGCGGCGGCAGATCCGCCATGACAAAGCCGAGCGCTCGCCCGCCCTGATAGGGTATATGGACGACGCGTTTGAAGTTGCTGCTCGAGTCGAGCACCGCCTCCGAAAGACGCTTGACACTCGTGTAGATGAACTTCACGAACGGGATCGTCCCGATCAGCGTCTCACCAAGCGAGATGATCTTTGCGAGTGCCCAGTTCGTTGACGCCCAGCCGACAACGTAGATCACGAAGACGAGCGTGATGATGCCCATGCCGGGAAAATAGAAGGGCAGATACTGTCCAAGCACCCCTTCGGTAAACCGCAGCGTCCACTCGATGACGAGCAGGGTGATGATGACGGGCACGAGAACGAGCAGCCCGTTGACAAAGCGGCGTGACATGCGATTCATCTCCCGCTGGTACATCCGATCGAACGTCGGCGTCATAACCGCTGTTTCTTCAATCGGTTTCATAAAACCCAAACTCCCGCAGGGCAGTTACCCGATTCCGCCAATCCTTGCGCGTCTTGACCCAGAGGTCGAGGTAGACCTTTGCCCCGAGCAGTGTCTCCACATCCGCACGCGCCTGTGCGCCGATTGTCCGCAGGAGCGCCCCCTTTGCGCCGATGACAATGCCCTTCTGCGACTCGCGTTCGACATAGATCACGGCGCGGATATAGACATCGCCCTTTTGCCGCGTCGTCATCTCCTCAATATCGACCGCGACCACATGCGGGATCTCGTCACGCGTCAGCGCGAGCACCTTCTCGCGCACGAGTTCCGCGACGATCAGACGCTCCGGCTGATCCGTTACCATGTCGGCAGGGTAGTACTGCGGCCCCTCGGGCAGATGTGCTTTGATCTCTGCGAGCAGCCCGTCCAGATTCTCCCCCTCGCGTGCCGAGATGGGTACAATGCCCGCAAAATCGTACACCTTTGCGTAGCTTTCGATGATGGGCAGGCTCTGCTGCCGCGGGATGCAGTCCACCTTGTTCACCGCGAGCAGGACGGGCACGCGGACATTTGCAAGCTGCTTGAGGATGTACTGTTCGCCCGCCCCCATTTTCTCCGTCACATCCACGACAAAGACGACGACATCGACACCGTGGAGTGCCCCCTCCGTCGCCTTTGCCATATAATCGCCAAGCTTGTGCTTCGGCTTGTGCACCCCCGGCGTATCGAGAAAGATGACCTGCGCGTCCTCCTCCGTCAGGATGCAGAGGATGCGGCTGCGCGTCGTCTGCGGCTTGTCGCTCATAATGGCGATCTTCTGCCCGATCAGCGCGTTAATCAAGGTGGATTTGCCGACATTCGGCCGCCCGATTACGGCGGCAAATCCGGATTTATGTGCATTCATCGTGTGATCCCCAGCTCCTCCATCACGGCGCGCTGCTCCTCCTCCATCTCCTGCCGCTCCTGCTCCTCCATGTGGTCGTAGCCGAGGAGGTGCAGCATCCCGTGCACCGTGAGAAAGGAGAGTTCGCGCAGCTCCGAATGGCCGTACTCCTCCGCCTGTGCACGCATTCGCTCCAGCGAGATGACGAGATCGCCGAGCACGTCATGCCCCTCTCCCCCGACAATCTCGGGTTCCTCACTCTCCGTGAGCGCAAAGGAAAGCACGTCCGTCGGACGGTCGACAGCGCGGTAGGTGCGGTTCAGTTCATGGATATGCGCGTCGTCCGTCAGCGTCACACTCACCTCGGCATCCTCCGCACCGTAGAGGCGCCCGACCGTCAAAATTGCACGGCGCACCGCCGCCGCCTCTTCTTCGGATACCGCCAGCTCCTCGGGCTCCACCCGAATCTCAATCTCCATGTGACTGCCCCCGCTTCTTTTCCCACGCACCGTACGCCTCGACAATGCGCGTCACGACCTCGTGGCGGATGATATCGACCGGCTCGAGCCGTACGATGCCCACGCCCTTCACGCCGCGCAGGATCTGACACGCCTGCTTCAGCCCCGACACTGTGCCGCGCGGCAGGTCGACCTGCTCGAGGTCGCCTGTCACCACCATGCGCGAGCCGAAGCCGAGGCGCGTGAGAAACATCTTCATCTGCGCGCCCGTCGTATTCTGCGCCTCGTCGAGGATGATGAAGGAGTCCTCGAGTGTGCGTCCGCGGATGTAGGCGAGCGGTGCAACCTCGATCAGCTGGCGGCTCATCATCTTCTGATAGCCTTCAGCGCCGAGGATGTCCTGAAGGGCATCGTAGAGCGGCCGCAGATAGGGATTGATCTTCTCCGTCAGATCGCCGGGCAGAAAGCCCAGATGCTCGCCTGCCTCCACGGCGGGACGCGTGAGGATGATGCGGCTCACCTCACGGTTGCGCAGTGCTGCGACCGCCATCACAACCGCGAGATAGGTCTTGCCCGTACCCGCAGGGCCGACGCCGAGAGTCACGGCGTTGCGCCGGATCTTCGCGAGATAGTCGCGCTGTCCGAGCGTCTTTGCACGCACCTCCTTGCCCTTTGCCGTCACGAGCAGCACCTCGGCAAAGAGGGCGTGCAGCTCCTCCACGCGCCCCGCGCGCACAAGCTGTGCGCCGTAGTTCACCTCATGCGTCGTCAGCTTCGCACCCTGCCTGTGATAGAAGAGGAGTTCCTGCACGAGCACGCGCGCGGCGGCAACATCCTCCTCTGCCCCCGTCACGGCGAGCGCCGCGCCACGGCTCACGATGCGGCAAGCAAAGACCTCCTGCATGCACTGCAGCAGCGTGTCACGTTCCCCGAGGAGCGCCGCCGCCTCATGCATATCCCTGAACTCAATCGTCTCCGTCGTCTCCTGCAAGAACAAACCTCCTTTATTGGTACTATTTTATTTCAGGCCGCGCCGCATTTTCGCAGCACATTTGGTGTCAGAATCGCCGCAATGACGAGCACAATCCCGACGACCTGCATCGTAACAAAATGCGTGTCAAAGATGAGCCACGCAAAGATAACGCTCGCCACCGGCTCGATTGTCGCCGTGATTGCCGTCTCCTCGGGGCTCAGCCAGCGCAGCCCCACATTGAACGCAAAGAAGGCGACAATCGTCCCAAGTCCGATGATGATGAGGAGATCAAGCCACGTCTCCGCCGTGAAAAAACTGCCTACATCGAAAATCACCTGTGTCACGGGCAGGAGCGAGATGCCGCCGATCAGCATGCAGACTGCGAGCAGAAAGAAGCGGTCAAAGAGCCGCAGCAAGCGCACGGGATAGATCATCGCAAAGACGAAGGTCGCGCCCGAGATGAGACTCCAAATGACGCAGGACATCGGCACGGAGAGCCGCCCGATATCACCGCCCGTCACGAGGAGGAACACCCCCGCCACCGCCGCGACGACCGTCCCCGTCTCCGCCGCCGACGGCAGACGCCGATAGCGCACGGCGAGATAGAGGATCATCATGGCGGGGCTCGTGTAGCCGATAACCGTCGTCGCCGCCGCATCCCCCTCCGCAATCCCCATGAAATAGGAGAACTGCACAATCATGATCCCGAGAATGCCGTGAATCGCGAGCTGAACGAGCAGGCGTGGATCGCGCCGCAGAGAGCGGATACCACGTCTGAGGCCCCCGCTCCAATACGCGAGCAGGAAGAAGAGTGCGCTCGAGAGGAAGAGCCGCACCTGTGTCAACTCGATGGGGATATGCGTGGACTGCGTGTAGAAATGCTGCGCCGCCGTGCCGCTCGCCGCCCACATCGTACCCGCGAGCAAGACGAGCAGAACGGCGGAGAGATGGGACATTACGCCTCTCCCTGCTCGTGCTTCACAACCTCCACGATCGCGCCGCAGACCTCCTCGAGCTGGTTCTGATCGCTGCCCTCCGCCATCACGCGGATCAGCGGCTCCGTCCCCGAGGGACGCACGAGCACGCGCCCCTCGCTGCCGAGGATGCGTTCGCCCTCTTTGATGGCGGCACGGATCGCGGGATTCTCCTCCCAGCCCGCCTTTGTCTTCACGCGCACATTCACAAGGAGCTGCGGATAGGTCGTCATCATGGCATTCAGCTCCGACGCCTTCTTTCCACTGCGGCGCAGCGCTGCAAGCACCTGCAGTGCGGTGATGAGTCCGTCGCCCGTCGTCGCATGCTCGGCAAAGATGATGTGCCCCGACTGCTCACCGCCGATGCTGTAGCCGTTCGCGCGCATCGACTCGAGCACATAGCGGTCGCCGACCGCCGTCACATCGACACGGCCGCCGAGCTCCGCAATTGCCTTGTGGAAGCCGATGTTCGCCATCACCGTCGTCACAACCGTCTTGTGCGGCAGACGCCCCGCACGGATCATCTCCGAGGCGCACGCAACGAGGATGTGGTCGCCGTCGATCAGCGCCCCCGTCTCATCGAGGCAAAGACAGCGATCCGCGTCGCCGTCGTGCGCGATGCCGATGTCTGCATGATGCTCGAGTACCGTGCGCCGCAGCGAGTCGAGATGGGTCGAGCCGCAGCCGTCGTTGATGTTCACGCCGTTGGGCAGCGCGTGGATCACCTTTACCTCGGCACCAAGGCGGCGCAGCACCTTCGGCATCGCCTCGTATGCGGCGCCGTTCGCGCAGTCGAGCACGATCTTCATGCCGTCGAAGCGCTCCGTGCACGTACCCACCACGTAGTCAATATACTGATTGAGCAGATCGTCGCGGTACTCCACAATGCCGATTTCCTTGCCCGTCGGGCGCGCCGCATCGTCATTCGTCTGCAAGCGGCGCACGAGCGCCTCGAGCTCGTCCTCCACCGCATCCGGCAGCTTGTAGCCGTCCCCGCCGAAGAATTTGATCCCGTTGTCGGAAAATGGATTGTGCGAGGCGGAGATCACAATGCCCGCCTGCATCCTGTGCTCGCGCGCGAGATAGGCAACCGCAGGCGTTGGCACCACGCCTGCAAGCAGCGCGATGCCGCCCGCCGAGCAGATGCCCGATGTCAGTGCCGCCTCGAACATCTCGCCCGAGATGCGCGTATCGCGTCCAATCAGGATGCGCGGGCGCTCCTCCGAATGCGCACCGAAGTAGAGCGTCGCCGCACGACCGAGATGATATGCCAGCTCCGGCGTCAGCTCCGTATTTGCCTCACCGCGCACGCCGTCCGTACCAAAAAGTCTCACCATGAACAGCCCCCTATTGAAACATTATCGCTATTTTATCTTTATAATCTACTTCATATTTCCCAAAAATGCAAGCGCGGCTTTCAGCCCGTCGAGTGCCGCGCTCATAATGCCGCCCGCATAGCCCGCGCCCTCGCCAATGGGGTACAGCCCCGCCGCAGAGACCGATGCCATTGTCGCCGCATCGCGCAGAATGCGGCAGGGCGCAGACGAGCGCGACTCCACGCCCGTCATCGGCACATCCGCCGCTCCAAATCCCGGCACACGCGCCTCCCAAAATGTAAGCGCACGCGCGAGCGACGCCGTGCACGCAGGGGGCAGCAGCGCACGCAGATCCGCAGGGCACACGCCCGGCACATACGTCGGCGTAACGGCAAAGTCCCGCATGCCCGTCCGCCCCGTGCAGAAATCGCCAACGGACTGCACGGGCGCACAATAGTCCCCGCCGCCGAGGCGAAACGCACGCTCCTCCATCTCCCGCTGAAAGCGGATACCGCCGAGCACATCACCGCCCCAGTCCGCAGGTGTCACCTGTACGAGCAGAGCGCTGTTCGCTATCCCAGAGTCGCGGCGATAGTTGCTCATCCCGTTCGTCACGAGCCGCCCCACCTCCGACGCCGCCGCGACCACCATGCCGCCGGGGCACATACAGAACGAGTACACCCCGCGCCCGCCCGCCTCGTCGCGGTACGTCATCGCATAGTCGGCGACGGGCAGCTGCGGACTGCCCGTTGCCGCACCGTACTGCATGCGGTCGATGAACGCCTGCGCATGCTCGATGCGCACGCCGACGGCAAACGCCTTTGCTTCCATCGCGAGACCTGCCTCATGCAGCATGGCGTACGTATCGCGCGCCGAGTGCCCGATGCCGAAAAAGGCGGCATCGGTGGGAATCCGTTCCGCATCGTTCACAACGAGCGCCGCGAGCCGTCCCGCGCGCAGCTCTATGCCCGTTACCTGCGCACCGAAGCGCACCTCGCCGCCCATGCGGATGATCTCACGGCGCAGATTCTTCACCACGCACCGCAGCACATCCGTCCCGATGTGCGGCTTTTGCAGGTATCGAATCTCCTCGGGCGCGCCCGCCGCGATAAATGCCTCGATGATCTCGCGCATGCGCGGGTCATTGCTGCGCGCCGTCAGCTTCCCGTCCGAGAACGTCCCCGCGCCGCCCTCGCCGAACTGCACATTCGACGCGGGGTCGAGCACCCCCGTCTGCCAGAAACGTGCGACATCCGCCGTCCGACGCTCCACAGCCTGCCCGCGCTCAAGGACAAGCGGAGCACAGCCCGCGCGCGCGAGCGCCCACGCAGCAAAGATCCCCGCAGGGCCAAATCCCACGACGACGGGGCGCAAACCGCCGCCCCCAGCGCGCGGGATCATCAGCGGCGTATCGACAGGCGCCGGCACAACATCTTTGTCCCGCCGCAGCCGCGCGAGCACAGCGCGCTCCTTCTCCACAGAAATATCGAGGGTATAGCCCCATACAATCGGCGCGCCGCGCCTGCGCCGCGCATCCAGCGCCTTATGAACGACAATCACCCCGTGCACGGCACAGGGTGATACATTCAGACGCTCCGCTGCAGCTTCTGCGAGCGGGCGCGTATCGTCATAGGGAACGCGCAGATTTTTCACGCGAATCATTTCATTGCTCCAACTTTAATCTCCACCGTCACATTCGGGTTCGTCACCGTCACACCGGAGGGCAGTGCAAGCTGCACCTGTCGCTTCTCCGTCTCACGCACATTTGCGAGAGAGAACTCCTCCGTACTGATGCTCGAGATCTTGCTGATCACATCCTCTGTGCCCGCGATCTCAATGCGCGCCGGCTCGGCGCTGACCCCTTCGAGTTTCAGATTCGGCGGGAGGTCACTGCGCGGGCGCGGCTGCACCTCGACCACCTTGCGTGTGAGGCCGCGCGCCAGCTTCACCGTGACCTCTGTCGCGGCGGGCGCAATCGTCACCCCTGCAACCTCACGTCCATCGCTGTTCAACGCGACCAGACTCACTGTCACACGATCATCGGCAGACTGCCCATGCAGATTGATATGCCCTACAACGTGCACAACCTGATTGACGAGACTGCGCGGCCCCTCGACCGTTGCAGCCTCACTATCCTGCACAATCCTATCCACCGTAAAGCCCGACGCAGGCGAACCGCTGAGCGTCAGCTCCGCCCTGAACGTCTTTTGTACCAGACGATCCAAATTCACCATAATCTTGTCCGGCGAAACCCCCAGCAACTCAAAGCCGTACGGAATCGTCGTTTCAACCGTATAGTCCCTGTCTCCCTCCGTGAAGTCAGTGAGATTCACACGTGCGTGGAAATCGCTACGGTCTGCCGCAACAAAGAAGGAGCGCGGCGCGCGCACGCGAATCGACACCGTATCCGCAGCCGCATTCATCAGATAGCCGTCCGGCGCATTCTCGATCGTCACCGGCACCGTATAGCTGCCCTCAATCGCGGGGTTCTGATCGTTCATTACATAAAGCCAGAGCACAACCGCCACAATGATGGCAGCAATCTTCGCGGGAAGGTTGTGCTGCACAATACTCCGAAGCCTCGTCATCATTTCTTCCTCCAGCTCCGAATCATATCCAGAATCGACGAACGCGCCCCATATGCAAAGGCGGGCGTCAAAATATGTGTCAGCTGATCTCCGTCCAGATGACGGTGAATCCGCCCGTTCTCGGCGATCGAGATCGTCCCCGTCTCCTCACTCACAACCACGACGAGCGCATCGCACTGCTCCGAGAGACCGATCGCGGCGCGATGCCGCGTCCCGAGCTCCGTCGAGAGACTACGGTTCTCCGTGAGCGGCAGGAGACAGCCCGCCGCAATCAGGCGCTTGCCGCGAATCACCGCCGCACCGTCGTGCAGGGGAGTATTCGGGATGAACACATTCATGAGGAAATCCGACGTAATGAGACCGTCAATCTGAATGCCCGTCGCGCTGATATCGTTCAGCCCCATATCGCGCTCAATGACGAGCAGCGCGCCAATCTTGTTCGCCGAGAGAATCTTCACCGCGCTGCGAATCTCACGGATTGTACTCTGTGCCTCTTCATCGTCCATGAGTCCGCCCGCACGGAAAAAACGCCCCTGCCCGAGATGCTCGAGTGCACGCCGCAGTTCCGGCTGGAACACAATCGGCAGCGCGACAAAGAGCAGCGTCACGGACTTCTGCAGGAGCCATGAGATCACATGCAGTTCAAAATAGCTCGCGACCACCGTCACGCCAAGGAGCACGAGAATGCCCTTTGCAAGCGTGATTGCACGCGTATCCTCGAGCATGACATAGACGCGGTAGAGAATGAACGCTACGATCAGGATATCGAGAATATCCAGCAACGTAATCGTCGACAGAATGCCGCGAAACTGCGTCGGCATCGTAAAATCAAGCGGCATAAGACCCCCCAAGGAAAACGCTTCCCTTTCGTATGTCCTCCAATACATCCCTCAGCGATGCCCTTCTCTCGTACATCACTGCTATATTTAAAAATTCTCTCCGAATATCGAAAATCCTTGTGACCTGTCGTATTCCGAAAAAAAAATTTCGTCCTCCGTCAAAAGGATTCCGAACGCATCGGAATCCCCTTGCAAAGAGAACGAAATCATATTATCTGCCTGCCTCAGCAGATCCTGCGGATCCAGCCCTCGGGCGCTTCAACCGTCCCGAGTTGGATGCCGCGCAGTGTATCGTAGAGTTTTTGGAGAACCGGCCCCATATGCTCCATCCCGCTCGGGAATGCGATCACCTCATCGCCGTGCGTCACCGAGCCGACGGGCGAGATCACCGCCGCCGTGCCACACAGACCGCACTCGGCGAACTCGGGCAGCTCTGCAAATACAACGGGGCGCTCCTCCACCTTCATGCCGAGGATATGCTCCGCGATGTGCACGAGCGAGCGCCGCGTGATCGACGGCAGGATCGACTCCGACTGGGGCGTCACCACCGTACCGTCCTTCGTCACGAACAGGAAATTCGCGCCGCCCGTCTCCTCTACATACGTGCGTGTCGCCGCATCGAGGAACATATTCTCATCGAAGCCCGCCGCATGCGCTACCATGTAGGCATGCAGACTCATCGCGTAGTTCAGCCCCGCCTTGATGTGCCCCGTCCCGTGCGGTGCCGCGCGGTCGAAGTCGCTCACGCAGAGGCGCACGGGCTTCGCGCCGCCCTTGAAGTAGGGCCCCACAGGCGTTGCAAAGAGACGGAACTGGTACGCGTCCGCCGGCTTCACGCCGATCACCTCGCCCGTTGCAAAGATGAGCGGACGCAGATAGAGCGATGCGTCCGAGCCGTACGGCGGCACATAGTCACGATTTGCCGCGACCACCGCATCCACAGCCTCGATAAATCGCTCCTCGGGAAACGACGGCATCTCAAGATACGCCGCCGACGCATACATGCGCGATGCATTGAGATCGGAGCGGAACGTCACGATATGCCCGTCCACCGTCTCGTACGCCTTCAGCCCCTCGAAAACCTCCTGACAGTAGTGCAGAATGCCCGCACACTCGCTGAGGGTCACCGTCGCATCGGACGTGAGCCCGCCCGCATCCCACGCGCCGTCTGCATAGTTCGACACATACCGCTCGGGCAGCGCGCGGTACGCAAACCCGAGATTTCCCCAGTCAATATCCGCTCTTGCCATAACTCCGCCTCTTTCCTACGAGAATTCGTTCTTAGTAAAATCTTACGATGAAAGGATTCACGGCCATGCGATACTCCTAAGCAAACCCTAGTGGAGCAAACGGGGAAAGTACACGTTCTGCCCCCTGCGGATTTCTTTCGTTCAAGCGAAGCGCGTTTAAGAAGTC
>ERZ773099.2406-NODE-2406-length-12847-cov-8.548702_pt1 | contig 12847 bp, 5 predicted proteins | sample MGYA00511120_ERZ773099 | MGnify/ENA primary metagenome ERZ773099 (study PRJEB29015, sample SAMEA2738012) | human oral metagenome | biome: human oral; feature: human-associated habitat; material: dental | place: China | collected 2104 ... | reverse complement strand
CTAAGTTAATAGAATTTGGATTAGCAGAAGACAGAATAGTAGGAATAGAAGCTAAAGGAGAAGAATATCCAGTAGCAACAAACGAAACACCAGAAGGAAGAGCTCAAAACAGAAGAGTAGAATTTAGATTGGTTCAAAGATAGTAGGGTAACATGAGATTAATTGTAAGGAGGAAAAGTATATATGGGAAATAACAGCCTAAATAATACTCAAAAAAATTTGCGTTCTATTGCAAAAAAATATAAAAGTATAAAATATTCAATAGGACTTGCGATACTTTTTTTAATGATGGGATTGAGCGCCTTTTCACAAGATGTTATGACTACAGAAGAAATTGCATCATCTAAAGAAAATTTAAGAGCTTCTGTTGGAACTTTACAAAATAAAATTGACGAAGCAATAAAAGAAAATGAAAAAACTTTAAAAGGTTTAAAGTTAGAATTAGTTCAATTAATGGAACAAGGGAATCAAGTAGTAAAATCACCTTGGGCTTCATGGCAATTTGGAGCAAATTATATGTACAATGATTGGAATGGTACATATAAAGGAAGAGGAGATAAATCTAAAAAATATCCATATGAAGGAATATATACAAGAAATTCTGATTTATTCTTAAGAAATGTATCTCCTGATAGTGAATTATATGAACAATATATTTCAACTGCTGTAGATAAAGTAGCTTATTCATCAATAAGTTCTACTATAAAACAAAGAGGTGGAAGTACAAGCTATGGTTTAGCAAGTAATAATAATAACCAAGAACCAATAGCTTCAATAGAATTAGGGGCTTCTGTAAAACCAAAGAATATAAGTAAATCACCAATAACAGTGACACCACCAAGCATTACGGTAAATCCTGTTACACCTTTGAATACACCTGAGCCACCTGAACCACCACAATTACCAAGAATAGAAATAGAAACATTTAACCCAGTGGCACCTAAACCAATAATAGTGACTCTACCAACACCACCTACTTTTAATATTAAATTAGGTTCTTTTTGTAATTATATGACACCAAACTGTAATGCTAAAGGAGTTAACGGTGGACCTCATAGTGGAACTCCTTACTCATTTAGCCACACTACAGATGTTAATATAAGTAAAAATGATATATCTGGAGGACCAGCAGTAAGGTATGCATGGACTACAACTGCTCCTTTTGATGGAGCTTTGTTAAAAGTTTATTTTGATTATGGTTATATGGGAAATACAACTGGAGGAGGTACTGCAACAGTTAATACGGACTTAACTATTGATTCAATAAGAGGTGGAATTCAACCAGATCCTTCTGTTAATGGTGCATATAATACAGGAATGTTTTTAACAGGAGGTTCAAGAGTAGCCACTCTTGATAATGCATTTAATGCAAGAATACTAAATGCTAAAACAATAAATATGATGGGACCTTTGGTTGTAGGTTATGAAGCTCAAAGTGATAATTCTTTTAATCCAAATAATGGAACGAGAAGTCTTGAAAATGCAGGAACTATAACAGATGCTATAGAAAAAAGTGATCAAAAAGATGATGCAAGATTGAATTCTTTATTAAAAGTTAAACAAGTATATTCAAATGGTACAGGAGTTCATGGATATAATCCTAATAGTAATGGAGCAGGCACAGTAGAAGATACAACTTTAACTTTACCACCGTTTGCTGGAGGAGGGACATTAGGTATAACAAGAGATCCAGATATAGGTCATAAAGATGCAAATGGAAATTTTGTTATAACAAAACATGGAGGTTATACAGGATATAAGATAGGTTTGATTTTAACCTATGAAAATACTGATAATAGAACCACAAGTAACTATATTTTAAAAAATACAGGAACTATTGATTTCAAAGGTAGAAGTTCTATAGGAATACAAGTCTATGCACCTGGAAGTGATGCTAATGGAATAAATGCTCCAATAGTAAATGTTAAAAATGAAGGAGCTGATTCAAAAATTACATTAGGAGGAGTAGCTAGTTATGGTTTAAAATTATCTTCAAGAGTTGATGCAACTTCAAAAGTTGAGAATGAAGGAACTATAGAAATAACAGGGGATAACACAGCTACTTATAAGCAAGATAATAACCCAGCAACTTCTAGAACACATTTATATGATGCTAATGGAAACTCACTTTCATCAGGTATTGCTATATTGGAAGACACTAATTTAACAGGAAATGCTTCAATAAGAGCATATACTGGAAAGGTTCTAAATAAAGGTACAATAAGTGTTTCAGGTGGAGCAGGTAATACAGGTATGGTTTTAATTAATAAAGCCAACGATAATATTACTAACGAAACTACTGGAAATATAACTGTTACTGGTTCTGAAAATATTGGTATGAGAGTAGATTTAGGAACAGTAGCTACTGATGATACTGCTACAAGATTGTTACCAACAGCAATAAATAAAGGAACTATTAGTATAACTAATGGAGAACAAAATATTGGTATGGTAGCAAATAACTCTGATGGAACAACAACTGTTGGAACTGAAACAGTAATGAAAGATAGAGCAGTTGCTAAAAACGAAGCAGGAGCAAAAATCTTATTTAATAAAGTATCTGAAAAAGCTATAGGTCTATTTGCAGAAAAAGGTGGAGAAATCATAAATAGTGGTGAAATAAAAGGAAATAATACAAGTAGCCTTAAAGAAACAAAAGGTATGGTTATTCAACCTAAAAATGGAACATTAGTAGCAAATGGAACGAATACAGGAACAATAGAATTAGAAGGAACAGAGGTCACTGGGGTATATAACCAAGGTGTTTTTGATATGACAGCTGGTTCAATTACAACATCTGGTGAAAAATCTATATCATTGTATGCTAATAATGGAGCTACAACAAAAATTTTAAAGGGAAGCATAACTGCTAAAAATGCTGCTTTAGGATTATTCGCTGATAATACAACAATAGAATTAGGGGCAAGTACAGGAACAGATGCTCCTACATTAAATGCAAGTGGAAAAGGAACTTTATTGTTCTATAACTACACTAATACTAACCCTAGTGGAAAATTTAAACTTAATCAAAATGTAATTGCTAATGTAACAGGAGGAGCAACAGCTTTTTACTATAAAGACTCTGCAACACAAACTTTAATATCTCAAAGATTAAATGATATGTTTGATGATACTGGTGCTAGTGCAAGTGGAAAGAAAGTAACAGTAAAACTAGATGAACCTTCAACTTTATTTGTTTTAGAAAATACAACACCATCTAGTAATGTTATTAACTTATCAAGTGCAAATTTAGCAAGTATTAATGCTTATCTTGGAAATAGAGTAGAAATAGATTCAACTTCAGGTGCTTTTAAAGTATATAAAGTAACTAAAGGAAGATTGAGTGTTGATGAAAATGTAAACCTAGATAATCATACAGGAGCAACAAAATCTAATTACTATAGAGTGGAATTCCTAAACTCAGCTGTTACTATTGAAGCTGGTAAAAAGATGAGTGGAACTGATGCAACACTAATTAAACAAGCTATTGCACAAGCTAACTATGCTGGGGCAACAGGTACAAGTAATATAGATGTTATAAATGATGGAGAAATAGAATTCTCTAAAAAAGGCGGAACAGCAATAGCTGTAGACTATGGACAAGCTACAAATAATGGAAAAATAACAATGAATGCAGCAAATGGAGTAGGAGAAAATAGTATAGGTCTATTTGGGGCATCTAGTTCTAAGTTAAAAAATAGTGGAACAGGAGAAATATATCTTGGAACTAAGGGTGTTGGAATTTGGGGAGCTAACAAAATAGCTAGCTCAGTAGCAACTTGGAATAAAAATATAGATATTACAAATGATGGTAAAATTGAAGGAATTGCTGGTAAAGAAGGAGTATTTGGTATCTATGCTGACAATAATACAACAGCTTACTCTACAGCTACATCTACTATAAATCATTCAGGAATAATAAACCTATCTCAAAACAAGAAGAGTGTAGGTATCTATATGACAAATGGAGACTTAACTTCAACTGGAGCTATTTCTGTTAATGAAGGAAGTGTTGGAGTAGATGCTACAAATTCAAATGTAACAATAAATGGTGGAGATTATACAATAGGAAAAGAATCAGTTGGATTTAAATTAACTAATGTACCTTCAACTAAAAGCTTCTTAGGTAACTCAGGAAATCTTTCTATAACAGATAAAGGTTCTGTTGCTTATCTAATAAGTGGTTCTAATTTTGAATCAGGAGTTAATTTTACTGATAATTTAACTTTAACTTCAACAGATCCATATACATATATGAATGTAGAAAATAGTACATTAAAATATGAAAATACTAAAACTATAGCTAATGATGATTCAATATTTATAAATGCAGCAGGTTCAAATGTTACTTTAAAATCTGCAAATGATATTAGCTCTACAAATAAAACAATAACTGGAGTATATTCAACTAGAAGTACTGTTAAAAATGAAGGAAAAATATCTTTAACAGGAGATGGATCATCGGCTTTATATGCTGAAGGTAGTACAGTATCAAACGAAAGTACTGGAAAGATAACTGTAGCTAAAGAAGGTTCAGGAATTTATGTTAAGTCTATAACAACTCCACCAGCAGCTTCAGCTTCAGGAACTAACCATGGAGAAATAACTATAGGGGAAGCTTCAGTTGGAATGCGTGCAGAAGATGCAACAGTTATAAATGAAACTACTGGTAAAATTACAAGTACAGCAGAAAAAGCGACTGGAATGTCACAAAGTGGTGGAAGTCAAGATATAACAAATAAAGGTATTATAACATTGACAGGAGATAAATCAACAGCTTTACACTCTGAAGGAATAACAACTGCAGGACATAAAGTTATTAATACAGGAGATATAACTGTTGGAGATTCTTCTAATGAATTGACTCCAAGTGTAGGTATCTACTCAGCAAATGGAACAAATAGTACAGTAGAAAGTTCTGGAAAAGTAATTGCTGGAAATAAATCAACAGCTATCTATGCTGGAAATGTAAACTTAACAGGAAACTCTGAAACAAAAGCAGGAGATGGAGGAATAGCAGTATATTCTAGAGAAGGAAATGTAAATATTTCTGCAAACTCAGAAATAACTGTAGGAGCTACATTAGGTAATGGAAAAGAAGGAGTTGGAGTATATCTAGCTGGAAATAACCAAGTTCTTAATAGTGATACTAACAAATTAAATATTGGACAAGGTTCATTTGGATATGTAATGACTGGTCAAGGTAATAATGTTAAGACAGGTTTAGCAGGAGCAACAGGAGAAGTAACTCTTTCTGATGATTCAGTATATATGTACTCAGCAGATAAAACTGGTATTGCAAGAAACTACGCTAATGTAAAATCAACAGGAAATGAAAACTATGGTATCTATGCACTAGGTGCAGTAGAAAACTATGGAAATATTGATTTTAGTAACGGTATAGGAAACGTAGGAGCATACAGTTATGTGGAAAGTGCAACTTCAACACCTAATGCTATTAAAAACTATGGAGTTATAAGTGTTTCTAAGTCAGATTTGAGAACTAATCCTAATGATAAAAAATATGGAATAGGAATGGCTGCAGGATTCTCAGAAGAAGTTCCAGTAGGGTCAGGAACTTATGTTACTAGAGGATTAGGAAACATAGAAAACCATGGAACAATAAAAGTTACAGATCCTGATAGTATAGGAATGTATGCAACAGGAAGAGGTTCAAAAATTGTAAACGCAGGTAGAATAGAATTAAGTGGACCAAAGAGAAATATAGGTATATTTGCTGAACACGGAGCCGAAGTAATCAATACAGGAACTATTACAACTGTAGGAACAGGAAACGTAGGACAAATAGGGGTAGCAATAAGAAAAGGAGCTACTTTAAATAATACAGGAACAATTCATATAGATGCATCTAAAGGATATGGAGCATTTGTAGCTGGTGGAATAATAATTAACCGTGGAACTATAACTGTTAGTGGTGGAGCAACTGCAGTAAAAGAAATAACAGCTGCTGATACATCGAAAGAAATGCAAGATACACAAGGAAATATGAACAGAATAAAAATCAATGCTCCAGCAGGAGTGGCAAAAGCTACAATAGTAGCTAATGGAGTAGTACAAACTCCAACTGTTGTTCATGTACAAGCAATACCTAATAGAAAACCTAATGATATACCAACTTCATCACTAGGTATGTATATAGATACATCAGGAATAAACTATACAAGACCTATAACTAATATTGGTGCTTTATCAGGATTAACTGAAGCAGATTTAATTATAGGAACTGAAGCAACACAATATACTACATCTAAGTATATTCAATTAGGACAAGATATCATTGATCCATATAATGATATGATAAGAGCATCAGGAATAGAAAAATGGAGTATCTATTCAGGTTCATTAACTTGGATGGCTTCAATAACACAATTACCTGATTACACAATAAGAAATGCTTACTTAGCAAAAATACCGTATACTGTTTTTGCTGGAAATCAAGCTACACCAGTTGATAAGAAAGATACATATAACTTCTTAGATGGATTAGAACAAAGATATGGAGTTGAAGCAATTGGAACTAGAGAAAATAAAGTTTTCCAAAAATTAAACTCTATAGGAAATAATGAAGAAATTTTATTCCATCAAGCAACAGATGAAATGATGGGACACCAATATGCTAATGTTCAACAAAGAATACAAGCAACTGGAGATATCTTAAATAAAGAATTTAACTATTTAAGAAGTAAATGGCAAACAGCTTCTAAGGATTCAAATAAGATTAAAACATTTGGAACTAGAGGAGAATATAAAACAGATACTGCAGGTGTAATTAATTACAAAAATCATGCTTATGGTGTAGCTTATGTTCACGAAGACGAAACTGTAAAACTTGGAGAAGGAACAGGTTGGTATGCAGGTATAGTTCATAACACATTCAAATTTAAAGATATTGGAAATTCTAAAGAAGAACAATTACAAGGAAAAGTTGGAATCTTTAAATCAGTTCCATTTGATGAAAATAATAGTTTAAATTGGACAATATCTGGAGATATATCTGCAGGATATAACAAGATAAACAGAAAATTCTTAGTAGTAGATGAAATATTCAATGCTAAAGGAAGATATCGTACATATGGAATAGGAATTAAGAATGAAATAGGAAAAGAATTTAGACTAAGCGAATCATTCTCATTAAGACCATATGCAGCACTAGGATTAGAATATGGAAGAATGACTAAGATAAGAGAAAAATCAGGAGAAATTAAATTAGAAGTTAAATCTAATGATTACTTCTCAATAAGACCAGAAATTGGTGCTGAATTAGCATACAAACAATACTTCGGAAGAAAAACAGTAAAAGTAGGAGTATCAGTAGCTTATGAAAATGAGTTAGGAAGAGTAGCTAATGGTAAAAACAAAGCTAGAGTAGCAGGAACAGATGCTGATTGGTTTAATATCAGAGGTGAAAAAGAAGACAGAAGAGGAAATGTTAAATCAGATCTTAATATTGGTATAGATAACCAAAGAATTGGAGTAACTGCTAATGTAGGTTATGATACTAAAGGACAAAATGTTAGAGGTGGAGTAGGACTTAGAGTTATATTCTAATAAAATACACACACTGTAAGAAAGGAGACTAATTTTTTAGTCTCCTTTTCATATATAAAAGAAGTGAACTTGACTTTAATAGAATAAATTTATATGATGTATATGTTATAAAAAATAAAAAAGGAGATGTCTTATGGTATTTAAAAATTCTGTTGATCTATATAAAAAAGCACTTAACTTGATTCCAGGAGGGGTTAATAGTCCAGTTAGAGCTTTTAAATCTGTTAATAGAGAGGCTCCTATCTTTGTAAAAAAAGGGCAGGGGGCTAAAATATATGATGAAGATAATAATGAATATATAGACTATATTTGTTCATGGGGACCTTTAATTTTAGGTCATAACCATCCAAAAGTTATAGAAGAGGTTAAAAAAATTATTGAAAATGGAAGTTCTTATGGTCTACCAACAAAGTATGAAGTTGACTTAGCAGAACTTATAGTAGATATAGTTCCTTCTATTGAGAAAGTAAGGCTTACAACTTCAGGAACAGAAGCAACTATGTCAGCTGTAAGACTTGCAAGAGCTTATACTGGAAGAAATAAGATTTTAAAATTTGAAGGTTGCTATCATGGACATTCAGATGCTTTACTTGTAAAATCAGGTTCAGGATTATTAACTGATGGGTATCAAGATAGTAATGGTATAACAGATGGTGTGTTAAAAGATACTTTAACTTTAGCTTTTGGAGATTTAGAAAAAGTTGAAAATTTATTAAGAAATGAAGAAATAGCCTGTGTAATTGTTGAGCCTATTCCTGCAAATATGGGACTTATAGAAACTCATAAAGAATTTTTACAAGGTTTAAGAAAAATAACTGAAGAAACTAAAACTATTTTGATATTTGACGAAGTAATATCAGGATTTAGATTGGCTTTAGGTGGTGCACAAGAATTCTTTGGAATAACTCCAGATTTAACAACTTTAGGAAAAATAATAGGTGGTGGTTATCCAGTTGGAGCTTTTGGTGGAAAAAAAGAAATTATGGATTTAGTTGCACCTGTTGGAAGAGTTTATCATGCTGGAACTTTATCTGGAAATCCAATAGCATCAAAAGCTGGTTTTGCAACTATAAGCTATTTAAAAGAAAATCCAAATATCTATAAAGAATTAGCAGAGAATACAAATTATTTAGTGGATAATATAGAAAAATTAGCTGAAAAATATGGAGTGGATGTTTGTGTAAACTCAATGGGATCTCTTTTCACAATTTTCTTTGTTGATTTAGAAAAGGTTGAAAATCTTGAAGATTCATTAAAAGCTAACACAGAAAACTTTTCTGTATATTTTAATACTATGTTGGATAATGGAATAGTTGTTCCTCCATCACAATTTGAAGCTCATTTCTTATCTATAGCTCACACAAAGAAGGAGCTTGATAGAACTCTTGAAGTAATGGAAATGGCATTTAAAAAAATAGGTGAAAAAAATGCCTAAAAAATTTTTTCCTGTTTCAATAGATCTTAATAATAAAAATATTTTGATAGTTGGTGCTGGAAAAATTGCTTTAAGAAAAGTGAAAACTCTTTTGGACTATAATTGTAATATAACAGTTATTACTAAAAAAGTTGTAGAAAAGGAATTTTTAAGTTTAGAAAAAGAAAATAAAATTAAAATATTAAAAAATCAAGAATTTGAAGAAAAGTTTTTAGAAGATGTATTTTTACTTGTATCAGCAACAGATAATAAAGAATTAAATGATAAAATATCAAAATTATGTATGAGTAAAAATATTTTAGTAAATAATATCACTTCCCAAGATAATATGAATCTTAGATTCATGAGTATTTTATCAAATGATGATATTCAAATTTCAATTACAGCCAATGGAAATCCTAAAAAAGCTGTAGAAGTAAAAAATAAGATTAAAGAATTTTTAGAGAAAATATTTTAGGTGAACTACTCCCACTTCTACAAGTGGGAGTAGTTCACTTATATTATATTTTTAAAACAATTTCAAGAAAAAATAAAGCTTGAAAAGTTGACTAAAATACTATACAATTAATAAGGTTAATTTTAATTTTTTAATTATAAATTTTAGGAGGAAAAAATGAGTAAAAAAGTTTTATTTAGAATTTTTAGAACAACCTCTTTTAAATACTACAAATAAAAGTCAGATAGAAATAGAATTAGTTCAGCCAATTATACTTCATCTTTTAGGATATTTTGCAGAAAAAATAAAGTGGTAGTGAGACTAAATAAAATTGAAAAAATTCTTCAAGATAATAATGAAATTATTAAATTATGGATTGAAAAAAATTACAACTAAAAAAATTTTGGAAATATTAAATATATCAAGAAGTTCTTTATTTAGAATGAAAAATGTAATAAAAAATTAAATAAAAGGTGAAAAAATATGGAGAATATTAAAAAATTTATATTAAAAAGTAAAGATATTTCATTAGTTAGATTTGAATATAAAAAAGAGGTAATAGAAGATTTAGGAACTATTTATACATTTTTTTTAGAAAATATAAATGAAGAATACAGGAGTTTATTACCATATTCTTTAGAGGAAACAGCTCTTGGTCTAGAAAAATGGATTTCTGCAAGAAAAGTTCCTAAAAATAGACAATTTGTAGATGAAATTTTAGATACTTTAGTAGACAAAAATTCTTTAAAACATCCTATGGACTACATTGAATTATCTTTTGGTTTATCTCTTAATGATTCATATTGGATCATTCCTGATGATGGAAAGAAATATTTATGGAAAGATTTTAATTTATATAGTAATAAATTTTCTGAGACTTTATCCCTTATTGCTTTTACAGGATATGAAAAGGAAATTACTGGATTAAGGACATCTCCTGAATATACAACAAATGGAATGTTAAAAAAATGTTGGCATAAAAAAGATAACGGAATTTATTTAATGAAAGGCTCTGGATTTGAGGCTGCCAATGGTGGAAAAGAAGCATACTCTGAATACTATATGTCCCAAGTTGCAAAAGAACTTGGAATAGATTATATAAAATATGATTTAGAAAAATTTCAAGGGCAATTAGTTTCAAGTTGTTTGTTAGCTACTTCTGAAGACTATGGTTATGAAACAATAGGAAATATTTTAAGAAAAAATAAAATTGAGTTTGCAACTTTAGATGCTAAAATTATTTTAGAAATAAAAAATATTTATAAAGAAAATTTTGAACAATTTGAAGATATGATGCTTTTTGATGCAATAATAGGAAATACAGATAGACATTTAGCGAATTTTGGAATGCTAAAAGATAATAATACTGGAGAACTTTTAAAACCTTTTCCAGTATTTGATAATGGTTTATCTATGTTGAATCATATGACTGAAGATGAAATAACTAATAAAAACTATATAAATCAATATAACAGAGAAAGAACAAATGCTTTTAATCAAAATTTTGATGAAGCTATGAAGTTATATTCTAAAGATAGACATATCTCAAAATTAATAAAGTTAAAAAATTTTAAAATAGAAAAGCACACTAAATACAATTTAGATGATAAATGGATAAGAGGTTTAGAAAACAATATTAGGTCTAATGCTGAAAAGTGTTTAGAATTCATAAAGGAAAAAAGAATGAGAAAATATCTGAATTAAAAAGTGATTTATGGATATAGGATTAGTTCAGATAGAATAATTTTGAGCATAAAAAATAGAAGCTTTTAAAAAAATATAAGAAGATTAAAATATAAGTAATAGTTCAAGAAAAATAAATTGTCTTTTTTTTTTATAAAAATTTATTTTGTTACAGTAGAGGACAACTTGGAACAGGTAATTCAGGATCAGAATTAGTATAAAAAAGACTGGAAGACTTTTTTAAAAATGTTAGAAGAAAGGCAAGCAACTTTAAATGAAGTGGAGCTCTTTTTATATTTCTATTGACAAATACCTAGATTTATTATAGAATAAATAAAATTGAATATATTTCCTTTTAAGAGAGTCCAGAGAGGCTAACAAGGGTGTGAGAAAGGCTAATTTTTTTTAGTCTATATTTTGTATGTTTGCCTAAAGCCTTTGGTTTTAGGTTTTTTTATTAACAGTACTTGTGAGGTAAAAAATGAAAATATTATTAGATGAAAATGGCATACAAAGATCAATAACAAGAATATCTTATGAAATTATCGAAAGAAATAAAACAGTGGACAATATTGTTTTAGTTGGAATAAAAAATAGAGGAGATATTCTAGCAGAAAGAATTAAAGAAAAATTGATGGAACTTGAAAATATATCTGTTCCATTAGAAACCATTGATATCACATATTATAGAGATGATATTGACAGGAAAAATTTTGATTTAGATATAAAAGATACAGAATTTAAAACTAATTTAACAGGGAAAGTTGTTGTTATAGTTGATGATGTATTATATACAGGAAGAACTATAAGAGCAGGGCTTGATGCGATTCTTAGTAAGTCAAGACCAGCTAAAATTCAACTCGCATGTTTAATTGACAGAGGACACCGTGAATTACCAATAAGGGCAGATTTTATAGGGAAGAATATTCCAACATCTCATTCTGAAAATATAGAGGTATATTTAAAGGAAACAGATGGTAAGGAAGAAGTTGTAATATTATAGATATTTATAACTTACCTATTTAGAATGTCCTATAATTTTAATTTGTGACCTTCTAAATAGTGTAAGAACTATTTGGGAGGTTTTTTTATGAAAAGTTTGTTGTCTATGGAAGACTTAACAAATGAGGAAATACTATCTTTAGTTAAAAGAGCTTTAGACTTGAAAAAAGGAGCAGAAAATAAGAAAAGAAATGATTTGTTTGTAGCGAACTTATTTTTTGAAAATTCTACTCGTACAAAGAAAAGTTTTGAAGTAGCTGAAAAGAAATTAAATCTAAATGTTATTGATTTTGAAGTATCAACTTCATCTGTTCAAAAGGGAGAAACTCTTTATGACACTTGTAAGACTTTAGAAATGATAGGAATTGATATGTTGGTTATCAGACATTCAGAAAATGAATACTATAAGCAACTAGAAAATTTAAAAATCCCTATAATAAATGGTGGAGATGGAAGTGGAGAGCATCCTTCACAATGTCTTTTAGATATTATGACTATATATGAAACTTATGGCAAATTTAATGGTTTAAATATAATAATTGCAGGAGATATAAAAAATTCAAGAGTAGCAAGAAGTAACAAGAAAGCACTTACAAGATTAGGAGCAAAAGTTAGTTTTGTGGCACCTGAAATTTGGAAAGATGAAACTCTAGGAGAATTTGTAAACTTTGATGATGTAATAGATAAAGTAGATATTTGTATGCTTTTAAGAGTTCAACATG
>ERZ773099.2405-NODE-2405-length-12854-cov-5.353387_pt1 | contig 12854 bp, 18 predicted proteins | sample MGYA00511120_ERZ773099 | MGnify/ENA primary metagenome ERZ773099 (study PRJEB29015, sample SAMEA2738012) | human oral metagenome | biome: human oral; feature: human-associated habitat; material: dental | place: China | collected 2104 ... | reverse complement strand
CCGGGTAGACAAGGCGGATCTTCTGCCGTGCCTGTAGGAGCAGCTCCTCCCGATGTGCCAGGACGAGGGTGCGGGTCTTCAGGGCCCCGGCGACCATGCCAAAGATCAAAGTTTTTCCACACCCGGTCGGGAGGCTGACGAGCTGCCGAGTGATGCCCTCGCGCCAGCGTTTGAGTATTTTCTTGAGCGCCTCGGTCTGATAGGGGCGCGGTTGAATCATGAATCTCACCTCTCAATATTTCCGTCCCCTCGCGCGCGCGTATGGGGGGGGAATTAGTGGCGATATAGGGGTAAAATGCTTATCAGCACTCAATAGTTATCGCTACTAACAAGTTGCGATAAAGTTGCGTTATCGGCTTGAGGGGACAAAGAGGTTATCGCAACTTATCGCAACCATATCGCAACAAGGAGGTTGCGATAACTCTTTAGTAATACCAATGCTTTTACCCCCTTATCGCAACTAAATTTCCCCACGTCAGGGCTGTTGCGATAACTCGCTGATAGCCTGGGCGTAGAATCCGACCAAAGCGTACTCTGCGCCTCGTTTTACGCCTCTTTGTTTCAGCTTCCCCTTTTCGACCCAATCCGAAAGACAACGACGTGTATAAGTCACACCAGTTTTCGCCACTTCTCTTACGTCCGATGCCTTGAACCATACGCCAGGTTCGTAGGTCCGTTCGATGTAGTCCCATATCTGAGCTCTGGCCCCGCCGCCGATCTTCGGCTCGAGGTCAACCCGCATGACCGTCCGTCCGTCGTCGTTCTCCTCGAGCTTGTACGAGAAGGAGGGCGTCTTGCGGAACCAGCTCTTTTGCACCTTTACGAGGTTGGTCTTGTTTTCCTCGGAGTTGTTCTCATCGTCCGGTCCGTCTATCGATTCGATGCCCAGCACGACGGCCACGAGACGGTTCAGAACGCTGCTCCCGATGGATTCGTCCTGTGTCATCATGAACTTCTGCTCAGCCAGCTTCCGTTTGCGCGTGTGATGTACCAGCACAATAGCCATATTGCGTTGCCGTGCCACGCTGAGGAGGTGCTCGAAGATCGGCTTCATCTCCACAGCCTTGTTCTCGTCCGCCGAATGAAATGAGGTCAGCGTGTCGAAGAAGACGATCTCCGGCTCATCCAACTCCAGGGCATACTTCAGGTTCTCTTGCCCTTCCGGGGTCCCGATGTCGAATGAGAACCCCTTGAGCCCTGCTTCGATAGAGCTGTAAATTTGCACATTTGTCTTGTCTACTGGCCACTTTGTTTCCGCCGCCCGGCGTATCAGCGTTTCGTATCCCGCCTCCCCGGCGAAGATGAGGGACTTCTTGGGCTTGGAGTACTCCACGCCGTCGAATATCTGGCCGCCAACCGACAGGTCCGACACAAACTTCTGCACGAACCACGTTTTCCCGACGCCGGGGGCCGCAATGATCGCACTCAGATATCCCTTTGGGAACAAACCTCCGACCATCTCAACCGGATCGAGGCGCACCGTTTCATCCAGAGAACAGCGCAGTTTTGAAAGGGCCGTTTTGCGTGCACAATCCTTCCGTTCTGCCTCGCTCATGCAGGCCCAGGCAAGCCGCTCCTTCAGAACTCGCTCGGCAGCCTCGGCCCCATAGCGGTGTGAAAAGTCATTCCAGTCCGTGCCATCCTCCGGCGTCTTGAAGGGCGGCTTCAGAACCCCGTCCAGCTTCCCCTGTTTCACGGCGGACTGTGCCGCGGTGATGCCGGGGTTGCCCTCCGTCTTCGCGTCGTCGTCCGCCATCACGATGATCTTCCGGTCCGGGTACTTCTTCCGGAGGGCCGGGGCGCAGGTCACGAGGTTGTGGCAGTTCATGGCGCAGATCACCGCGTGCCCGGTCAGCTCGTGGAGCGTCGCACCCGTGGCATACCCCTCACAGAGCAGCACGGGCCCGTCCTTCACGTCCTCGCCAATGGCACAGAAGCCGCCTCCGACCGGCGCGCCGGGGAAGTACCGCTTCGTCCCGTCCGGCGCGATCGTCTGGAACGTCTTGAAATGCCCCTCAATATCGCGCAGAGGAATCAGGAGCGCCCCTTCCCGGCACTTTAGGCCGTAGGCCGGTACATTCTTCCTCCGCAGGTATTCATGGTCTTCTGGGGCCGTCTGTGCGGCTTCCCAGCGTATGCGCGCATCCTCGGAGGCGACGGTCTGCGCCTTCCGCCGATCCGCGTCCCGCTTCCGTTGCGCCGCCTCCGCCTGTTTTCGGAACTCCGGGCTTCTGCAGCGTTTATACAGGTCGGCGTCCAGGGGCTCAAGATCGAATTTCCAACGCACCTCGACCCCGTGCCGCCAGCTGGAGATATAACCGCCAGGGACTCCATCCGGGTAGATGACGTAGGCCCCGGCGGTCTCCCTTCCCTTGTCGCCCTCCACCGCGTAACGATGGAGGGCGCCGTCGATCACGAGGCGGGTGTCGCGAAGCGGGGGGATCCCCGCCTCGCGCATGGCCTCGAGCACCTGCTGCTCTATGAGTTCAATGGGGATAAAAGCATTCACATGCCCTCCCTCCCGGTAGTATTGGTCGACAGACTATGCCTGGTTCAACTTCTCGAAGTTCTTCCGGAGCGCGTATTCACTGATCTCGTACCCGAATTGTTTTAGCGTTTTGGACATGAGCCCCCATCCGCACCCGGACGCCCGTGCTGCGGCAAGCTCTGTACAGAACATCCGGACAATCTCCAGACGAATCTCCGGGCCTGGACGGTTCGCCAGTTCCATGAGCGCCTTCCTGGCCAGAGCCTCTCTGGACTCCTCCGGATCCGGGGCATCGATCGCCTGCACGGCCGCCCTGGACTCCGGGGACGGGCCCTCAGGGGGGTGTGGGTTCGGTTTGCGGCCGCGGCGTTTTGGAGGATCGTTTTTCTCTTTTGGCATGATGATGATCGGCTCCTTTGGGGGCGTGTACTCCACTGGCCCCGCACATCGTCTCAGCTTACCCATGGAACACTCATGGCAGCCGAACATAACCTCTGCGTCTGCTGGGGTTCTTGCCTGTGCAATCATGGATGAGAACCCCAATGCACACTTGAAGCGCTTCGCATCGAGGTCGTCCATCACTATGTCTCGCATAGGCCGCCCTCACTTTCTCACCTTGCGTTTGCGCCCGCGCTGCGTGCGGCGCTTATGCCATTTCGTCTTGAGGTTCGTCTTTTTCATGGCGCCCTCCTTTGGCGAAAAGGGGCCGGGTTTTCCGGCCCCTCCGCTCCGGTCAGAACGGCATATCCGCCTCGCCCTTGGCGGGCAACATCGGGGCGCCGTCCTGCATATCCTTCGGGATGAAATAGTTGACCTGCGCGTAGGTCTTGCCGTTGTACTCGCGATGGTTCACGTTCGCCATCCCGATCTTCCCCAGCCACCGGTCAGTGTTCATCTCGCCGGGGCGAATACCGAAACTCGCGTAAATATCGCCCAGGTTCTTGTTGGTCCGGCTCGTCTCCTCATAGTTGAATACGAGGTAGTAAAAGAGCTTCCCCGTCTCTCCGGAAACCCTCAGTGTCAGCTTGATCATGGGGGCACCCGCCTTGCTGTACGTCTCCTCGGCCCCGTCGATGCGCACCTTGTGGTCTCCCTCGGGGATCAGCCTGGCCTGGCTCTCCTCGATGTACTCCTTCTCGTTGTAGTCCCAACTGATCATTGCGTTCCCCTCCTAATTTTTGTCGATATCCGGCATCGTTTCCCGCAGGGACTCCCCAAACGGCAATGCCGGTCCGTCTTCTTCGAGCTTGGACATGTACGCCTCAGCCGCACCCTCCGGCTCGGGGGGCTCCACGGGCGGCTGTTCCGGGACGGACTCCTTCATCTTCCCCTGGCGCTTGTAGAGATCCACCGCCAGACACTTCAAGTCCGTCTCCGTCCACTCCTTCGAGGGGCGCCCCTCGGTGATCTTCAACATGGCGTTTTGCGCGTGCTGCGGCACACCGTCGCACACCGCCAGGTAGCCGTCATAAAGGGCCTTCTTGCGTTCCGCGAGCGTTGGGATATAGTTGGGCTTCTGTGGGGGCGTCGCTTCGTCCTGGCCCGTCCTGGAGGGGCTGGCGGGGGTGTCCGGAGCATAATCAATCACCTCGGCGTCAATGGCCTCGACGGAACGGGGAGCGGATGGGTCCTGTGTGTCGATCTCCTCGCGGGTAACCAGACCGGAGAGGGAAAAGGCGCGCTTCAGCGCCATGCTCTCGGCCACCTTCAGAATCATCGCATGGGGGTACTGCCTCCACACGTTGTTGCCCTTGTTGTAGTCCCGGAAGGGGGCAAACACGTAGGCGGGGAAGCGGGTACCTTGCTTGTAGACCAGGGCGTAGGCCCCGAGAATACCGCCGCGCTTGCCTACACCGTAGGTGTGGGACACGCCGTCGACGGTCTTCTGAAAGGCGTCCCCTTCATACACCACGTCGGAGACCATGCCCTCGTAGCCCTTGTCGTTGTTCGCGATTTTCAAGTACCCGTCCCGGCTCGTCATGATGACCGGCTGCCCGCCGGCCTTGATGAACCAGATTTCCTTCGCGAAGGGATCCAGGCCGTAGGTCTGGGACAGGTGCAGAAACATCTTCAACTCGTTGTCGCTGGCCCCTTTGGCGACGGTGTTGCGGATGGTTGTTACCTCGTCGGGACTCCACTGGATCGCCTGTGTCTGCGGGCTCTCTGCCAATGCTGTCGTCATTTCGGGGTCCTCCTCAGCATACGGTTCCAAAGGGCAATGAGAATCTCCAACATAAGATTCCACTTGCTCATACAGTTTTCGGGCTCATCCATGTCTCTGGGGATATACAGTTGCATGGAATAAGCACACTGGGCTTTCGTGCATTCAACGGAGAGAATGGAACAGTCCATCCCAGCCTCGTCGTAAATGGTGCCATGAGCTGGTCCTCCACACTTTGGGCATGGAAGCACGCCGTCAGCTCTTTCGGTGAAGAAGATAGCGTCACTCATTTACGCCGCCCTCCTCTCGAACGCACCCTTGAGACGGTACAGATTCAGAGCCGCCTCGAAGACCTTCCACGCATCGCTCAGCGCGGGGGTATCGATCACGTGGTCGTCGAACCCCTCGTCCTCCGTGCGCCCGACGCGTAACAGCCGCACGCCGTCGACGGGATACCCGTTTTCGATCAGCATCTGCCAATAGGCCGAGACCTGGAACGTGTGTTCCGGGTACAGTCCTTTGCTGGTCTTGATGTCCACCAGCCAGCGCTTGCCGTCGATCTCCCCGTACCAGTCGATGGTCCCGCCGTACATGCAGGCCTCGCTGACAAGGGGCAGCTCGATGTTCAGGGTCTGCATCTTGTGTCCCGTCTGCCGCTCCCACTCGAAGAACGACAGGACAGCGTTCTCCGCAAGATCGACCTGTTCCGCGTTGTAGGCATCCCGATCCCAGGCAGGACCGCCAAGGTACTCCTGAATCATCTCGTGGGCCAGGGTGCCGATCTTCGCCGTCTCGTCAACGTAGGTCGTACTGTCGATGCCCTGCAATCCCAGCCCGTTGGCCCACTTCACCAGAGCTGGCTTGTTAATGACGCCAAGAACCGTTGTCACCCCCGGAACCCGCTTCCCATTGGCCAGCTTATAGATCGTGTGTGCCTTCGCCCTCTTGGCGATTTTCTTCTCAACTTGCATGGTTACCCTCCTGTGTTAGAATGGGCCCGGGCGTTGGCGCGCCCGGACTTTGTTGCGTTTGGTGTGGAAAGGCCCCTTGGCAGAGGGGCTTTTCTTATGCAGACTCTTGAGCATTGCCTCGTGGTGCTGGCGGAACGGGCATCCAGTACACGACCCTCAGCCCCCTTCCATGACGGGCTGGAATATAAAGTCCTTCTTCGTTGGAGTGCCGCGTTAGTAAATTGCTGTTGCTCAAATACACATCTTTATCGATGCCATCGCTGCAAAGAATCTGACACCCCGGCTCTGGGTGCCTGTCTTCCAATTTGATCCACGGTCCCGCCGGCCCACTCGAAGGCAAGATCGAGCCCCCCGGTCAAATGCCCGAGAACAAACTGAGTCCTCTTAATGGCATTTCGATCACGTCCCTTCTTTGTTATACTGGTCATGCGTGCTCAGCGCTTTTACTCCACGTCGATCCAGTCCTTCCCGAACCAGCAGAACGATCATGCGGCCGAAACTGCACCCCTCCAGCGCCGCGGCCGCACGTACCCGATGCTCGTCCGTGGCCGTTAAGGAGATGGAGAAATCTTGTTTCCTACTCATTTTTCTGCCCTCCTACTGCTTCTCCTCCAGCAGCCCCCGTACCTCGCGCCAGATAACCCACAGCACCCAGCACCACGCGCCGAGGACGACGGCCTGCTGCAGAACAAACGGCCATGTCCACCCTTCCATCACGCCCCCGCCTCCTCCGGAAGCCGTCCTACGACCTGCTGCCGCTCGATCCAGGCGTCCAGCATCCGTATGTCGTATCGCACCGCTCCGCCGATCTTCAGGTAGGGGATGGGAACCAGCCCGCCTTTTTCCAGTGCGGCCCTGAACGTCTCCTCGGTGTAGCGCAGCGGCGTTTCGCTGCGGAGAGAGCGTATCGTCCGGCCGGACAGGTTCAGGTATGCGGCTGCCTGCTCCTCGGCCAGCAGCCGCGGCGTTACCGGGGCTACGGTCTCCTTGGTCCTCTCCGCGTTAGTCTTTCGCTTCATTTGCCCTCACTCCCTTCCTCGCCCTTCCCATCACGGTACAATGACCGCAGAAGGGAGGTGATTCAAAATGATGTCTGAGCTTGTAATGACACACTGCCCCAACTGCCCGAAGGGGCGTGCTTTCCCTAACTCTTTGAGATGGCGAAAAATCGATGTTGGTTCCGACTTCACGGGGAAACAGGGGTTGATTCAAGCCATCGAGGTGTATTGCCAGAACTGCCGTTGCACGCTTTCCGTCACTCCGATTCTGAAATAACCGAGGATGTGTTTGGGCAGCCGTTTTTCAGCGCCTGCACGGAACGCAGCCACTCGCTGGCGACGCTGAGGATATGCTCTTTCTCGGCGTCGCCTCCTTCCGAGGTCCCCTCCGCTTGGAAGCTGAGCTGCCACAGAATCTCCTCGATCTGGATATTCCCCACAATGTCTATTTGGAATTTCATCACGCCCCCGCCCCCTTCCACTTCTGCTGCTGTGCCCAGGCCTCGTCAAACCGCGCGGCCATTTCGTCCAGCATCAGCTTTTTTGCCTCCTCGCGATCCAGGTTCGCGGTCTTGATGTTGACCATCGCGGCGATGCGCTGCGGCGAGACGGACATCACGCGCTGCTCCGGCGCGTTTGCCGCCATGTTCAGAACCTCCATTCTCAAATCCCCCTCTCTGTCGTAAATCAAGGTGAACTCCCGTGTCTCCTCCGCCGGCCCGTTCAAAAGCTCCGCCTCGCTGACACCAAGGACCTCGCAGAGCCTGACGATCTCGGAGGCACGGGGCTCGCGCTGACCGGACTCCCAGCGACGGACGGTGTTTTCATGGACCCCTACTTTTTCTGATAGGGCAAATTGAGATAACCCCAATTTTGTTCTCCATTCTTTTAACCGCATCTTTTCACCTCCCAAACCGCCCCGTTTGTGTCGAAATAATACACTCCAAATTTATGCATGTCAATAGAATGCAACACAAATGGAGCGCACAAGCAACATTTTTAGGTCTGGAATTAAGCAACCCAAACGGATATATTGTGTTGGGAGGGAAGTAATATGAGCCTCGGGACAAGGTTGAAGATGCTCCGTAAGCAAATGGGTTTTTCGCAAGAACGCTTAGGAGATTTGGTTGACGCCCATGTTAATACTGTTCGGCGGTGGGAAAATGGCTCTCGTTCTCCGGACACGGAGATGCTCCAAAAACTCGCCCGAGCCCTCGACACCTCAACGGGTTACCTCTTGGGGGAGACCGACGATCCTAAGCGTTACACGAGCAGATTGTCGGAATTGGTAGGAACCGATGGGAATGAGTCCTCTCTTCTTATAACATCGAAACATGGCATCTCCGGGAGTTCCGAAGCGGAGAGTCCGTTGCCCGAATCCAACGTTCGGCTGCTCTCTGAGCGGATTGTGGAGATCCCCGTTTACCCTATTTCCGCCTGCATGGGGAAGGGGTTCGACAATGAAGGAGGGGCGTGTGCGGCCATCGATACCTTGTATCTCTCACGCGACAGCGTGGGGGTTGACGCTCCCGAAAGACCCTTTGCCTTGCTTGTTGAAGGGAACTCGATGAGCCCAGCCATTGAAGATGGAGAACGAATTGTCGTGAACCCGAACATTACGCTTGGGCGCGGGGATGTTTGCTTGGCTCGTATTCGCTCAAACGGATACTTGCGGGATGCAGTTAAGTTCTATTTTCCAAGGCCAGGCGGCGGGTGCATTCTCAAATCGTCGGAAACAAGTGGAATTCCACCATTGGAATTCACACCTCAAGAAGTAAAAGACAACGACGTGGTTATTGTGGGCAGGGTCGTTTACATCGACACAGGGCGAAAGATTTGAAGGGCGAAGGGAAGGGTGAGGGGTCGTGGCTTCGGAAACGGTGGAAAGCGTTCTGAAGAATATCAACCAAGACAACAATGGAGGAATATTTCTTCCGTATGTCCAGCGAGACTTTGTCTGGGAGAAGAAGAAAATTTATTCTCTGCTCGATTCCCTCATGCGTGGATATCCGATAGGCACGATCCTCACATGGGAAACGGATGAAGCCATTGATTATCGCCCTTTTGTTCGTGACTACAACGAAAACTACGACTTCGACGCAACCGTCAAGGAAGGAGAGAGCGGGACCAACAGGCGCTATGTTCTTGACGGGCAACAGCGTCTCCAAAGCCTTTTCATCATCAGAGAGGGCTCTTATGACGGTGGCGTTCTTTTCTTCGACCTCAACAGCAATCCTGATACTTCGGCTTATTCTTTTCAATTCCACTCTAAGACCTATAAAAAGCCAGGATGGCTGAATGTCCCCGAGTTTCTGGCGATGAATTTCAAGGGGCTTACTTCTCTTGATCTGGAAGATGCGGGGCTTATACCCGACTGCGGCAAAGACAAGGATAAGCGCTCTCGCATGATGAAAAATGCTCTGAAACTTTACGATGTTCTAAAGACAAAAAAGAACATCCCTATCCAAAACCTCGCCTCGACAGATGATATCGGAATGGATGATCTTGCCGAGATATTCGTCCGCATCAATTCCGAGGGAGTTGTCCTTGAAAAGGCCGACCTCATCATGGCTCTTCTCAGGGGAAAGTGGCGGAGGTCTAATAAGAACATCGGCCAGCTTGTTAATACGATTCGGGCGAGGGGATTCAACAATCCCAAAGACTTTATTCTCCAGTGCTGCGTCGCCATGTTAAGTGGGAAGGTTCCGGGGAGGGGGACAAAAAACGGGCTAGCGCAGTTGTTTGCAGACCCCAGGGTTCAAGATAACCTGGAGGGGAACATCGCTAAAATCAGCGAGGCTATCATGGACGTCGTGTCCTTCATAGCGGAGTTTAGCTTCCTCCCACCCAGCAAAATCCCGACGTATAACCCGATTCTCATTCTGGCCTGTTATCGATATGCCCATGGGCAAGAGGCTTGGAAGGGGATAAGGGATAAAGCAAAGGCTTTCCTCTTCGCCACGCTTTTGACCAAGGCTCTGTCGGGGCAATCTCAAAAACTGATGGAGACTCTGCTTGCGCAGGTCATGAGAAACTCCGCCTTCGATCTCTCCGCCATAGAGCGAACCTGCAAAGCCAGCAAGAAGGATATCAACGTTGACATCGATGCGCTTTTGGACATCAAGATTGACGACCAGCTTGCCTTGCTCGTCATGCACCTCGTTTATCAAGGGGTGCCTGGGTACGACCCCAAAACGATGACCGTGAAGGACCACATATTCCCCAGGAGCGAAGTATCCACTTATAGGGTCAACAACAGGGGGAGAAGGGTATACGTAATAAAGCAGTACGACAGTATTGTAAATTGCGAAATGTTGACGGACGAAAAAAACCGAGAGAAGGCGGACCTTCTTCCCAAAGAATATTTTGCAGTCTTACGAGAAAAAGGGGAGCTGCATGACTTCTTGCAGTTGCATAGGATTCCAGAACCCCAAGCTGGCGCTATCAACATTTGGGATATACATTTCTTCAGGGAGTTCCTTGAGCAACGACGCGGGTGGATACGAGGGTTTATTGACCAAAACCTCCAAGGACTTGTCAGCACTAAGGTTAAGAGAAGAAGGACAACCAAGGCGACGCCAGAATCTTAATTTTCTCTTGATCTTTGGGCACCCCCATCCGCTCAAGCACGTCGCTCTGATAGGGTTGCGGGATCGCGTGATGCGAGGAACGCATAAAGTCCTTTGCGAGGGGTTGTGTCGTTTGACGCAAGAGTTCGAGGTCGTTCATTACATAGATGGCGACAAAGATATTTTTCAGGATTGGCTTGATTCCCTGCGCGATGTTCAGGGGCGGATCGCCATTCTCAGACGCATCAATCGCCTACAGGCTGGCAACTTTGGGGATCATCATTTTTGCCGGGATGAAGTTTCGGAGCTTGTCCTTGATCAGGGGCCGGGGTATAGAGTCTACTATTCTCTGGTTGGAGAGAAGTTGGTTTTGTTGCTCTGCGCGGGCGCCAAGGGATCCCAGGGCAGGGACATAGACCGCGCGGTCACGTATCTGAAAAAGTACAAAGAGGTGAATCAGAGATGAAAAACTGCATCAGCCACAAAGAGGCGACAATAGAGAGCTTTGTAAGAGACCCGGAGTTTGCGGAGGCCTACCTCAAGGAAGTCCTGTCCGATGGGGACATGGCGGAAATTCGCCAGGCTCGTTCCTGGGTAGAGGAGGCGAGGAGCCGAAGACAGGACGCCATCATGGCTTGATTCCGCCCCACTCCGCCGGCTGCACGGTTAGAGTGACTTAAGGAGGATCCTCCGATGCCCCTGTGGGACCGAATCGTCTCTCTGTTCCGCTCTGCTCCAGCGCCCCGACCTCCACGGCCGCAGGTTCATGGTCGCGTGGTCTGGGGCGATATCGATGACCTCGCATCTCCCGTTCCCGAAGCGCTTCCTCCGGCCTCCGAGTTGGAGACGCTAGCCCCGGAGTCCGGAGAGGTGAAGGTGCTCGTCGGAGAGCCGGCTGTTTCCGTGCCCCTCCCGGATATCGACTTCCCCGGATACGCCGAGTTCTCCGGAACCGTCGAAGGGGCCGATCCGCTCCTGTGCCCGATCTGCCACACGCTCGTCCTGAAGGAGGATCGGCTGCCTCTGCAGTCCCCCCAGGCGGTTCATCGCTCCTGCTATCAGAAATACTACGACGCCTTCTCAAAAATCACTTCGGTCGAGTCCGCTCGAGCCTTGTTTGCCAGGGAGCCGAAAGCCCTGCACTGCTTCCATTGGATTCACGAACACTGGCCCACCTATCCCCCGGATTGGGATGTCCGGCGCGAACGTGTTTTGAAGCGGGCGGGATGGGAGTGCGAGGAGTGCGGGGAGCGTGAGGACGAGCTCGATGTCCACCACAAAATACCCATATCGCAGGGAGGGCTGCATTCTCCGGACAACCTGATCTGCCTTTGCAGGGACTGCCACGAGAAGGCGCATGGACGGACTTTAGGAGCTCCATCGCCAGCCGTAAAAAAGGAGAGCGCCTACTCTCGCAGGATGGCCTTGCTTGCGGAGGCGATGCAGGACGGGACGGCAGTCCGCTTCCATTATCGGGATCAGAAGGGGAAGGAGACCGACCGGGTTTTCTCGCCGAAGGCATGGGAGACCCGCCACGGCGTCCAGTGCATCAAGGGGTATTGTCACCTCCGCAAGTCCAATCGTACCTTCATCGTCCGACGCATGTCGAAGGTGGCCGTAGGATAGTTGTGTGCCATTTATTGTAGGGGAGGTAATGTTATGGCAATTTTCAAGTGTAAGGATTGTGGCAAAGAAGTCTCCGATAAGGCCGTGGCGTGTCCGGGGTGCGGAAGAATGTTTACTCCTGAGGAGAAAAAAGCGGGAGTGAAAAAACAGCGGATGGTGCTCTGGTTACTCGCGAGCCTGGCGCTTATCTCGGTGCTCTGGGGGCTCTTTTTAGAACTACGGTGATATCCGCAAAGGGGAGTTTGGGGAGGATCTATGAAGCCTCAAGAAAGAATTCTCATCCTTGTCAAAACCTGCCCGGAACCAAGTAAGGGCTATGTAGAAACCACTTGCGTTGCCGGAATAACGGAGGCTGGGGAGATGCGCAGGATTTTCCCCGTCCCCTTCCGTTTTCTCGATGAAGAGAAACGGTTCAAAAAATGGCAGTGGATCACAATCGAGACGGAGGCAGCGGTAGGCGACAACCGGAAGGAAAGCCGTCGGGGCGACTTCGATACGATTCAGCTTCAAGAGCTCATGAAGAGTGGAACAGGCTGGCGAGCCCGAATGGAGTGGCTAAGGCGAGTTCCACGGATACAGGGATTCCTCTCCCCTGATCAGGGAAAACTCTGTACCCCAGCTGTTCCCGATGAAATTTCGCTTGCTCTGTGTGTTCCTGATGGCCCTGTGAGTCTGGAGATCAAAAAGGGCGCGGAGGACTGGACCTCGAAAGAAAAAGAAGCCCTGCTGCAAAGCGATAATCCTCTTTTTTCAAGGAGAGCGCTGGAGCTTCCTCCGGCACTGAAGAAGATCCCCTATGCTTTCTACTACCTTTTTGAAGCTCCTGTTGTCGGAGGCGGCGTGAAAAAAGTTCGTCTCAAGATCACGGATTGGGAGATCGGGGCATTGTATTGGCGTTGTGTAAGGGAGCACGGCGATGATTGGGAGAGTTTCTTTCGGAATAAATATGAGGCCGAAGCAAACAAGCTCGGCCCCATGATCCTGATGGGCAATATGCACCGACACCCCGATCAATGGCTTGCCATAAGTGTGTTTTTTCCA
>ERZ773099.2402-NODE-2402-length-12863-cov-17.365319_pt1 | contig 12863 bp, 7 predicted proteins | sample MGYA00511120_ERZ773099 | MGnify/ENA primary metagenome ERZ773099 (study PRJEB29015, sample SAMEA2738012) | human oral metagenome | biome: human oral; feature: human-associated habitat; material: dental | place: China | collected 2104 ... | reverse complement strand
CTAGGACGACGCCCTCTCACGGCGTTAACACCGGTTCAAATCCGGTTGGGGGTACTCCTGCGGGAGGGTCTTGCGGCCCTCCCGCTTCTCGTTGTGACGGCGCCGCGTCCGGGGCGCGCGCCGGGCCGCCGTCCCGCCTCCGGTGCCCGGCCCGCGGGGGCGCGCCGTGGTCGTCCGCGCACGACCCGCGTGTTCGGTCGCGACCCGTTTCGCGCCGCTCCGTCCCGCCTCCACCGTCCGGCCTGTGCGCATCGTGCCCTCAGCGCGGCCCGCGCGCGTGCTCGGCGTAGAAGTCGGCCAGGCGGTGCGTTCCCGTGGCGGGCGCGACGCAGTCGTGGAGCATGCTCCACACCGCGAAGCGGGCGGTGTCGCCCTTGCGGGGGCTGGCCATGGCCGTGGCCCGGACCGCGGGGCGGACGAGCCATTGGGGCGCGGTGACGACGCGCGCCCGCCTGCCCAGGACGTGGAACGCCGTGCGCGCCCACTGCTCCCACGTGAGGGTGTCGGGGCCGCCCACGTCCCACTGCCCGGCGTCCCCCGATTCCACGCGGTCGGCGATGTAACGGGCCAGGTCGGCCCCGTGCACGGGGTTGATCCGCGCCTCGCGCCTCATGACGGCGACCAGGCCGTGGCGGGCCATCGACAGGAGGGCCATCATGTCGGAGAAGTAGGCGGGCGGGTTGATGATCTGCGCGGTGATCCCGGATCCGGCGAGGGCGCGCGCGAAAGCGGTTTTGGCGCGGGTGAGCCGGGTGGGGCAGCGCTCGGCGCCGAGGGCGTTGACGTAGGTGAAGGAGTTGGCCCCGTGGCGCAGGGCCGAGGCGAGGACCGCCTTGTTGGCGAGGTTGTCGATCGTCCACGGATCCGCGTTCTGCCTGGTCACACCAAGCGCTGAGACGACGTGGTCGCTCCCGGCGGCGGCTCCGGCCGTGGTCCGGGGGTCGGTGATGTCCCCGACGATCCAGTGGTCGACGAGGCCGTCCAGGGACGGGGCGCCCCACGGCCCGGCGGAGCGGGCGCGTTCGGCGTCCCGCACGATCGCCGTGGTCGTGTGGCCGCGGCGGTGGAACTCCGCGACGAGGTGCCTCCCGAGGTACCCGGTCGCCCCGGCGATTGTGATTGTGCTCATCCGCGCTTCCTCCACTTCATTGTGAGCGCCCGCGGGTTGGTCCGCCGGGGCGTTCCCAGCTTACCAATTCGTGGACAGCTATGTCCAAGAATTGGGGGGCGATCCGGACCGGGGCGCGCGGGCCCTCAGGGCGCGCCGGGCGCGCCCAGCAGCCGCGCCATCACCGCGCGCACGAGGGCGCGGGAGTCGGAGTGCCCCTCGGCGCGCGAGGCCATCCACCGGTCCAGGGCGGCCGCGACCGCCCACACGAGCTCGGCGTGGAGCTCTTCGGGGAGCTCTTCGTCGAGTGCGCCCAGGCGGCGGCCCGCGCGCACGACCTCGGCGCACCACCGCCTCGCCCCGCGCTCGAAGGACGCGCGCCTGGCGGAGGCGGGGGCGTCGGACATGTGGAAGAGGCGCGCGGTCGCCGCCAGGTCCGGGTCGGTGCCCGCTTCGGCCAGCGCGTCAACGAAGCCGAACAGGCGGGGCCAGAAGGTCTCGGCGGTCAGGGCGCCGGGGTCGGGGGGCGGCGCGCACACGGCGAGGCGGGACAGCCCGTCGGCGAAGGCCTCGTCGAGCAGCGCCTCCTTCCCGTCGAAGAAGTAGTAGAAGGAGCTGCGCGGGAAGCCGGAGGCGCGCAGGACGGAGCTCAACGAGGTCCCCGCGTACCCCAGGCGCGCGAAGGAGGAGCGCGCCTCGCGCATGAGGGCGCCGCGCCGGTCGATGTCGATGGGTTTGCGGGGACGTGCCATCGTCTGCCTCCGCGGTGGTGGGGATGCGGTCGTCGGGCACCAGGCTACCCGAGGCGCCCACGCCCGCTCCCGCCGCCGCTCTGGGGACCGCTGGGCGTCGGCCGCCGGACCGCCGAGTGAACCCGCGCCCGTCCGGCGGACAGAGCCCTGGTGAGCGCCCATTGAGCTTTTGCAGAAACCTTGCAGAAACAAATCCGGGGCTTCTAAAGTGGAGGCACCCCCGTCCCCCGGGGCGACCAACACAATGGACGAAGGAGTCTTCGTGCGCACTCTCATCCGCTGGAAACACAGGAGAAAACACCGGGCGTCGATAAGCGCCGCCCTCGCCGCCGCGGCCTCGCTGGCCCTGGGCGGCCTCTCGTCGCTGGGCGCGCCCGCCCTGGCGGCGGACACCCCGCCCACCGGCGCCCAATCAGGGGCGCCCACCGAGACCGCTCCCGACCTCGTCACCATCCCCGGCTCGCACAACACCGCGATGGGCTGCGCCTCGCAGTGGCAGCCCGACTGCTCCAGCGCCGCCCTGGCGCGCGACCCCGAGTCCGGCCTGTACACCGCCTCCTTCGACCTGCCCAAAGGCGACTGGGAGTACAAAGTCGCCATAGGGGGGACCTGGGATGTGAGCTACGGCGCCAATGGCACCCCCGGCGGGGCGAACATCGCCTACTCCACCACAGAGGCGGCCACGGTGACCTTCTACTACGACCCGGCCACCCACCGCGTGTGGAACACCGCCGACGGCCCCGTCATCACCCTGCCCGGATCCCTGCAGTCCGAACTGGGCTGCACCCGCGGCGACAACGGCGGCGACTGGGCGCCCGACTGCCTCGCCCCCCTCATGGTGCCGCGCGGCGACGGGACGTGGACCTACTCGACCGATAGGCTGCCCGCGGGCTCCTACGAGCTCAAGGTCGCCCACGGGCTCTCGTGGAACGAGAACTACGGGGTCGACGGCGCCCCGGGCGGCGCGAACTACTCATTCAACACGAAGGCCGGCAATCTCGTGACATTCACGTACACGCTCGCCACCCACAAACTCGACATCGATGTCGCCGACGCCCCCCTCAAGGGCGTGGGCGAGCAGCGCGCCTACTGGGTGGGTGAGAAGACCCTCGCCTGGCCCGTCTCCCTGCTGCCCGACGGCGTCAGCCGCGAGCAGGTGGTCTCCGGCGAGGCCGGACTGGCCTACACGCTCGTCACCGCTCCCGAAGGGGGCGCCGGCGTGGACGAGGGCGCGGTCAGCGGCGGCGACAGCCACCCCCTGACGGTGACCGGGGACCTGCCCTCCCAGGTGACCGACGCCCACCCGAACCTGCGGGGCTACCTGGCCCTCGGCATCGGCGACTCCCTCACCTCCGAGCAGGTGCGCGAGGCGCTGCGCGGCCAGGTCGCCGTCGCGCAGGGCCGCAGCGGCGGCGCGCTCAGCGCCTTCACCGGGGTCCAGCTGGCCCCCGTCCTCGACGAGGTCTACGCCGCCACCGCGCGCGACGGCGCCCTCGGCGTCACCTGGGCCGACGGCGCCCCCTCCTTCGCGCTGTGGGCCCCCACCGCGCGGAAGGTGTCGCTGCTGACGTGGAACACCTCCGACCCGACGGGCTCGGCGGCCGAGGCCGCCGACGAGGCCGTGCGCACCGAGGCGCAAGCCGGCGCGGACGGAACCTGGCGGGTCGCGAACGCGGACGGCGCGATCACCAAGGGCGCCCAGTTCCAGTGGGAGGTCGAGGTCTACGTGCCCTCCACCGGCAAGGTCGAGACGAACACCGTCACCGACCCCTACTCCGTCGCCCTGACCACCGACTCGACGCGCTCGGTGGCCATCGACCTCTCGGACGGGGCGCTCGCGCCCGCCCAGTGGGCCTCCACCCCCGCCCCCAAGGTCCGCAACGACGCCTCGCGCGCCATCTACGAACTGCACGTGCGCGACTTCTCCGCCAAGGACCAGTCCGTGCCCGAGGAGATGAGGGGCACCTACAAGGCGTTCACCGTCTCCGGCTCGGCCGGCATGACGCACCTGGGCGAGCTGGCGGGGGCCGGGATGAACACCGTCCACCTGCTGCCCACCTTCGACATCGCGACCATCCCCGAGAAGCGCGCCGAGCAGAAGACCCCGCAGATCCCCGAGGGCGCGGGGCCCGCCTCGGAGGAGCAGCAGGCCGCTGTGAGCGCCGTCGCCGACGAGGACGCCTTCAACTGGGGCTACGACCCGCTGCACTGGATGGCCCCGGAGGGCTCCTACGCCACTGACGCCAACCAGAACGGCGGGGGGCGCACCGTCGAGTTCCGCGAGATGGTGGGAGCTCTGCACGCCACCGGACTGCAGGTGGTGCTCGACCAGGTGTACAACCACACCGCCGCCTCCGGGCAGGACGCCAAGTCCGTGCTCGACAGGATCGTGCCCGGCTACTACCAGCGCCTCAACGCCTCGGGCGGGGTGGAGAACTCCACGTGCTGCTCCAACGTGGCCACGGAGAACGCCATGAGCGAGCGGCTCATGATCGACTCCCTGGTGATGTGGGCGCGCCACTACCACGTCGATGGATTCCGCTTCGACCTCATGGGCCACCACTCGCGCCAGACCATGGAGCGCGCCAAGGCCGCCCTGTCCCAGCTGACGCTGGAGGCCGACGGGGTGGACGGATCCAGCCTCTACCTGTACGGGGAGGGCTGGAACTTCGGCGAGGTCGCGAACAACGCGCTGTTCACCCAGGCCACGCAGGGCCAGCTCGACGGCACCGGGATCGGCGCTTTCAACGACCGGCTCCGTGACGCCGTCCACGGCGGCGGCCCCTTCGACGAGGACCACCGCGTCTACCAGGGATTCGGCTCGGGGGCGTTCTCCGACCCCAACGGGCTGGACACCAGGAGCGAGGCGGAGCGCCAGGCCGACTACCAGCACAGGGTGGACCTGGTCAAGATCGGCCTGACGGGCAACCTCAAGGGCTACGCGATGACCACCTACGACGGGCGCGCCGTGACCGGCGAGCAACTGGACTACAACGGCCAGGGGGCCGGCTACGCCTCCCAGCCCGCCGAGTCCGTGAACTACGTCGACGCCCACGACAACGAGACGCTCTTCGACCTGCTCACGTACAAGCTGCCCACGTCCGTGCCGATGGGCGACCGGGTGCGCATGAACACCCTGTCGCTGGCGACCGTGGCCCTCGGCCAGTCGCCCTCGTTCTGGTCGTCGGGCACGGAGATCCTGCGCTCGAAGTCCCTGGACCGCGACTCGTTCAACTCGGGCGACCACTTCAACGCCATCGACTGGACCGGGCAGGACAACGGCTTCGGCGCGGGCCTGCCCGTCGCCTCGAAGAACGGCGACAAGTGGCCGATCATGAGGCCGCTGCTCGAGGACGCCTCCCTCAAGCCGGCCCCCGCCGACATCGCGTCGGCCAAGGGCCAGGCCCTGGACCTACTGCGCCTGCGCGCCTCAACGCCGCTGTTCTCCCTGGGCTCCGCGGAGCTCATCGGGCAGAAGGTCTCCTTCCCGGACGCCGGTGCGGCGCCCGGCTCCCTCACGATGCTCGTGGACGACACAGTGGGGGCCGACGCCGATCCCGCCCTGGACGGCGTGCTCGCGGTGTTCAACGCCACGGACAAGCCCCTGACCCAGACGGTCGGCGCCCTGGCAGGGCGGCCGTTCCAGCTCAGCGAGGTCCAGGCGGGCGGATCGGACGAGGTCGTCAAGGGCGCTGCGTTCGACGCGGCGACCGGCACGCTGACCGTTCCGGCGCGCACAGTCGCCGTGTTCACCCAGGCCACGGGCGGCGTCGGGCCCCAGCCGCTCACGGGGCAGTGGATGAAGGACGGATCCCGCTGGTGGTACCGCTACTCCGACGGCACGTACCCGAGCTCGACCCGGCTCACGATCGACGGCGCGGACTACGCCTTCGACGCCCAGGGCTGGATGGTGACAGGTTGGGACAGCACGGACGGGCAGTGGCGCTACTACGGCTCCTCCGGCGCCGCTGTCTCGGGCTGGCTGCACGACGGCGGGTCCTGGTACTACCTGGATCCGGCGGATCGGGCCATGGCCACCGGATGGCTCGAACTGGGCGGCACCTGGTACCACCTGGCGCCCTCGGGCGCGATGACGACCGGCTGGGCCAGGGTCGATGGCCAGTGGTACCACTTCGCCCCCTCGGGCGCCATGGACCGCGGGTGGTTGTACGTGCGAGGCTCCTGGTTCTACCTCACGGACTCGGGAGCGATGGCCATCGGCTGGGTCCCCGTTGACGGGTCCTGGTACTACATGCACGCCTCCGGCGTCATGGCCACTGGAATCCAGGTCATCGACGGCACCACCTACCGTTTCTCCTCATCAGGGCGGTGGATCGGCTGACCCCTTCGTGAGAGGACGGGCGGGGCCCGCGGCCTTGTGGTCGCGGGCCCTGTCCTGTGGTGTTCTGGGCGGGGGCCGCGCCTGGCCGCTCGGGTTCCCCTCGTCGGAGTCATGCACTGAGAAGTGGCCCGGCAGGGTGTGAGCGCCGTTCGTTCTGCAAGCGATACCGCGCTCTCAAAGGGACGCCGCGCCCGTCAGGCGCACGACCGGACCCCAGCCGCTCGCTGTCCGGGTGCTATCGCTGTGAGAACGGGCCTGCGGCTCTCCCTGCGGGCCTGTGAACCGCATTGGGGTAGGGAACCACCCATTGGGGTAGGCGAGTTGCCGTGCCAGTGGGCCTGCACGACCGTCGCACCTGGTGCCGACGAGGGCCACCGGCGCGGACGTTGGTTATAGGAACCGACGTGCGTTGTCCTCACCGACGCGCGTTATCGGCACCAGCGCGCGTTGTCCGCACCGACGCGCGTTGTTGACATGAGCGCGCGTTATATCCCCCTCGCGGCGCCAATAACCCCCTCGCGGTGTCGTCGACAACCCCCTCGTGGCGCCGACAACGCGCGCCCGCCTCGAGCACGCGGCCGTTGTTCGTGCCCGCGGCCCTTTGGGGGAGCCGTCGAGCGGCCGGGTGCTGGTGCCGTGTGCTCGAATTCTTGTGGTGGTGTGTTCGTATTTCCGGCCGTCGTGCGCCTATGCTCCTTCCCGCCGTCGCGCGCCTATGCTCCTGCGGTGGCGAGCCCGGACTCGCGCCAGTGGGCCCCGGGCTGTGCGACGCCCCCGGGTACGCGCACAAGGCGGCCCCTTCTTCCACGGACTCGGCGCGGGGCAGTGCCTCCCCGGTTACGCACACAAGGACCCTGATTTACGCAACACGCGCCGCACACAATGGCGGGATCAAGCCCTTGTGTGCGACATGGGCCGGGGCATGCTGCCGTGCCGATGCGCCCGGTCCGAGGCGGGCCGGCGCGTGCTGCCGTGCTGGTGCGACATGGTCCGGGGCGGGCCGGCGCGTGCTGCTGTGCCGGTGTGCCCAGTCCGGGGCGGGCCGCAGCGCCTCAGCGGGCGCGCACCGAGGTTCTCCAGACGGGGGAGGTGGGGAGGGTGCGGACGCGGCCGACGGCTCCGGGGGAGGGGGACTCGATGGCGGCGATCACCTCCTGGACGGCCAGGCGCGTCATCTCGCGCAGCGGCCACTCCACCGTGGTCAGCCCCAGGCGCTCGACCGAGCGGGGCTCCTGGTTGCCGAACCCCAGGACGGAGAGCCTCTTGGGGACCGGGATGTCCAGGTCGCGCGCCGCTGCGATGACGCCGGGGGCCTGGGAGTCGTCGGCGACGCAGACGAGTTCCAGCCGCGGGTCCTGGGACAGCAGGGTGAAGGCCGCCTGGTAGGCGGTGGCCTCGTCCCAGTCGGGCAGCGAGATCATGCGGGCGCGGTCGCCGAAGCGCGCGAGGACGGGGTTCTGGCGCGAGTGGTTCGTGTTGGGGCCCGCGATGAAGACGGCGTGGGCGGCCTCGCCCGAGGGCAGGTCGGTCCTCCTGATGATGGCCGCGACCCCGGCCGACTCGTCGATGCGCACCAGTGCGGCCCCGTCGGCGGAGTCGTCGGCCTCGATCATGGACATGCCGACGACGGGGATGCCCATGTTCCACAGGAGGGCGGAGGAGAAGCGCTCGCCGGACGTGGTCTCGCGGATGACCCCGGCCAGCTGGGTGTCGCCCATGACCGAGCGGATGACCTCCGCGTCCGATGGGTCGTCGCTGGACTGGAAGAGGGGGACCAGCAGGTACCCGCGCCGTTGTATCTCGATCATCGCCGTGGTGAGCACGGTGTGGACGACCGGGACGAAGGGGTCGTCGGGCAGCTCGGCCATGAGCAGCGCGATGAGGTGGGAGTTGCCCGAGCGCAGGGAGCGCGCGGCGGCGTTGGGGATGTAGTTGAGCTCGCGGGCGATGCGCTCGACCCGGGCGATCGTCGCCTCGGAGATCTTCACCTGGCGCCCGCGCCCGTTGAGGATGAGGGATACGGTCGACGGCGCGAGGCCCGCTTCCCTGGCGACGTCGGCACGGGTCACGCGTTCCACGGCGGCTCCTTCGGCTTGGTTCGGCGGATTCGTTCTCCCAAGGGGACTATAACGTGTTAGTCTACTTCCTGGCCCCGCCCGGAGCAGGGTTATGGACCCAATGGAGGTGTCGAAGTGGACGCACGCGTCACTCCCCAATCGTATTCCCCGTCGGCGGGCGCCCTGTGCCCCCCGCGCTCGTGGCTGACCGACGAGCCCACGATCAGCCTCAACGGCTCCTGGGACTTCGTCCACCACCCGCGCCTGCCCGACCCCTTCGACGACCCGGAGAAGCCCTCGCCGTGCCCGGTCCTGGGCCCCTGCGCCGAACGGATCGACGTGCCCTCCCACTGGGTCATGGCGCCGCACGGGCGCTGGGGCAGCCCGGCGTACACGAACGTCGACTTCCCCTTCCCCGTCGACCCTCCCCATCCCCCGGCCGACAACCCCACCGGCGACTACCGCCGTGCCTTCGACGTCCCCGCCCAATGGGTGGGGGACGGGCAGATCCGCCTGCGCTTCGACGGCGTGGAGTCCCAGGCGCGCGTGTGGGTGAACGGGACATGGATCGGCATGTTCACCGGCTCCCGCCTCGCCCACGAGCTCGACATCACCGGCGCCGTGCGACCCGGCGCGAACGAGGTGGTCGTGCGGGTCAGCCAGTTCTCCTCCGGGTCCTACCTGGAGGACCAGGACCAGTGGTGGCTGCCCGGGATCTTCCGCGATGTCGAACTGCGCCACTTGGGAGCCGCCTCGGTCCACGACGTGTGGCTGTCGACCGACTACCGGGACGGCGAGGGGCGCGTGCGCGTCGAGGCGCTGGCGCCCGGCGGGGGAGGCGGCGCCCTGGACGGGGTCCTCCGCCTCGTCGGAGCGGAAGGGGAGGGGGCGGCCCTGCCCGTGCGGCTCGGGCCCGGGCCCGGCGGGCGCCACCGGAGCGGGTGGATCGACTGCGGCCCCGTCCGCCCCTGGTCGCCCGACCAGCCGGCGCTCTACCGCGCCGAGCTCGCCCTGGACGGCGCGGCGCCCCGGGAACTGAGGATCGGTTTCACGCGCGTCGAGGTCGTGGGGGGCCAACTGCGCGCCAACGGGGCGCCCCTGGTCTTCAACGGCGTCAACCGCCACGAGATCCGCCACGACCGCGGCCGCGTCTTCGACGAGGCGTGGGTCCGCGAGGACCTCGCGCTCATGAAGTCCCTGGGCGTCAACGCCATCCGCACCTCCCACTACCCGCCCCACCCGCGCGTCCTGGATCTGGCCGACGAGATCGGCCTGTGGGTGGTGCTCGAGGGCGATATCGAGACCCACGGCTTCGAGGGCGCCGACAGGGCGTGGGCGGACAACCCGTCGGACGACCCGCGCTGGGCGGACGCCTTCGACGAGCGCACGAGGCGCGCTTTCGAGCGCGACAAGAACCACCCCTCCATCGCCCTGTGGTCACTGGGCAACGAGTCCGGCACCGGGGCGAACCTGGCAGCGGCCGCCCGCTGGATCCACGAGCGCGCCGAGGGGGCCCTGGTCCACTACGAGGGCGACCACGCCATGGAGTACGCCGACGTGTACTCGCGGATGTACCCGGCGCTGGAGGAGGTCGCGGCGGCCCTGGACGACTCCAACCCGCGGGCCCCCATCGCCGTGCCCGGCCATCCCAGCGCGGAGGTGGACGGGGAGGCCCGGGCGCGCGCCCGGCGCGCCCCCTACCTGATGTGCGAGTACCTGCACGCCATGGGAACCGGGCCCGGGGGCGCTGCCCTCTACGCCGCCCAGATGGACCACCCCCGCCATGCGGGCGGCTTCGTGTGGGAGTGGCGCGACCACGCCCTGGACCAGCGCCACGGCGGCGCCCTCCGCCTCGCCTACGGCGGCGACTTCGGGGAGCCCATCCACGACGGCACATTCGTGTGCGACGGGCTGGTGGACGCCCACTCCAGGATCTACGCGGGGACATGGGCCTGGGCGCGGGCGATGGCCCCCGGCGCCCCTGCCCTGCGCGCGCTCGCGGCCAAGCGGGCGCGTGTGGAGGAGCGGGACGCGGACGGGGCGCGCGCCCTGCGCGGCCTGGCCCAGTGGTGCGCCGCCCACGGGGAGGACGGCGCGGAGGCGCCCGAGGGGGCCCTCCACGCCGTGGACGTCGACGCCACGGGCGCGTGGACGGCGCTGGGGGGACTGCCGGTGCGGGCGTCCGTGAGCCTGTACAGGGCCCCCACCGACAACGACCGCGGGCGCGGGCCCCTGGACTACTGGGGCCTTGACGAGGAAGGCGTGGGGCCGATGGGGGAGGGGCTGAACCGGCCCGGGGTGTCCCGCGCGGACCGGTGGGAGGAGGCGCGCCTGGCCTTCGTGCGCCGCAGCCCCCGCTCCCTCCTCGAGCGCTCCGACGGCGCGCGCCTGGTGCACGAGCGCTGGGGCGCGGCGTCCCGCCAGTTCGGCGTGGACGCGCGCTCCGAGTCCCGTCCCCTGCGGATCGGGCTGGCCGGGCCGTGGGGGCCTTTCCTGGACGGCGAGCGCGTGGTCATCGACCTGGAGCCCTACGGCCCGTTGCCCCGGAGGCTGCCGCGCATGGGCCTGCGCCTGGAGCTGCCCGGCGGCCCCTGGGAGGCGTCCTGGGTGGGGGAGGCGTCCATCGCCTACGCGGACATGCCCGGCGACGACCCGGACGGCTACGGCGCGGGCGCCACCGACGCGCTGTGGGACGTGTGCGTGCGGCCCCAGGAGGGCGGCCACCGGCCCGGCCTCAAGGCCCTGCGCCTGGGCAGGGGCTCCGACGCGCTCTACTTCGTGCCCCTCGGTGCGCTCGGCTGGTCCGTGTGCCCGTGGGACGAGCGGGAGCTGGCCGCCGCCGCCCACTGGGGGGACCTGGCGGAGTCGGATCGGACGTTCCTGTGGCTGGACGCCGTCCAGGACGGGATCGGGTCGCGGTCGTGCGGCCCGGATTCGCGGCCGCGCTTCGCGGCGGCGCCCGCCCCCCGGCGCATCGCCTTCGTGTGCGCCCGCGCCCACGAGGCGGGGGCCGATGGTTCGTGTGTAACAGTCGGGTAACGTTTTGTCGTTCCGTGTCCTGCTAGTGCATTTCCCAGATGCGCGCGCTATCCTACTACCAGTGACTAACACGAGATAGTCAGTCATCCGGGAATCCCACCCGGAATACACGGACCAACGGAGGTTTCGCATGTTGAACAAGAAGATGGCGGCGGGTGGACTCGCGCTCGCCATGTTCGCCACCATCGGGCTCACTGCCTGCGGCGGCGGATCCGGCTCGCCGGGGGCCGACAGCGGCTCCGCGATCCCCAAGCCCGATGTCGCGTGCGACATCCCAGAGGGCAACGTCGACGGCAAGGCCATCGACACCTCGAAGGTAGAGGGCGAGATCACCTTCCAGACCCAGGGCCTCCAAGCCGACTTCGCCGAGTTCTTCGAGGCGAAGATCGCCGAGTTCGAGGCCGCCAACCCCGGCACCAAGATCAAGTGGACCGACCAGGGCGGCGGCGCCGAGTTCGACCAGGCGATCACCGCGCAGGCCACCAACTGCCAGATGGCGGACGTCGTCAACACGCCCTCCTCGTCCATCCTCGCCCTGTCCAAGGCCAACCTGCTCATGGACTACGACGTCAAGGCGCCCGGCATCGGCGACAAGTTCGTCAAGAGCATCTGGGACTCCACCGCCATGGGGGCGAACGGGCACCACACCGCCCTGCCCTGGTACTTCGGCCCCTACATCACCACCTACAACAAGGACGTCTTCAAGCGCGCCGGCCTGGACGAGAACAAGCCGCCCGCCACCATGGAGGAGATGTTCGACTACGCCGAGCAGGTCCACGCCAACAGCCCCGAGGACTTCGGCATCTACGGCTCCCCCCAGTGGTACATGACCGCGCAGCTGCACGGCATGGGCGTCAAACTGCTCAACAACGACAACACCGCCTTCGACTTCGCGGACAACGAGGCGGCCATCGCCTACGTCACCAGGTTCGCCGAGCTCTACGCCTCGGGCGCTATCCCGAAGGACTCCCTCACCGGCGAGCCCGACCCCGGCAAGGCCTACACCGACGGCAACCTCGCCTTCGGCACCCCCAACGCCTCCTTCCTCAAGTCCGTCAAGAGCAACAACTCCGCCGTCTACGAGAACACCGGGGTCGGCCCCTTCCCCACGAACGAGGGGATCAAGCCCGTCTTCGAGGGCCAGTACATCGGCGTGTCCGTCACCACGAAGAACGCGCCCCTGGCGATGAAGTTCGCCGAGTGGATCACCAACGCCGAGAACGAGTACGCGTGGACCCACGACGGCGGCGCGATCATCTTCCCGGCCGCCACCGAGGCCCTCGACAAGCTGGTCGCCAACCCGCCGGAGATCGCCGACGACCCGGTCTTCAAGGCCGCCTACGAGCAGGCCGCGCAGTCCGCGAAGGACGCCGAGGCGTACACCGACGTGTTCTACATGACCGGGGGCGTCTCCGACATCCTCGTCGAGAACGTCAACAAGGCCATCCGCGGAGAGGCCGACCCCAAGGCCGCCCTCAAGGCCGCCCAGGACGCGATGAACGCCAAGCTCTCCGCCCTCACCGAATGATCCCGGGGCGGGCCGGGGCCAGTCCGCCCCGGCCCGC
>ERZ773099.2401-NODE-2401-length-12864-cov-14.209618_pt1 | contig 12864 bp, 11 predicted proteins | sample MGYA00511120_ERZ773099 | MGnify/ENA primary metagenome ERZ773099 (study PRJEB29015, sample SAMEA2738012) | human oral metagenome | biome: human oral; feature: human-associated habitat; material: dental | place: China | collected 2104 ... | reverse complement strand
CCATATTGATCGCCATGACGATATCCATAGCCTGATCTCTCGAAGACAGAAACATGATAGGTACCTTGGAAATCTTACGAATCTCTTGACACCAGCGATAACCATTAAAGAGAGGCAAGCCAATATCCATGAGAACCAAATGAGGCTCCGACTGGACAAAGAGCCTCAAAACTTCCATAAAATCTTCTACCAAAACGACCTCAAATCCCCACTCAGAGAGCAATTTCCCAACTTGTTGCCGAATGACTTGGTCATCTTCTACTAGTAAAATCTTGTGCATCGGCTCCTCCTTTTTCTATTATTATAACAGATTTTCCCGATGAATAAAACGTAAACCTGTTTGAAAAAGCTTATCAAAACCAGCCTAGCTACTAGCTAATTTCAATCAAATTTGATAAGATAAACATACAGAAAGGAGCTTTTATGGCCAACATTTTTGACTATCTGAACGATGTGAAATACGATTCCTTTTATGACCTACCTTTGAATGAGTTGGACGTTCTCGCTCTGACAGAATTGACTTATCTAGCTTTTGATGGTTTGATTGGTGACGCAGATAAACGGCTATTGGATGTGGCTCCACTAGTTCCAAGAGAGCTCAATATGTTGACAAATAAAAACCGGCTCCAGCTACTTGATCAAGCCGCCCAACACAAACGGTTTAAAAATAGTAAACTCTCTGGCTTTGTCAATGAGATTGATCCTGAATTACAAAAACAATTTGCTGCCATGACCTATCGTCTCAATCTCGACACTTACCTGATTGTCTTTCGTGGGACGGATGATAGTATCATCGGCTGGAAGGAAGATTTCCACATGATTTATATGAAGGAAATCCCTGCCCAAAAACAAGCTCTTCGATACTTGGAAGATTTCTTTACCAACCATCCTGATCAAAAAGTCATCCTAGCCGGACACTCCAAGGGAGGAAATCTCGCTATCTATGCTGCTAGTCGGATTGATTCAACTTTACAGGAAAAAATCTCCGCTATCTATACCTTTGACGCCCCTGGACTTCAAAATGAACAAATACATACCCCTGGCTATCAAAATATCATCTCAAAAATCCAATGCTTCATCCCACAAGGTTCTATCATTGGTATGATGTTGCAAATTCCCGAGGTGCCAATGATAGTTCGAAGTACTGCACTAGGAGGACTTGCCCAACATGATACCTTTAGTTGGCAGGTAGATGAGAAACACTTTGTCCAGCTTAATGAGGTCAGTAGCGATAGCCAGCAGGTGGATAATACACTCAAAGAATGGGTGAAAACCGTTCCAGACGAAGAACTCGAACTCTATTTTGAGCTTTTCTTTGGCACGATTTTACAAGCTGGAATCACTTCTATCAATGATTTGTCCTCTTTCAAGGTTATTGAACACATTCATCAACTTTTCGTCCAAGCTCAAGCATTATCACCTGAAGAAAGAGAAATCATGGGCCGTCTAACACAACTTCTACTCGATACACGCTACCAAGTCTGGAAAAATCATCTAACTATCAAAAACAACTAATCTGATGATTAGTTGTTTTTTCAAAAGGTTTTCTGATGATGTCATTTTAAAAAACTCTGCATAGCTTCTACATTTTCTCATATGTTCTTTGTCTAACAACGACGTTCAAAAAGATCAGTTAAGAAGTCTCTAAATGCCAAACTCCTCTACGCCTTATTTCCCTCATCTGTGCTATACTATTGATAGAACATTCTTTGAGATTGGAGATCTTATGAAAATCCACAAAACAGTGAATCCTGTTGCCTATGAAAACACCTACTACCTTGAAGGAGATCAACACCTGATTGTAGTCGATCCTGGTAGCCATTGGGAAGCTATTCGCAAGACCATTGAGAAAATCAATAAACCACTCTGTGCTATTCTTTTGACCCATGCCCATTATGACCATATTATGAGCTTGGATCTGGTGCGTGAGACTTTTGGCAATCCTCCTGTTTATATCGCAGCCAGCGAAGCCAGCTGGCTCTACACTCCCGTAGACAATCTTTCTGGACTCCCACGTCACGATGATATGGCAGATATCATCTGCAAACCAGCTGAACACACCTATGTCTTTCCTGAAGAATACCAGCTTGAGGAATTTCGCTTTACCGTCCTGCCAACACCTGGACACTCTATCGGTGGCGTCTCCCTTGTCTTTCCTGATGCCCACTTGGTCTTGACTGGAGATGCTCTTTTCCGAGAAACCATTGGACGGACGGACCTTCCAACTGGCAGTCTGAAACAACTTCTCCATAGTATCCAAACTCAACTCTTCACCCTCCCTAACTATGATGTCTATCCTGGGCATGGTCCGGCTACTACTATCGCTCACGAAAAGATCTTCAATCCCTTTTTCTAGCAAGATAAAAACCAAGGATAAGAAAATCCTTGGTTTTTTAGATTTTTATGTGTCAAGCCTTATTGAGTAGAACCAAATATGAATCATAAAAGTCAATTCGAGACTAATTGACTGACTCAAATTGATTCCAATCAAATTTTGTCAAATCAAGCACATTAGCAGAAATATCTAAAACTTGTTCTGCTTTCTCATTCCCACCGATTTGAAGCCTTGCTTCTTTGACTTTCTTCACTCCGTTTTTATCAAAGGCATACAGAGTTACGTTCATTTCTGGACGTGTTGACTGCCAATCTGCATAACTAACTTGACCATTTTCATAAATAATTAAACTAGAACGAAAACCTCCTGCAGAAGCTACATAAGCCGTATGTAGCAATGTAGGTTGGCTATTTTCTAAATAGTAAATAGCTCCGATATATTTCTCATTTCCAATAATCAATTCTTCCTGACCATCTTTATTTAAGTCTGAGAAAACATAATGAAGAGTTGCAGGTTTATCATAGGTACTTAATGTGAAAATATAGCCGAACTCCTCTGAGAAGACCTTATTCTCCTTCAGTTCTTTTTGTAAATCTTCTCTTTTGCCTCGATTTAAAAGGAAGTCATAGCGCTTGTAACGTTCGAGAACTTCTTTATAGAGCTCTTGTCCTTGCTTGTTTTTGTTTTCGACAGTAGTTGATGTTGACTCTGTGGAAGAGCTAGTACTACTTTCACTATCTGATTTTTTGGATATATCTTTCTGATTTTCTTTAGTTGAAGATGATACTGTAGTTGACGATTCTACATTCTCCCTATTCTGATTCAACCCACAAGATGCCAAAATTGGGAAACAAAGAGTTACGATTATCGCAATCAGATGTTTCTGCATAGTTACCTCCTTATTTTTCATTTTAAACCATCTAAAAATCGTTAATTACTCAAAAAATCAGAAAGTACACTTAGCCAGATACTTTCTGAATCTTTCTTTAGAATCACATTAATGGATGAGACTTACCAAATAATCACACGATCTTCTGGTGAGCGCCACATACCGTCACCCTCTTTAACATCATAAGTTGTAAAGAAGTCATCAAAGTTTGGTACTTGGACATTGACACGGAGTTTGGCTGGCGCGTGTACGTCGACACTTGCCATGAGTTTCATCAACTCTGGACGACCTTTCATACGCCAGATACGAGCAAAGTTGTGGAAGAATTCTTCGGCTGAGAAGTCCGGCTCTCTCTTGGCAGCTTCAAGGGCAGCAGCGATTCCTCCAAGATCCGCAACGTTTTCTGATACGGTTAATTTCCCGTTGATAGTTGCGCCATAAGATTCTTGCCCATCAAACTGATCAATCACCCTCTGTGTTTTTTCTTTGAAGGCCGCATAGTCGCTCTCTGTCCACCAATCCTTGAGGCTACCATTTTCATCAAAAGAAGCCCCGTTTGTGTCAAAGGCGTGAGAAATTTCGTGGGCGATCACAGCCCCAATTCCACCATAGTTGGCAGAAGATGACTGATGTAGGTCATAAAATGGAGCCTGTAAAATGGCAGCTGGAAAGACAATCAAATTCTGCTGCGGGTTGTAGTAAGCATTGACCATATGAGCTGGCATGCCCCACTCCTTGTAGTCAACAGGCTGGTTCCACTTGCTCCAACCATGCTTGATCTCCACACGCGCAAAGGCTAGAGCATTCTCAAAGAGGCTAGCAGATTCATCCACCACCTTGTCCTTGTAACGTGCAGGCAATTCTTCTGGGTAACCGATATATGGCTTGATAACATTGAGTTTGACGATGGCTTTTTCACGCGTTTCAGGAGTGAGCCAGTCGTTCTTCGCTAAACGTTCCTTATAGACATCAATCATAGTTGCCACTTTTTTCTCTACATCCGCCTTAGCTTCTGGAGAGAATTTTTCGTGGGCGTACCAAAGACCGAGGGCTTGCTTGAACGGTCCTTGCGCTAGATGATAGGCCGCCTTGCACTTGTCTTGCGCCTCTGGTACACCAGAAAGGGCACGTCCATAAGCTCCTGACAAGACACGAATTTCATCTGTCAAATAGCTAGTTGACAAATTCACTACATTCAAGATCAGAGCTGCTTTGAGCAAAGGCCAAGCCTCTTCACTATAAAACTGATCAGCCGCTTGCCAGAAACGCTCTTCATCTACAATAATCTGATCTGGTGTTTGCCCAATCACAGTTTGGAAGAAGTCATCCAAAGGGAGGGCAGGGGCAAACTTCTTGAAATCTTCATAAGAATATGGGTGGTAAAGTTTGGCATATTCTGAGCTTTCTTCATTAGAAAGCACCACTGCTGCAACTCGACGGTCCAACTCCAATCTTTTCTCTAGCAAGTCTTCAATTTCTTCTTCTGAGAATGCAAAAGCTTTGAGGAGATTTCGGCTACTTTCCTTCCATAGAGTAAGCAGTTCTTCACGCTGAGGATGATCTTCCGCATAGTAGGTCGTATCTGGTAGGATGGTGCCTGGGGCACTAGCCCATAGGACATTCATCCTCGCATCCATAAAGTCAGGCGATACACCAAATGGCAAGAAGTTTGGCTTACCAGCCAGTTCAAATTCTGCTAAGTTGTTGGTAAAATCTGCAAAGCTCCCCAAGCTTTGGAATTCCTTGAGTAGAGGCAAGACAGGCGTGATGCCATCAGCTTCTCTCTTGTCAAAATCACGTGCTAAGCGATGGTATTTGACAAAATTTGTCAAGATAGCATCCTCTGGTAGATCCTCACCTTCTAACCACTTATCTGTTGTAGCCAACATGAGATCTTCAATCTCTTCATCTAGGTCAATAAAGCCTCCTGTCCGAGACTTATCTGCAGGAATCACTGCTGTTTTTTCCCATTCGCCATTGATTGCATCATAAAAATCGTCTTGATAACGTGTCATCTTGTTCTCGCTTTCATTGTTTCACTTATTCCTAGCTTAGCAGAAAAAACAAGGGAATGCAATTAAAAATATGACTTACCCTCATCTATCATTCTTTATTTCAAGATGATAGGATGGCATCGCTTTCACTATTTAAAATAAATTAAAAGACTAGATTATTTTAAATTTTTCAAAAATTAACTTGACTTAATTTTTTTTTTAATGTATATTAAAATACAGGAGGGAGGAATTTGTATGATACGTATTGAACACCTCAGCGTCTCCTACAAAGAAACGCTGGCACTGAAAGATATTTCACTAACACTCAAAGGACCGACCATTACCGGAATTATTGGTCCAAATGGTGCTGGAAAGTCAACTCTACTAAAAGGGATGCTAGGAATCATCCCATATGAAGGTCGAGCTTTTCTAGATGACAAAGAAGTTAAAAAATCTTTGAACCGAGTAGCCTATGTCGAACAAAAAATCAACATCGACTACAATTTCCCCATCAAGGTTAAGGAATGTGTCTCTCTGGGACTCTACCCATCCATCCCACTCTTTCATAAGTTAAAAGCGAGCCACTGGGAAAAAGTCGCAAAGGCTCTCGAAATCGTCGATCTTTCTGAATATGCTGAGCGCCAAATCAGTCAACTCTCTGGAGGACAATTTCAGCGAGTTCTCATCGCACGCTGTCTAGTTCAGGAAGCTGACTGTATTCTATTAGATGAGCCTTTTGTCGGAATCGACTCTGTCAGTGAAGAAATCATCATGAATACGCTGAGAGATTTGAAAAAAGCTGGTAAGACTGTCCTCATCGTCCACCACGACCTCAGCAAAGTTCCTCACTACTTCGATCAGATTTTGCTTCTCAATCGAGAAATGGTTGCCTTTGGCCCGATCAAAGAAACCTTTACCGAAGCAAACCTCAGACAAGCTTACGGTAACCGACTATTTTTCAACGGAGGTGACCTATGATTGCAGAATTTATTGATGGATTGCAAAATTTCCATTTCCTACAAAACGCCTTGATCACAGCCATTGTGATTGGAATTGTAGCTGGAGCTGTGGGATGTTTTATCATCCTACGTGGTATGTCTCTCATGGGAGACGCTATTTCACACGCAGTATTACCAGGTGTCGCTATTTCCTTTATCCTAGGGATTGATTTCTTTATCGGAGCTATCGTCTTTGGACTACTAGCTGCGGTCATCATCACTTATATCAAAGGAAATTCAATCATCAAGAGCGATACCGCCATTGGGATTACTTTTTCATCTTTCCTGGCTTTGGGAGTCATCCTAATCGGGGTAGCCAATAGTTCTACCGACCTTTTCCATATCCTCTTTGGGAATATCCTCGCCGTCCAAGATACGGACATGTGGGTCACCATCGGTGTAGGGGCAGTTATTCTCTTGGTCATCTGGATTTTCTTCAAGCAACTCTTGATCACATCCTTTGATGAACTCTTAGCTCAAGCTATGGGAATGCCGGTCAATCTCTATCACTACCTACTCATGATACTCTTGACCCTCGTGTCTGTGACAGCCATGCAAAGTGTAGGGACTATCCTGATCGTAGCCATGCTGATTACACCTGCTGCGACTGCCTATCTCTATGCCAATAGCCTAAAAAGCATGATTTTCCTTTCTTCATTCTTAGGGGCTCTTGCTTCTGTATTAGGACTCTTTATCGGTTATAGCTTCAACGTCGCTGCGGGATCTAGTATCGTGCTGACATCTGCCACTCTCTTTCTTATCAGTTTCTTTATCGCACCAAAACAACGATATTTGAAACTAAAAAATAAAACTATGTTAAAATAAATGGGTAATAAGCCCAAATTTGGAGGAATCTAATGAAAAAATTAGGTACATTGTTACTTCTCTTTCTTTCTATCTTTGCTTTAGCAGCTTGCACTGGTGGAAAAAAAGATACTAATACTAGTCAAAAACTAAAAGTTGTGACTACTAACTCGATCATCGCCGATATCACCAAAAATATAGCTGGTGATAAGATTGATCTTCACAGTATCGTTCCTGTCGGTCAAGATCCACATGAATACGAACCACTTCCAGAAGACGTCAAGAAAACTTCTCAAGCTGACTTGATCTTCTACAATGGTATCAACCTTGAAACTGGAGGCAATGCTTGGTTTACCAAATTGGTTCAAAACGCTAAGAAGACAGAAAACAAAGACTACTTTGCAGTTAGTGATGGCGTTGAGATCATCTACCTTGAAGGTCAAAACGAAAAAGGTAAAGAGGACCCACATGCTTGGCTCAATCTTGAAAATGGAATTATCTTTGCCAAAAACATCGCGAAACAACTCATCGCAAAAGACCCTAGCAATAAAGAATTCTACGAAAAAAATCTTAAAGAATACACAGAAAAGCTAGGCAAGCTTGACAAGGAAGCAAAAGAGAAATTTAACAATATCCCTGCTGAAAAGAAACTGATCGTAACAAGTGAAGGATGCTTCAAATACTTCTCTAAAGCGTATGGTGTACCAAGTGCCTACATCTGGGAAATCAACACCGAAGAAGAAGGAACTCCTGACCAAATCAAGAACTTGGTTGAAAAACTTCGTAAAACTAAAGTACCATCTCTCTTTGTTGAATCAAGTGTTGACGACCGTCCAATGAAGACTGTCTCACAAGACACCAATATCCCAATCTATGCTAAGATCTTCACTGACTCTATCGCTGAAGAAGGCGAAGAGGGTGATAGCTACTACAGCATGATGAAATACAACCTTGACAAGATTGCTGAAGGTTTGGCTAAATAAGCATTTAAAAAACGTCATTGTTCCTTGAACTGGCGTTTTTTATTGAAAATCCCGTGACCTTTACAGGACTAGTCAGTGCTATCCAATCTATTAACAACTGACTTTTCTACAAATCACAGCTAGACTCTGAGATGATAGTCGCAGTTGGGAAATCACTGAGCTAAAAGAACCAACCTCCCTATTGAAAGATAGAGAAATCTGACTTTTTTTGATATACTAGATAGAGATGATAAACAAGGAAAAAATAATGACCCCAAATAAAGAAGATTATCTAAAATGTATTTATGAGATCGGCACGGATATGCGCAAGATCACTAATAAAGAAATCGCTGCTCGAATGCATGTCTCTCCGCCTGCTGTGACAGAGATGATTAAACGTATGAAAAGTGAAAATCTGATCCTAAAAGACAAGGAAAATGGTTATCGGCTAACTGACATCGGGTTGAAACTCGCTTCAGAGCTATATCGAAAGCACCGCTTGATTGAAGTTTTCCTCGTTCATCACCTTGACTACACAAGCGATCAGATCCACAAAGAAGCTGAAGTACTGGAACACACTGTATCCGACCTCTTTGTTGAACGACTAGAAAACATGCTTGGTTTCCCAAAAACTTGCCCTCATGGGGGTACCATTCCTGCCAAAGGAGAGTTGCTGGTTGAAATCAATAACCTGCCACTAGCCGATATCAAGGAAGCCGGAAACTATCTCCTTACCCGCGTCTATGACAACTATGAACTCCTCAACTATCTGGAAAAACACGCTATCCAAATAGGAGATCAACTACAGGTAAAACAATTTGATAGCTTTACCAATACCTTTACTTTAGTGACTAAAATCGAAGAGCTCCAAGTTGGTATGGATATTGCTAAGCACCTCTATGTAGAAAAAATCAACTAAAAACGTTATCCCTAAAAGCACTGCCTTTCAGGGATTTTCTAATATTCTATTTGTGTTTGCTACTTTTTAGGTGTACAATGAAATTAGAATAACAAGAGGGAGGACGGCTTATGAAAAAGCTCTTTCGTATCAATTTAGCTACAGTTGGACTCAGTGATCTTCTGATTATCCTGATTTTCTATTTTACATATGACTACCCTTTGGAATGGATGCTAACCTACAGTTTCATCTTGCTCGGTACTCATTGTATGTTGCTAGCTCACCTGCTTATCTGCCTCACAGGTTATTTCACTGAAATCCTCCCTCAGATTAAGAAAAAAGTTTACCTCTATTACTTAGGAATTCTTTTAGCTGATTTTCTGATTCTTATCATTTTAAGTTTCTCTACCCCTACGCATTCCTTCTTTATTGTGCCAGGTCTATACCTTTCTATCGGATGATTGCAAAGCAGCTAAGAGAAAACTATCCTGACTATTATAATTAACACATTTCTTTCTGGGATTGTATGTAAGCAAAAAACCAAGCCAGCCGGCTTGGTTTTCTTATCTATTTTTCGTATCAAGAATAATGGTGACTGGTCCATCATTGACAAGACCTACCTGCATATCTGCGCCGAACACACCTGTCCGAACAGGCACTTCCTTTGCAAGTTCTTGGTTGAGATTCTCATAAAAGGCTTCAGCCATATCTGGCTTGGCAGCTCCGATAAAAGCTGGACGATTACCTTTTTTGGTATCTGCAAAAAGGGTGAACTGGGAGATAGATAAAATCTCTCCTCCAATGTCTTTGACAGACAAATTCATCTTGCCCTCTGCATCTGAAAAGATGCGCATGTTGACCAGCTTTCTCACGGCATAGTCAAGATCCTCTTTCTGATCATCTGGCCCGACTCCCACTAGCAAAAGCAAGCCCTGATTGATCTTTTCATGCACTTGTCCTTCAATTGTCACCTGAGCTTCCTTGACTCGTTGGATGATGATTTTCATGGAAATCCTCTCTGATGTATTTTTCTATCAAAAGATCAGCCATTGGTCCGTTTAACAGAGTAAACTTCAGGCACACTTTTGATCTTGTCAACTACTGTTGTCAATGTGGACAGGTTTGCAATCCCAAATGAAATATGAATGTTGGCAAACTTCATATCCTTGGTTGGCAGAGCGTTAACCCTTGAGATGTTTTTAGTTGTATTGGATAAAACCTGCAAGATATCGTTCAAAAGGCCTGCACGGTTAAGCCCGTAAATATCTATATGGGCAATGTATTCCTTGGTTGAGTATTGATCTTCCCATTCAACATCAAGTAGGCGTTGCTCATAGTTTTCCTGAGCTCTGAGGTTCATACAGTCTACACGGTGAATGGCAACTCCTCGTCCCTTGGTGATATAACCAACAATCTCATCACCCGGTACTGGATTACAGCATTTGGCAATCCGAACCAGGAGCCCTGAAGCCCCTTCAATGATGACACCACCCTCATGCTTGACCTTGAGTTTTTCCTTGTTTTCAACCTTGACTTCGCCACCCTTAACCAGTTCTTCAGCTTCTGCTCTGGCTTTGGCTCGTTCTTCCTCACGACGCTCTTTTTCTGTCAAGCGATTAAAGACAGTGATGACTCCGATTTCTCCAAAACCGATAGCTGCAAAGAGGGCTTCCTCAGTCTTATAACCCGTCTTTTGAAGGACATCATCCATGTGGCGCTTGTCCATAAACTTATTGGCCACATAACCATTTTCCTGAAGCTGACTAATCAGCATCTCACGCCCCTTGCTGATGGACAATTCCTTATCCTGATTTTTAAAGAATTGACGGATTTTATTGCGTGCCTTGCTGGTCTTAACCATATTCAACCAGTCACGGCTCGGTCCAAAGGAATTTGGGTTCGTAATGATTTCTACTTGATCCCCTGTCTTGAGCTTGGTTGTTAGCGGCATCATGCGGCCATTGATTTTGGCTCCAGTCGCTTTTTCTCCGACCTTGGTATGAATCTCATAAGCAAAGTCAATCGGACCAGAATCCTTTGGAAGAGAGCGGACAGCGCCATCTGGAGTAAAGACATAAATCTCCTCAGCTAGATAATCTCCCTTAACGGAGTCGACAAAGTCCTGTGCATCATTTGACTGATCCTGTAACTCCATCATTTCCTTGATCCAGTTCATCCCGATAGCGGATTCTTTGCTACTGATCTGGCCTTTGATTCCTTTTTTATAGGCCCAGTGAGCTGCAACCCCATACTCTGCTACTTCGTGCATCTCCTTGGTACGGATCTGGAACTCGATCGGTCCCTTGGGACCATAAACAGTCGTATGGATAGACTGATACCCATTGGCTTTGCGATTGGCAATATAGTCCTTAAAACGACCTGGCATCGGCTTCCAAAGTTCATGGACGTAGCCTAGCATGGCATAGACATCACTCGGCGTATCAAGGATACAGCGAATAGCAATCAGGTCATAGATCTCCTCAAAGCGTTTCTTCTTGTCCTGCATCTTACGATAGATTGAGTAGATATGTTTAGGACGGCCATAGATTTCTCCTTGAAGATTGCGTTCGGTCGCATATTCCTCGAGTTTGGTCACCACTTCATCAACCAAGGCTTCACGCTCTCTGCGTTTTTCTTTCATCAAATGAGTGATCTTGTAAAACTCCGTTGGATTAAGGTAACGGAAGGCCAAGTCTTCTAGCTCCCACTTAACGCTGGAAATCCCCAAGCGATGAGCTAATGGTGCGTAGATTTCCATGGTTTCTCGTGAAATACGCTCCTGCTTATCCTTTCTCAGGTGTTTGAGAGTGCGCATATTATGCAAGCGGTCAGATAGTTTGACCAAAATGACGCGGATATCCTCGGACATAGCCATGAGCATCTTGCGATGGTTTTCAGCCAACTGTTCCTCGTGAGACTTGTATTTTACCTTACCTAGCTTGGTCACACCGTCCACGATAACACGAACATCTAGCCCAAACTCTCTCTCCAAATCGTCCAAGGTCGCATCGGTATCCTCAACTACATCATGCAAAAAACCACAAGCAACTGTCACTGCATCCAGTTTGAGCTTGGCCAAAATCCCTCCTACCTGAATGGGATGGATAATATACGGCTCACCTGATTTACGATATTGACCACTATGGCAATCGACTGCATAAACCAGGGCTTTTTGCACAAAAGCCACATCCTTTTTTGTTAAATATTCTCTGGTTAGAGCGACCACCTGATCGCCCGTTAAATTCACTTCTTTCGGCATGCATATTCTCCAATTCTTCCTACCATTTTATCATTTTTTAGGAAATATGAAAACTAGAAAAGCCCTTTCTATACTAATAGATCGTTAAAATACTCAAAAACACTACTGGGGCGACCCTAGTAGTGTTTGCTCATCTTTAATTCAATATTAGTAAACTGTTTTTTCAGTTTCTGCATCAAAGAAGTGTGCCTTATTCAAGTCGAATCCAAGTTCAACTGTTGCTCCTGCATGCAAGTAGTCACGAGCATCTACTTTGGCAACAAACTCATCTTTACCGACTTGGCAATATAGGTGAGACTCAGAACCGAGCAATTCTGATACAGAGATGGTTGCTTTCACAACTGACTCTGGGAATGCTTCAAGGAAAGCAGGCTCTGCATTCACATCTTCTGGACGGATACCAAAGATCAATTCTTTGCCTTCGTAACCTTTTTCACGGAGAACTTTCAAAGCTCCTTCAGGCACTCTCAAGCGGAATCCATCTGATACGATTTCGTTACCAACCAATTTCACATTGATGAAATTCATAGCTGGGCTTCCGATAAAGCCAGCAACAAATTTATTAACTGGATTTTTGTAAACTTCTTGAGGTGAACCGATTTGTTCTACACGTCCGATAGTACCTGTACCAGCAGGGTTCTTAGTAGCAGACATGATAACGATACGGTCCGCAAGTGTCATCGCTTCTGTTTGGTCGTGAGTTACGTAGATAGTTGTAGCTCCGA
>ERZ773099.2400-NODE-2400-length-12865-cov-14.166354_pt1 | contig 12865 bp, 6 predicted proteins | sample MGYA00511120_ERZ773099 | MGnify/ENA primary metagenome ERZ773099 (study PRJEB29015, sample SAMEA2738012) | human oral metagenome | biome: human oral; feature: human-associated habitat; material: dental | place: China | collected 2104 ... | reverse complement strand
GTCGCGTCATGGGCTACCCCTACGCGGTGGGCGACCGCCTCACCAAGGCCATGCCGCCCACCGTCCAGGGCAAGGACATCACCATCAAGGGCATGTTCGACCCCGCCGACAAGCGCTACGGCGAGGCCCAGGAGTTCCGCGCCCTGCACGCCGAGGACCCCGACGCGCAGAAGATCGTCGAGCTCGCCAAGGGGCTGGAGGGCATGACCCGCCAGTGGGGCGTGCACGCCTGCGCCGTCATCATGTCCAGCGCGCCCCTGATCGACATCATCCCCATGATGCAGCGCCTCCAGGACGGGGCCGTCATCACCCAGTTCGACTACCCCACCTGCGAGCACCTGGGCCTGCTCAAGATGGACTTCCTGGGGCTGCGCAACCTCACCGTCATCTCCGACGCCCTGGAGAACATCGTCGCCAACGGCAAGGAGCCGCTGGACATCGACCACGTCGAGCTGGACGACCGGGCCACCTACGAGCTGCTCTCCCGGGGGGAGACCCTGGGCGTCTTCCAGCTCGACGGCGGCGGCATGCGCACCCTGCTGCGGCTGATGAAGCCCGACAACTTCGAGGACATCTCCGCCGTCAGCGCCCTGTACCGGCCCGGGCCCATGGGCGCGGAGTCCCACACCAACTACGCCCTGCGCAAGAACGGGCTCCAGGAGATCGTCCCCATCCACCCCGAGCTCAAGGAGGCCCTCGAGCCGATCCTGGGGGCCACCTACGGCCTGATCGTCTACCAGGAGCAGGTCATGAAGATCGCCACCGACCTGGCGGGCTTCTCCATGGGCAAGGCCGACGCGCTGCGCAAGGCCATGGGGAAGAAGAAGATGGACATCCTGGCCAAGATGTTCGTCGAGTTCGAGGCCGGTATGGTCCAGGCCGGATTCTCCAAGGAGAGTGTCAGGACGCTGTGGGACGTCGTGGTCCCCTTCGCCAAGTACGCCTTCAACAAGGCCCACTCGGCGGCCTACGGGGTCGTGTCCTACTGGACGGCCTACCTCAAGGCCCATTATCCCACCGAGTACATGGCGGCCCTACTCACCAGCCAGAAGGACAACAAGGACAAGCTGGCGGTCTACCTGGGGGAGTGCCGCCACATGGGCATCACCGTGCTGCCCCCGGACGTCAACGCCTCGCGGGCTCAGTTCTCCGCGGTCGACGAGGATGTGCGCTTTGGTCTGTCCGCGGTGCGCAACGTTGGTATCAACGTCGTCGACGCGATCGTGGCCGCCCGCCGGGAGAAGGGCGAGTTCACCTCCTTCGAGGACTTCCTCGACAAAGTTCCCGCGGTTGTGTGCAACAAGCGCACCATCGACTCCCTCATCAAGGCCGGTGCCTTCGACTCGCTGGGACACACCCGGCGCTCCCTGCAGGCCTGCCACGAGGACTTCGTCGACGAGGTCATCGGCGTCAAGCGCAATGAGGCTGCCGGCCAGTTCGATCTGTTCGCCTCCATCATGGGTGGCTCCGACGACGGCGGCGACTCCCCCTTCGGCAACGGTCCGGTCTTCTCCTCGGACGTGCCCAACCTGCCCGAGTGGGATAAGAAGGACAAGCTCGCCTACGAGCGCGACATGCTGGGGCTCTACGTCTCTGATCATCCGCTCATGGGCCTGGAGGGTCTCCTGGGAAAGCTCGCGGACAAGGAGATCTCCGAGCTCCATGAGAACGACGAGCTGCCCGACGGCGCCATGGTCACCATCGCCGGCCTCATCACCTCGCTGACCCGCAAGACCACCAAGCAGGGAAACCTGTGGGCCATCGCCCAGATCGAGGACCTGGCGGGAAGCATCGAGGTGCTCTTCTTCCCCCAGACCTATCAGACCGTCTCCACCATGCTGGCCCCCGACACGGTGGTCACGGTGCGCGGGCGTCTCAACCGACGTGATGGCCAGGTCGCCCTCTACGCCCAGGAGATGACGATTCCGGACATCTCCAGCGCCGCCCACGAGGCGGTCCTCATCACGCTGCCCGCCAACCGGTGCACCGGGCCGCTGGTGGAGCAGTTCAAGGACGTGCTCACCAAGCATCCGGGAGGATCCATGGTGCGTCTGACGCTGACCAGCCCGGGGCGCGAGGTGCGTACTCAGCTGGATGCCTCCCTGCGCGTGGAGGCCTCGCCGGCCTTCTACTCCGACATCAAGGCACTGCTGGGACCGGGGTGCTTACGCCACTGATCGCGTCCCTATGACAGCATCCCCCGATGCAGCCGAACTCACACAGGCCTGCCCGAGCGTCGAGGGGACCGCACGGCCGCGCTTCGGCCGTGTTCCTATCCAGACTTGGTAATCAGCAGGTCGGAGGCCCTTCGAGCCCGCTTCCAGGAAGATCGGCGCGAGCTCCGGAGCGGCATCGCACCCTCCTCGTGGCGTCCCCACCGGCATGCTCTCTGGTAGTGGCTTTTCAGTATCTTGATACGCTCGTTACATCCTAAAGCGGTCAATGACCGCATTTGTCTACGAGGTTATTTGATGAGTGACGAGGATCTGACCCCTCCAACGATGACACAGGAGCAGGAAAACTCTCCGCAAGAAGAGGCACCCTCCCAGGACACGACCCCCACACCCGCATTCCACACCTCACCGGCAACGGTGAAGCGGCGGCAGCGCCACCTGCTCGAACGCCTGAGACGATCGGTCTCCCGCCAGCCCCACGATGCGGGGGAGGGCATGGACAAGGTGGTCTTCGGCATCGCCGCGAGCGCCACCATCGCGTTCGTCGCGTGGGGCTTCATCGACCCGCACGGGCTGGGGAGGATCTCCAAGCGGGCCCTGGGCGGAACGATCAGCAACTTCGGGTGGCTGTTCGTGTTGTCCTCAACCCTGTTCGTCGTCTTCATCATCTTCGTCGCGGCCTCGCGATTCGGCAAGATCCCTCTGGGAGGAGACGCCGAGGAACCCGAGTACAGCACCAGCTCGTGGGTCTCCATGATGTTCGCTACCGGAATGGGTATTGGTCTGATTTTCTACGGGGTTGGTGAGCCTCTGTACTTCTACATGTCGCCCCCACCAGACACCGTCGATCCGCAGACGGCCAAGGCCGCCAGCACCGCGATGGGAACCGCCCTGTTCCACTGGACCATCTACCCGTGGGCGATGTATGCGCTGGTCGGGCTGGGAATGGCCTACGGCACCTATCGTCTGGGGCGCTCCCAGCTCTTCTCGGCGATGTTCACCTCCCTATTCGGGCGCCAGGCCATCGACGGCATCGGGGGGCGCATCATCAACATCCTGGCGATCGTGGCCACCCTGTTCGGCTCCGCCTGCTCCCTGGGCCTGGGGGCGCTGCAGATCGGCGGAGGTATGGTGTCGACCAACCTGGTCGACAAGGTGAACTCCGGGATGCTGGTTGCGATCATCGCGGTCCTGACGGCGTGCTTCGTCGCCTCCGCCATCTCCGGCATCGAGAGGGGCATCCAGTGGCTGTCGAATATCAACATGGTTCTGGCTGTGCTGCTAGCGATCATCGTCTTCGTCGGCGGGCCCACGCTGTTCATCCTCAACATCATCCCCTCGGCGATCGGTGACTTCATCAACGAGCTGCCCACCATGGCCTCGCGCACTGCGGCCGTCGGCAACACGGAGCTGACCGACTGGCTGTCCTCCTGGACGATCTTCTACTGGGCCTGGTGGATCTCCTGGACCCCTTTCGTGGGCATGTTCATCGCCCGGATTTCGCGCGGCCGTACCATCCGGCAGTTCGTCACCGGTGTCATGTTCGTGCCCTCGGTCGTCTCCCTCATCTGGTTCGCCATCTTCGGCGGTGGCGCCATCGGTCTGCAGGAGCGGGCCGAGCGGGCGGGCGAGGCGGTGGACGCCCTCGTCCGCCTCAAGGCTGACGGCACGCCCGACCTGAACTTCGATACCATCCTGTTCGATCTGCTCAACGCCATGCCCGTGCACAAGGCGGTCCTCATCGTGCTCATGGTCCTGGCGGTCGTTTTGGTGGCGATCTTCTTCGTCACCGGCGCGGACTCCGCCTCCATCGTCATGGGCGGGCTGTCGGAGAACGGGGCGACCGAACCGAGCCGCTTCACGGTCGTCTTCTGGGGCGTGGCCACCGGCGGGGTGGCCTCGGCCATGCTGCTCGCCGGAGGAGACGATCCAGCGGAGGTCCTCACCGGTCTGCGCGACATCACGATCGTCTCGGCGCTGCCCTTCGTCATCGTCATGCTGCTGCTGTGCGTCTCGCTCTACAAGGACCTCAACAACGACCCGATGCTGCTGAGGCACTCGCTGGCCAACCAGGTCCTGGTCGACTCGGTGACCACCGCGGTCACCACCGCCAGCGAGCCGCATGAGGTCGAGACCATCGAGCTGCACACCAGGCTGTCGTCCACCACCGACAAGGACGACGAGGTCGGTGCGGGCGATGATGAGCGAGAACCCGACGCCGTCGAGGGCGCAGACGACGGACCCACGGATCCTGACGGGAGCCGGAACGGGTAGGCCGTGTCAGTGTCGGGGTCCGGGGTTCATCGTCCGGGCCCCGGCTGCTCGACGACGGCGCCGATCTCGCCCGAGGGATGCGCGACCACGACCACGTCACGGTCCGAGAGGCGGTGTCCGCGCCTCGTCTCCGTGACCCCGTTGACCGTGACGTCGCCGGACTGGATGGCGATTCGCGCCTCCGCGCCGTCCTCCACCAGACCGGCCAGCTTGAGGAACTGTCCGAGCTTGATGCTTCCGGACACTGAGACGGCCGGGTGCGGGGATGAGTGCTGAACTGTTGCATGCGTCATAGGCCGATCCTCCCAGAGAGAGCCCGGCCGACGCACATCGAACCTGGTAGCACCCGTGGTGAGCCTGTGTAGGCGGCATGGATGAGAGAAGGCTCTCTCAGAACTAAGCGGATATAACGGATGCCAAACACAATTTATCACGGTAGGGTAACGGCGTTCTGATAACACTACGGAGACGGAGACACCATGAAGCGTCGAATCGTCGCCCAGATGGCGGTACTCGCACTATCGCTGTCGGCGCCTGTTCTGGCCGTGACTCATGCGCCAGAAGCGGCCGCTGCGGACGGCAACACCATCCATGTCTCAGCCGAGGGAGGGGCAGACTCGGGAGACGGAACCGCTGCCAAGCCCTTCCAGACCATCGGAGCCGCGCTCAAGGCGGCCGGTAACGGCGACACCATCGAGCTGGGCAACGGCACCTACCGCGAGGGTGAGCTCGCCGTGGACAAGGGAGTGACCATCAAGGCCGCCGAGGGTGCCAAGCCGGTCCTCACCGGTGCCGAGGTCCCCGCCAACTGGAATGCGGGAGGCGACGGCAAGTGGTCCACTGGCGGTGACATGGTCCGCTTCTGCACGGTCTGCACCATCAACGCCGATCCCGCCAAGGAGGGGATCGCCGCTCACCCCGAGCAGGTGTTCGTCGATGGTCAGCCCCTGACCCAGGTGCTCAGCCGTGACGAGGTCACCGCGTCGACCTTCTTCGTCGACGACCCCGACCCGGTCACTCTGAAGAACCCGAACAACAACCAGGACGGCTACAACGTCAAGCCGCACCGGGGCACCTCCTACGTCATCGGCGTCGACCCCGCCCAGCACCAGGTCGAGGTGGTCCAGCACTCCCGGGCCCTGTCCTTCAACACCGACAACATCACCCTGTCCGGGCTGACGGTGGAGAAGTACTCCGCGGTCCAGCGCTGGGACTACGAGGACCCTGAGATCGGTACCATCTCCGGCGGCGGGATGGTCGTGGCCGCCCACGGCGCCCCCCGCATCGAGAACTCGACCTTCCGCTACTCCTCGACCGCCGGTGCGCTGCAGGTCATCGACTCCACCAACGCGTCCGTGTCGAACAACCTTTTCGAGAGCAACGGCTCCAACGCCTTCGGCATCAACGACTCCACTGGAGCCAAGGTCGAGAACAACCTGTGGAGGAACAACAACACCTCCGGCTTCATCACGAAGGACTGCGGCGCCTACTGCACCTTGGCCGACACCAAGATCACCCACTCCAAGAACATCCGCTTCGCCAACAACACCGTGGACTACTCGGCCACCGGCGTGGACATCTCCGACCCCACGGCCTATGACCAGAACCGCGGTGCGGGCGTCTGGTTCGACGAGGGCGTGATGGACTCCGAGATCGTCGGCAACTACTTCGTCAACGTCCCAGTGGCGATCTTCAACGAGGTCTCCTCCAACAACCTCATCGCCTCCAACATCGTGGCCGGGGCCGGCGTCGGCATCCACATCTCCGGCTCCAACGACTCCCGGGTGTGGAACAACACCGTCTCCCACGCGCTCACGAGCCTGTGGATTCAGGAGGATTCCCGTTCTGACGGTTGCAACGCCCGTAACGCCCAGGGAGTGTGCACCCAGGTGCAGAAGTGGAGTGCTCAGCACGGATTGAGCTGGGACACCACCAACACCACGGTGATGAACAACATCTTCTCCTCCGAGCAGACCACACCCAAGCCCGGGGACGAGTGGCGCTACTCGTCGATGGTGCAGGTCATCGGCGCAGCCAACGATGATGGCTCCGGCGCCGTCTACGCCAACGAGATGGTCTCCACCATCGACTACGACGCCTACTACCGCCACGAGAACCCCCAGACCCTGTCGACCACGGTCCTGTGGAACTGGGGCGCCGACCGCTCGACCCAGTCGATTAACGCCGAGAAGCTCTCCGACTTCACGGCCGACCCGAACGTCAAGGCAGCCGGCAAGGAGTCCAACGGTCTGGACCTGCACGGTTCCCCGGAGAACAACCCGTTCTTCGTCAGGGAGTCCGCCAACCCGATGGACAAGACCTCTGACTTCCACCTCAAGGAGGGCAGTCCCGCCTCCGGCACTGGCCACGCCCTGCCCGAGGACATCGCCAAGACCCTCGGCGTTAACGCCAACGTTGCCGTGGACCGCGGCGCGCTGGTCAACGTCGCTTGGGGCGGCGGTGCCACCCCGGGCGCCGGTGACAACGCCGGTGGCAACAACAACGGTGGTAACAACGCCGGCAATGGCAATGGTGGAAACGACAACAACGGCAACGGCGGTGACAACGCCGGCAACGGTTCTACCACCGCCGGCACGGCCAGCCAGGGTTCGGCGAGTGCCAACGCCTCCGACTCCAAGGCAGGGGCCGGCCAGAAGAACTCCAGTGTCGCCAAGCCCGGCGCCAACGCCAAGGCCGGTCAGGGACAGAACGCCGCTGCCGCCGCTGCCGCAGGCGGCGGTCGGCTCCCGCTGACCGGTGCCGGCATGACCGCCGTCGTCCTGGCGGTGGCCGCCATCGTCATGGGAGGCGGCTTCATCCTGGTACGCCGTCGCATGGCCGACTGATCGGTACTGGTCTCGGGGTGGGATGCAGTGACCGCGCTCTTGTGAACGGGTCCGGACAAGCCGGATCATCGCACTGTGTCGCAGTCACTCGCCATCGTCGTCGGTAACCGCTTCCCCGTGGGGGAGAGGATGTACCGGCTCACCCCGGGACTGGCCCAGTCCACTCTTGCAGCACGCTCCGTCCTTATCGACGTCGCCCAGCACCGTGAGGTCATCACCTACGGAGAGCTCAGCGAGGCGATCGGACGGAGCGTGCTGCCGCGTCATATGGGTCCCCTCCTCAGCATGATCGATCACGACTGCGCCGCCCGGGGCGAGCCGGGCCTGGCTGCCCTGGTGGTCTCGGCGGCCACCGGTGAGGTCGGCACCCGCGATGAGAGCTGGGCGCCGCCCCAGCGGCGCGCCTGCTGGATGCAGTGGGGCAGGGGCGTCCGCTGACCCGGCCTGCCCACGGCGCAGCGCCACGGGGCGGTGCCGGTGGGGATGGGACGGCTCGCGGACCGGGGAGGTCGATCTCACTATTCGGGACGTCGGATGGGGTGAAGGATGCTCGTGGTTTGATACGCTCGACCATCCAGAGCGGCCGAGAGACCTGGTTCGATGACGCCGCAGCAACCCGGTGCGCGGGTGCTTCAGCCAGGATCGATGGAGACGACGTGCTAGACAACGAGCCCACGGAGCCCACTGCAGCAATCGAAGGCCGCAACGATGATCCGGGCGACGCCGAACGGGCGACGAGCCGCTCGCTGCCCACCGTCAGTCTGGAGCTCTTCCCCCCTCGTGCGGGCAAGGCCGCCTCAGCCACCTGGGGACGCATCGACAGACTCCTGGCCACCGGTCCCGACTTCGTGTCGGTGACCTACCGACCGGCCTTCGTCACCGACCCGGTGCCTGGAAGCGGCGAGAAGGGGCGCTGGCAGCAGCGCGATGCGCCGCGGGTGCGCGCGGTCCAGGAGGAGTCCAATCCATCCGAGGGCGTCCTCGCCCATGTGCTCGGCTCCAGCGCCGTCCCCCTCATGGCGCACCTGACCTGTATCGGTTACCGCAAGCGGGAGGCCGTCGACATCATCACTCGCTTCCTGCGCATGGGAGTGCGGCGCTTCCTCGCGCTGCGGGGCGACCCCCCTACCGGCACCCGGGCCGACGACGTCGCCGGGGAACTGCGCCACGCCGACGCCCTCGTCCGAGTCATCCGGGAAGTCGAGGCCGACTACTTCGGTGACGGCAGGCGCCATGTCACCATAGCCGTGGCCGCATACCCGGCCACCAACGACCACATCGAGGCCATCGAAGTGCTTGCCTCCAAGCAGGCCGCCGGGGCCGACCTGGCGATCACCCAGGTGTTCTACGATCCGGCGGACTACGTGGCCCTGACCAATGCCGCCTCCTATGCGGGCGTGAACATCCCGATCCTCCCCGGCGTCATCCCCCTGACCGACCTGGGACGGCTCACCCGCCTCGAGGCGCTCACCGGGGTCAAGGTGCCCGACGCCCTGCGCTCCTCATTGGGGTCCGCCAGCGGCGCCACCCTCGTGGAGCGCGGCATCGGTGCGACACTCGACCTGGCCACGGCGCTACTGAGGGCCAGGGCGCCCGGACTGCACCTGTACACCTTCAACCGGACCCGCCCCGCCCTCGACGTCATCAGCCATCTGCGTCTGGGCGGCATCCTGGCCGGGGCCGCCCCCGACCGGGAGGTGCGCGACGCCGTCGACCGCGGCTACCTCCAGGCCACCCCCGGACGTGGCCCCTCCTTCCTGCGCTGCGGTTCCCCGGGCGCAGCAGTTTCTTCCCGTCACCCCGTCCAGCCTCACACCACCATCACCAAGGAGAACGCATGAGCGCCAACCCCGAGTCGGCCGCCTCCGCCTCGCCGGCGGAGATCGCCGTGACCGAGTCGCAGGTCCCCTCGGCACCCCTGCCGGGGGCCACCATCCTGGGCTACCCACGTATCGGTAGGGACCGTGAGCTCAAACGCGCCGTGGAGTCCTTCTGGAAGGGGAGCCTGGACCCCGACGAGCTCAGCCGCGCTGCCGCCGAGCTGCGCGGAGCGACCCGCTCTCGCCTGGCGGAGCTGGGCCTGACCCAATCCGCCTCGGTGCCCGCGGACTTCACCCTCTACGACCAGGTCCTCCAGGTGACCGCCACCCTGGGTGCGGTCCCCGCCCGCTTCCGCGACCTGCTGGACGCCGATGGAGCCCTCGACGTCGAGGGCTACTTCACGTTGGCCCGTGGTGAAGGAGCCCGCCCCGCCCTAGAGATGACCAAATGGCTCGACTCCAACTACCACTACCTGGTTCCCGAGATCGATGCCTCCACCCCCATCGGCTACGTCGACACCGCCATCGCCGACCAGGTCCGTGAGGCCAAGGAGGCCGGGGCGGAGGTGCGCCCCGTCGTCGTGGGACCGATCAGCTACCTGCTCATGGCCAAGCCCTCCGACGAGGCGGCCGAGGGCTTCCACCCCCTGGATCGGCTCGGCGACGTCCTGCACGCCTACGGCCACCTGCTCATGGACCTGCAGAAGGCCGGCGCCACCTGGGTCCAGCTCGACGAGCCCGCCCTGGTCTCCGACTCCTGGAACGTCGATCGCGAGCGCATCCTCCAGGCCGTGCGCGACGCCTACACCTGGCTGGGCGCCATCGTGGAGCGCCCCCAGATCCTGGTGGCCGGAACCTACGGCTCCCTGGGCGACGCCCTGCCCGTGCTCGGGCGGGCCCCGATCGAGGCCGTGGGCCTCGACCTCGTGGCGGGCTCGCTGCCCGAAGCCGGCGACCTGGCCTCCCTGGAGAGCAAGGCCGTCGTCGCCGGCGTCGTTTCGGGACGCAACATCTGGCGCACCGACCTGGACGCGGCGCTGAGCACGCTCGAGCAGCTGCGCGAGCACCTGCCCGAGGGTACCCCCATCACCGTGGCCACCTCCACGTCCCTCCAGCACGTGCCTCACGACGTCGAGCGCGAGACCGCCATCGACCCGCAGATCCGCTCCTGGCTCGCCTTCGCCGACCAGAAGGTCGGCGAGGTCATCGCCCTGGCCAGGGGACTGGCCGAGGGGCGCGAGGCCATCGCCGCCGAGCTCGCCCAGGACGCCGACCTGCGCAACCAGCGCGCAGCCCACCCGGGCGTGCACCGCGACGAGGTGCGCGCCGCCGTCGACGCCGTCACCGAGGGCGACCGCACCCGTGCGCCCTACGCCGAGCGCAAGGCCGCCCAGGACGAGCGCCTCGGCCTGCCGGAGCTGCCCACCACCACCATCGGCTCCTTCCCGCAGACCGCCGAGATCCGCAAAGCCCGGGCCGCCCGGCGCAAGGGCGAGATCGGCGAGGCCGCCTACGACGAGGCCATGCGCGCGGAGATCGCCAGCGTCGTGGCCCTCCAGGAGCGCCTCGGCCTGGACGTCCTGGTGCACGGCGAGGCCGAGCGCAACGACATGGTGCAGTACTTCGCCGAGCTCCTCGACGGTTTCGCCGCCACCCGCAACGGGTGGGTGCAGTCCTACGGGTCGCGCTGCACGCGCCCGTCGATCCTGTGGGGCGACGTGGCCCGGCCCGCTCCCATGACCGTCGAGTGGTCGACCTACGCCCAGTCGCTGACGGACAAGCCCGTCAAGGGCATGCTCACCGGGCCCGTCACGATCATCGCGTGGTCCTTCCCGCGCAACGACCTGCCCCTGGGGGAGGTCGCCGACCAGATCGGCCTGGCCCTGCGCGACGAGGTCGCCGACCTCGAGGCGGCGGGCATCGGCGCCATCCAGGTCGACGAGCCCGCCCTGCGCGAGCTCCTGCCCCTGGATGCGGCCCGCCACCGCGACTACCTCGACTGGTCGGTGGGCGCCTTCCGGGTCTCCACCAGCGGAGTGCGGGCCGACACGCAGATCCACACGCACCTGTGCTACTCGGAGTTCGGCCAGATCATCGACGCCATCGCCGCCCTCGACGCGGACGTGACCTCGATCGAGGCGGCGCGCTCGAAGATGGAGGTCCTGCCTGAGCTCGCCGAGCACGGCTTCGACCACGGCATCGGCCCCGGCGTGTGGGACATCCACTCCCCGCGCGTCCCCGGCGTCGACGAGCTGGTGGGCCTCATCGAGGCCGCCGCCGAGTCCGTGCCCCTGCGGCGCCTGTGGGTCAACCCCGACTGCGGGCTGAAGACCCGCGGATACGCCGAGACCGAGGAGTCATTGGCCAACCTGGTCGAGGCCACGAGGCGGGTCCGCGCGCGGCGCGGCGCCCAGGACTGACCCGGCGGGGCGGTTGGGACTGGTCCGTCCTTTCCGGTGCCGCACACAAGGGAGGGAATTAGGAAACACAGCGCCGCGCACAAGGGCTTGATTCCGCCCTTGTGTGCGGCGCGTGTTGCGTAAATCAGGGTCCTTGTGTGCGCAATCCGGAGGACGGGGGGACTTGATGGCTGCAGTGGAACCGCGGTGGTGCGAATACGGGCGCGCGTTGTTGACATTGTGAGGGGGTTGTCGGCACCGCGAGGGGGCTATAACGCGCGTCGGTGTCAACAACGCGCGTCGGCGTAGCCGCGCACCTCAACGCCCGGCACCGGTCACCCATCAGCACCTGTGGCCGTCCTCCGGCAGCGCCCGGCAGTGCCCCTAGCCCTCGTGGGCGTGGACTGGTGTGGTCCGCGAGGTCTCCCACGCCGACCTCGTCGCGCTAGCCCTCGTGGGTGTGGACTGGTGGTCCTCATAGGGGAGGACCGGGCGCACCGGTACGGCAGCACGCGTCGGCCCGCCCCTGACGATGTCGCACACAAGGGAGGGAATTAGGAAACACGGCGCCGCACACAAGGGCTTGATTCCGCCCTTGTGTGCGGCGCGTGTTTCGTAATTCGGGGTCCTTGTGTGCGTAACCCGAGCGAGGGCGCGACACGGGGGTGGTCGGCCTGGGGTGGCGGCCCTTGCGAGGGGGCGGCGCCGACGGGCACGGACGCGCGTTGTCGACATCGTGAGGGGGTCGTCGACATTGTGAGGGGGTTATAACGCGCGCTCATGTCAACAACGCGCGTCTGCGCCGATATCCCATACGGATTGCCAACAACGCGCGTCGGCGACGGAACCGGCTCCGACGTCATGAGGCGCACGCCCACCCTCCCCATGTCGCACACAAGGGAGGGAATTAGACAACACGGCGCCGCACACAAGGGCGGAATCAAGCCCTTGTGTGCGGCGCGTATTGCGTAAATCAGGGTCCTTGTGTGCGTAACCCGAGCGAGGGCGCGCGCCCGATCCCCAACTCGGGAGCACCGGTGCGCGGCACCAGGACGACACGCAGAACAGCCTGCAACTTTACCACCTATTTACACTCCCTAGATGACTCAATGTAGGATGAGGCCATCCACGGAGAGCAGGACGCGTCATGAAGCCACTACGCACATGGCTCGCTGTAGCCGGAGTCGTCGCCATCGGGGACCAGGCGTTCTTCGTCGTCCTCAGCCTCTCCCTCCTCTCCTCCTACGGATCGGGCATCGCCGCCTCTTTCCTCACTGTCGCGTCCATCGCGCGCCTCGCGCTCATCCTGGTCGGCGGTTGGGCCGCGGACCGGTGGTCGCCCTACCGCTGCA
>ERZ773099.2399-NODE-2399-length-12866-cov-12.187027_pt1 | contig 12866 bp, 8 predicted proteins | sample MGYA00511120_ERZ773099 | MGnify/ENA primary metagenome ERZ773099 (study PRJEB29015, sample SAMEA2738012) | human oral metagenome | biome: human oral; feature: human-associated habitat; material: dental | place: China | collected 2104 ... | reverse complement strand
CGGCGAGGGTGCCCCCGGCGCCCGCCCCGGGCCGTGGGCGCCGCCGCGGGAAGGATCCCGCGCTGGCCGACAGGGCCCCCGAGCCCCTGGACCTGCGTCTGGCCCCCACCGCCCTGACCGCCTGGGGCGTGGCGGCCTGGGCGGTGGCCAGGCCCGCGGGGTCCTGGAGGTCCCTGAGCGTCCTGGCGGCCCTGGCCGGGCTCCTGGCCCTGGTCCTGCTGAGGCCCGTCCTGCGCTTCCGCGCGGCCCGGCACCGGGACGACCCCCGGCCCGGCTCCCAGAGCCCCGACGTGCCCGCCCACCTGGTCGCGGGCTCCCTGGCGGCCAGCCTCCTGCTGCCCCTCCTGGCAGGGGGCGCCGTCCTGGGCACCACCGCGGCCCACCAGTGGTCCCGCTGTCACGACCCCCTGAGCACGGCTCTGGCCCGCGGGACGCCGGTGACACTGGTGGGCACGGTCTCCCGCCAGCCCCGCGTGGCCGGGGCGCGGGGGGAGACGGTCCTGACCACCCTGGAGGTGGGGAGCGTGGACGGGCGTGTCTCGACCATGAGCGTGACGCTCCTGGGCCGGGACGCTCTCCTGGACGTCCCCATGGGCTCCCGCCTGCGGCTCCACGCCACGCTCAGGGCCCTGCCGGCGGGGCAGCGTGAGGGGGCGCTGGTCCGGGCCACCACCTTCAGGGTGCTGGCCCCTCCCAGCGGGGTCCTGGGGCTGGTGACCGGCCTGCGCGCGGGGCTCGCCCGGGCCGCGGGCCAGGAGCCGGGCGGGTCGGGTGACGTCAGGGGCCGTGGCCGGGCGGCGCAGGGCGGTGACGAACCCTGGCCGAGCGGGACCCGGGCCCTGGTGCCCGGGCTCGCCCTGGGTGACGACCACGCCCTGCCCACCGACCTGCGTGAGGCCATGCGGGACGTGTCCATGACCCACCTGACGGCGGTCTCCGGGGAGCACGTCGCCATGGTGCTGGGGCTGGTCCTGACGGCCCTGGGGGTGCTGCCGCGCCGGTGGCGCGCGGGGGCGGGGGCGCTGGTCCTGACGGCCCTGGTGGTCCTGGTCCGGCCGGGCGGCTCGGTGCTGCGCGCGGCGGTCATGGGCGCCGTCCTCCTGGTCGGGGTGGCCGCGGGAAGGCGGTCCAGCGCCCTGCCGGCCCTGGGTGTGAGCGTCGTCCTCCTGGTCCTCGTTGACCCCTTCCAGTCCCGGGACTACGGGTTCGCCCTGTCTGTGGCGGCCACCGGGGGGATCCTGCTGGGGGCGCGCAGGGCGCAGGCCGCCCTGGGCCGGTACCTGCCCCGCTGGCTGGCCGCCCTGGTGGCGCTGCCCCTGGTGGCCCAGGCCGCCTGCGCCCCGGTCCTGGTCATGCTGCGTCCGGCCGTGGGGGTGTGGGCCGTGCCCGCCAACGTCGTCGCCGCCCCGCCGGTGCCCGTGGCCACCGTGTCCGGCCTCCTGGCCACCCTGGTGGCCCCCTGGTGGCCGTGGGGCGCGAGGGTGCTCGTCTGGCCCGCGCTGGCCGCCTGCGCCTGGCTGGCGCTGGTCTCCCGCTCCCTGGCGTCCCTGCCCGGCGCCGTCGTCCCCTGGCCCCAGGGGGTGGTCGGCGCGCTGGGGCTGGCCGTGCTGGAGGTCGTCATCCTGGTGGCCTGCTCCCGCAGGGTCCGTGGGGGCTGCCGCCGGGGCGCGGTCCTGCTCACCTGGGCCGGTCTGGTCCTCTTAGAGCACGTCCGTGCTGCCCGGCGTGCCCCGGGCCGCCACGAGGTGGCCCGCCCGCACCGCGCCCCCAGGGGCGGTCGCCCCCAGGGCCCTGACCGGGAGCGGACGCCAGGGGGCGGGTCCCGGAGGGCGGGCGCCAGGGGGCGGGCCCCAGGGAGAGGGCGCGCGGCAGTGAGCCCGGCACCCGTGAGCCCGGCACCCGTGAGCGAGACGGCGTGCCGTGGCAGGCTAGCCCCATGCCTGCCTCCCGATCCTCCCGCCCCGCACGGGGGTCACGTCGAGCCCCCGCCGGTCCGAGCTGGCAGGAGGTCGCGCTCGCGCCCCTGGTCCTGCTGCGCGTGGGCGAGGAGGTGCTGGGGGACCGGGCCGTGGAGCGCCTCCTGGCCCAGGCACGCGACAAGGACCCGAGCACGGAGGTCGTCCGGGTCGAGGCCGCCACCTACGAGTCCCACCAGCTGGACACGCTGGTCTCCCCCTCCCTCTTCGGGGAGCCCAGGGTCGTCCTGGTACCCAACCTGGAGCAGATGAACGACGCCCTCCTGACCGACCTCCTGGCCTACACCCGCCAGGTCGACCCCGAGGTCGTGGTCATCCTGCGCCACAACGGGGGCCAGCGCGGCAAGCGGCTCCTGGAGGCCGTGGCGGCCTCCCCCTACCCGGTGGTGACCATTGAGGCCGTCAGGTACCCCAAGGACAAGGCGGCACTGGCCATGGCAGAGGTCCGTCAGGCGGGCAGGCGCGCGGAGCCCCAGGCCATCGGGGCCCTGGTGGACGCCCTGGGCAGCGACCTGCGTGAGCTCCTGGCCGCCGTCGGGCAGCTCCTGGCCGACACCCAGGGCACCCTCACCCTCCAGGCCGTCAACACCTACTACGCGGGACGTTTCGAGGCCACCGGCTTCACCGTCGCCGACGCCGCCGTCGCCGGTGACGTCGCCAGGGCCGTCACCGCCCTGCGGCACGCGGTGGACACCGGTACCGACCCGGTCCTCATTGTCTCGGCGCTGGCCACCAAGACGCGCCAGCTGGCGCGCGTGGCCGCCATGGGAGGGCGTCGGCTGGGCCCCCGGGACGTGGGCATGAGCTCCTGGCAGGTGGACAACGCCCGCCGGGCCCTGTCGGGCTGGTCCGACGACGCCCTGGCGGCGGCCATCCAGGCGGTGGCGCGCGCGGACGCGGACGTTAAGGGTGCCAGCCGCGACCCGGTCCACGCCGTCGAGCGGTGCGTCCTGACCATCTGCGACGCCCGCCGAGGCCGCCTGCCCGGCCTCTGAGCCCCTGCCGGAGCACTACGAGCCCCGCAGCCCCCGCACCGGCGGCGCGCCAGTCTCGACTCCCTGGGCACGACCCGCCAGGGACGCCGCAGCCCCTCGCACCGGCGGCGCGCTGGCCGGACCCCGGCCCCGCCCGGGCTCCGGGTGCCGACCTGGTGCGCTCAGCGTAGGCACGTGGTACCGCACGGTCCGCCCCGGCCCGGCGCGTTCAGCGCTTCTTGTACAGGGACTTCGTGGCGTAGACGGGTTCGTTGGTCACCTGGATCCCCAGGGAGCGGAAGATGCCCTCGTCCACGCTCCCCAGGATGGTGGAGGTGTGCACGTCGCAGCCGCGCAGGGAGTCCAGCTGGGCCAGGGCGGCCGCCGCGTTGGGGTCCCCGTTGGCCGAGACCGCCAAGGCGATGAGCACCTCGTCGGTGTGCAGGCGCGGGTTGCGGCTGCCCAGGTGCGCCGTCTTGAGGTGCTGGATGGGCTCGATGGACTCCCGGGCCAGGAGCTCGACGCCCGGGTCGATCCCGGCCAGGACCTTCAGGGCGTTGAGCAGCATGGCCGAGGAGCAGCCCAGCAGGGGGCTGGTCTTGCCCAGGACGATCTGGCCGTCGGGCAGCTCGATAGCGGCCGCGGGGGCCTGGGTGGCGGCGGCCAGGCCCAGGGTCGGGGAGACCACAGGCCGGTCCTGGGGGCGGACGCCTACCTTGGCCATGAGCAGGGCGATGTGCGCGGACTGGACCGGCTCGGCGCCGTCGCGCTTCTCGGCCACCAGCGCCTTGTAGTAGCGGCGGATAATCTCCTGCTTGGAGGCCTGGCGGCAGACCTCGTCGTCGCTAATGCAGTAGCCGGCCATATTGACCCCCATGTCGGTGGGGGAGGCGTAGGGGGAGGACCCCAGGATCTTCTCGAACAGGCGGCTCAGGACCGGGAAGACCTCCACGTCCCGGTTGTAGTTGACGGTCTGGACCCCGTGGGCGGCCAGGTGGAAGGGGTCGATCATATTGACGTCGTCCAGGTCCGCGGTGGCGGCCTCGTAGGCGATATTGACCGGGTGGTCCAGGGGCAGGTTCCAGATGGGGAAGGTCTCGAACTTGGCGTACCCCGAGGACACCCCCCGGACGTGGTCGTGGTAGATCTGGGACAGGCAGGTGGCCATCTTGCCGCTTCCCGGGCCCGGGGCGGTGACCACCACCAGGTCCCGGGTGGTGGTCACGTACTCGTTACGGCCGTAGCCGGACTCCGAGACCACGCGCGTCACGTCACCGGGGTACCCGGCAATGGGGTAGTGGCGGTAGACCCTGATACCCAGCCCCTCGAGCTTGCGCTTGAAGGCCTGGGCCTGGTGGTTGTCCTCGGTCCACTGGGTGACCACCACGCTGCTCACGTACAGGCCGTAGTCACGGAAGGCGTCAATGTGGCGCAGGACGTCGTCCTCGTAGCCGATCCCCAGGTCCGCGCGCACCTTGTGGCGGGCGAAGTCCCGGGCGTTGACCGCCACAATGATCTCGACCTCCTCGGCCAGGGAGGCCAGCATGACGATCTTGTTGTCCGGGGTGAAACCGGGCAGGACCCGGGAGGCGTGCATGTCGTCCACGAGCTTGCCGCCGAACTCCAGGTAGAGCTTGCCGCCGAACTGGGCGCGGCGGCGCGCAATGTGCTCGGACTGCAGGCGCAGGTACTTCTCCCGGTCGAATCCGGTACGCATGGACTCTCCTCGATCATCGTAGATTATCGTGCGACGGCAGTGGTGTAGGCGAGGGCGGGGCGCGGCCCGCTGCGAGGGCGCCACCCCGGGTGCCGGCCTGCACAGAGGCGCTGGCCCGCACAAAGGTAAGGGCGCCTCCCTGGGGGAGACGCCCTTCTTCTCACTGCGGTGCCGGCCTTCAGAGCGCGGCCACGCGCCTGGCGAGCTTGGACTTGCGGTTGGCGGCCTGGTTCCTGTGGATAATGCCCTTGGAGGCGGCCTTGTCCAGCTTGCGGCAGGCCTTGCGCAGGTGCTCCTCGGCGGCGGCCTTGTCGCCGGCCTCAATGGCCTCCCGGACGCGGCGCACGTAGGTCTTGAGCTCGGACTTGACGGACTGGTTGCGCAGCCGGGCCTTCTCATTGGTCCTAATGCGCTTGATCTGGGACTTAATGTTAGCCACTGTGGGTGAAGCTTTCTGTGTCTGTGGTGGTCGTTGGCCGGAGAGAGGGTTCGCGCCACAGGCCGGTGAGGTGTGGTGGGGCGCCTGCCCGACCCGGTCGCCGGACCCCGCAGCCGGCCAGGCCAGAGGTCCAAGTGGGGACTCTACCAGCCGGGGTGGCCTGAGTCCCGGCGCTGTTCCTGCGGGCTGGAGTGAACTTAGTCGCCCGCTGCGCCCTGCTCGTTGCCGCCGGTGCGCTCCGCCTCCTCGCCGGTACCGGTGAGGAGGCTAATGTGCTCCTCGGCGCGCTCGACGAGCCCGGGGTCGTGGGTGGCCACGAGGACCGCGGCCCCGGTGCCTGTCCACTCCTCCAGGAACTCGGTCACCATCTCGGTGAGCTCCTCGTCCGCCCCGGCGGTGGGCTCGTCCAGGACGACCAGCCTCGGGCCGGCCATGAGCAGGGTGCGGGCCAGGGCCACCCGCATACGCTCCCCGCCGCTGAGCAGGCCCGTCCGGGTCCTGGCCAGGTGGCTGATCCGGGTCCTGGCCAGGACGTCGGCGGCCCGCTCCCGGCGCTGGCGGCGGGGCAGGCCCAGCGCCCACGCGGCGTGGTGGAGGGTGCGCGCCACGGTCCACGAGTCCTCCAGCAGGAGGTCCTGGGGCTGGAGGACGATCGTGGTGCGGTGCGCCCGGCGGACGTCGCGCTGGCTCATCTGACTGGAGGGGAGGCCGTTAAAGGTGACGGTGCCGGTGAAGTCGAGGTCGTACAGGCCCAGGCACCACGCCGTGGTGGTCTTCCCGCAGCCGTTGGGGCCGGTGAGCGCGGTGACGGTACCTCCTGCCAGGGTCAGGTCGAGGCCGTCCACGAGGAGGCGCCCGCCCCTGGTAATGGTCAGGCCCGTCGCGGTGAGCGTGTCAGCCATGGCGGGTGGTCCTCCTGTCGTGGTGATTGTGGGTGGGCCGCGCTCCCAGGACGACGGCCCCTACGAGCACGAGGGCGCACACTGACTGGGTGACGACCAGCTCGGGGGCGGAGAGGGTCAGGAGCGGCCAGATCAGGACGAGTGCGGGCGGGATAATCAGGGCCGCGGTGACCAGGTGCTCGGTCAGTCGGCGCTGGCCCAGTAGCTGGCTGATCTCGCGCCTGCGTCTGCGTGCCTGGGCCCAGGCGCGCGCCGCGAGCCCGCAGCTGACCACGGTGCCTGCGGCCGAGGCCAGGAGGATGAGGGCGTGGAGTATCAGCGTCTGCGTGGTCTGCGCCCGTAAGGCGGTGCCGACGGCGCCCACGGAATCGAGGCGTGCCACGAGGCCCTCCACGTGGTGCTCACGCAGCTCCTCACGCAGGGAGTAGACGGTCTGGCCGGTGAAGACCGCCGCCCCCTGGGTAATGGCGGACAGGTAGTCGGTCGGTGCGAAGTAGCCGTCGGGGACCACGGCAATGAGGCAGCTACTGGTCCGGGTGCCCTCGCTGCTGAGGAAGTAGCTCACGGCGGGCAGGTCTGCGGGCAGTACCGCGGTGGCCTCGGTCTGGTCGTGGGTGACCACGGTAATGTCGCCGCTGGTCCCTCCGAACTGGGCGTTGAAGCGTGCCTGGTCGACCAGCATCTGGGTGAGGGCGGCGTCCTGGCCGGCCAGTGCCGCCGGTCGGTAGAGGGCGACCTCATTGTCTGCGACGGTGGGCAGGCCGTAGTGGGCGGCGGCCGTGTTATTGAGGTAGAGGGTGGGCGGAACGCTGAAGTCCTCGGTAGAGCCGTCCGGGATGGCCCACGTCAGGACGAGGCGTCCGTCCTTGTTCTCCTGGGCCACGAACGAGGCGATCTGCGGCATGAGGGTGTCGAAGGTGTTCTCGCTGACGGACCAGATGCCCAGCGAGACGGCCCGTGGCAGGGAGCGCTGGGCCTGGGCCTGGTCGCGCAGGGTCCGCGCATTGAGGACGTCGACCACGAGGGTGGTGCTCGACGTCGAGAAGGACCAGGTCATGGCCAGGGCGAGCCCCCAGGTCAGGACGGCGAGCCCGTAGCGTGGGCGCGCCGTGGTCCCGGGGCGCCGTCGGCTCCCGGCGGCCAGGACCGCCCAGCCCGCGAGCGTGCCGGCTGTGGTCGCCGCTACGACCAGCCCTGCGCACCAGGCAATGAGCTCCGCGGTCGTGCGGTGGATACTCAGTACCGCCGAGGCGTAGACGTCGTAGGCCACCACGAGGCTGAGCGCCGCCAGGGGCAGTAGGATCCACCGGCACGCGGCCAGGAGGTTGTTCTTTAGGAGGTCAAGGGCCAGGCTCGTGTGGGAGCGCCCGAGCAGGCGGGCGCACCTGTACGGGGCCAGTTGGGAGGCGGCGGCGAGGGCGAGCACAATCCCTAGGGACGCCTGCGCCAGCAGCAGGCTTTCGCCGAGCACGGAGCTAAGCGCGGCGGCGCGGACCCGGCCCGCGGTCAGGATCTCGGACCTGTATACCTGCCTCCCCCACTGGCCCCTGACCTGGTCAATGAACTGGGTGACGCCGCCCTGGTCCCCTATGACGTGCCACCCACCTAGGGCGTCGTCCTGGGCGGTGCTGCCGCTGTAGACAATTGACTCCGGCAGGAACAGGGAGTCCAGGGGCGGGCGAATGTAGTCGTGGGCGTCGTGGCCCAGGATCTCCACGAAGGTCGTTGAGAGCGAGTCGCCAATGATGTCAAGGTACTCCGTGGTGTGGCGGACCTGGGCGACCTCGACGCCGGTGCGCTCCGCGACCTGCCGGACCTGCTCGGGGCTCACGCCGGTCTCGCTAATAATGACATAACCGGTGGTCTCTGCCGGGAACAGGAGGACCAACGTCTGGGGGACAAGGAGGACTATTGCCAGGCACAGAGCAAGATTGAGGGCCCAGGTGGTTCTGAGAAGGCTCTTCATAAGAGGGGCGCGGTAGGTGACGGCTCCTTTAGGCTCTGTCACCTACCGCGTGGAATCAGTTGTTCACCGCGAGGGCGGGGAGCAGGGTCGGGGGTAGGAAGAACCGGTGAGCGGACACGGTGGCCTCCAATACGGTGCTAGTGCTGGAGTGGTCATTCTGAAGAGGTGTTGAGCACGTTCCAGTACTCAGCACAGGGAAACATAGGGACTTGAGGAGTGTCACACAAGGGGTCCTAAGTCCCAGAATTGATCACTCAACACGCTGACAGGCCGGCTGTGCGGCAACCGTCCAGGTCAGGGCCGTTTGGGAGCGGGTCAGCCCCAGTGTTCTCTGAGAGCAGACACGACGCCGTCAAAGGTGCGCTTGTCCATGGTGGCGCCCTCGCGCCGTACCGCCTCCGGGTTCACCAGGAGCAGGCGGTCCAGGCGCACCTCGCTGGGGCGCCCCTGGGCGTCCCAGGCCCCGGTGCCCACGTCGTGCCAGTAGCGGCCCCAGTGCGCCTCCTGGGCGGCGTCGAGGTCGTGGTCCTGGCTCGTCATCTGGGACACCACCAGGCGGGCCGACGGGCCCGTGCCCTGGCGGGCCAGCACCAGCACCGGCCGGTCCTTGCCCTGGGAGGCGTCCTCCTCGTAGGGCACCCAGGTCCACACCACCTCACCGGGGTCGGCCTCGCCGTCCGGGTCGGGGGAGTAGGTGAAGTCGGGCAGGCCCCGGGCGGCCACGTCGTAGACGGCCACGCCCTCGTGGGCCCCGGTCCGGGCGCCCGCACCCCGCGAGGTGCGGCCCTGGGACGGCCCCCGCCCGCCCGCCTGGGTGGTGCGGTGCGCGTCCTGCCTGGCCGTGGCGTTGGCGGACCGCCTCGGTGCACCGGGGGCGGGGTCCCCTTCGGCAGGGCCCGCCGCTGTACCGGGGCCGCCGACGGTGGTCTCGGGCTTGAGGGCGCGGTCCAGGGCGTCACCGGCGGCGTCGCTGGCGGCGTGCCCGAGCAGGGTGAGGACCTGTTTGAGGAGAGAGGCCATGGCGCAACCCTATGGGTAGGCCCGGCCCCGCGGGGCGCCTACACGCTGACGTCCCCCCGACAGCGGCGTGGCGGGGGGACGTCAGGACCGTGGTGGTCAGCCCTTGGGCTGCGTCACGGCGGTGCAGGTGGGGTAGGTGGTCGCGTCCACGCCGGAGCCGTTGGTCTCGACGTCGATCTCGGCGCTCAGGCCCTTGGAGGTGTCCCCGGTCACGCAGGTTCCCGCCGCGTCCCAGGCCTCCTTGGTCATGGCGGCGGAGTCGACCTTGTAGTAGGCCGAGAACTTGAAGCTCATGGAGGAGCCGGCGATCAGCTCCGCCGCCGTGTTCATCCGGACGCTGCCGTCAGCCCCGGGGAGGTAGTCGTCGCGGAACCACCACGGGCCGCTGGTCGGCGACACGTACGACAGCTGGAACCCGGCCGGGGTACGGGGCCGCAGGACGATGCCGGAGGTCCGGCCGTCGGCGTCGGTCTGGTTGGTGAAGGTCACCGTGTAGTCGACGCGGACGTAGGGGGAGCTGACGTAGACGTCCGGGTCGTGGACCTCGGTGGTGCCCGGCTCGCCGGTGACCGCGACCTGGGTGACTGCCCGGTTGTCCGTGTACTCACCGGTGAAGGTCTGGCCGCCCGTGGTCACGCCCGTGGTCACCGCGTTGCGTCCCACGACCCCGCTCAGGTCCACCTGGCAGGTGACCTCCTTGCCGCCGGGGACCGACGCCTTGCCGCTGGAGACCGTCAGGGACGGAGCCGGGCCTACGGCGGTGACGACCTCACCGCCGTAGGCGCCCAGGTCGCAGCTGAGGCTGGTGACCGAGGCCGGGCCCCGGGTCCGGGAGGTGGTGACCGTGAAGTCCGACATGGGGCTGGTCGAGTCGTTCCTCACCGTGGCGGTGAAGTGGCCCGCGTCCTTCGCGGTGTCGTCCTGCGTGCCGGCGCCAATGGTGACGGTCGCGTGGGCGGTGTCAGCGGCCGGCTTCTGCACGGTGGCCACCGGCGTCCTGGACGTCCCGTCCGAGACCGTGACGGTGGGGGTGAAGGAGTAGTCGCGGGCACCGGCACCGGGGGCCAGGGCCGTGGCCCCCATGGTCAGGTCGAGGTAGCTGCCCGCGGCCCAACCCTGGAAGTCCACCTGGTAGGTCAGGCTCAGGTGCCCGGGGGTGCAGGTGACGGCCTTGACCTCACCCACGCTGTCGCCGTGCCAGGTGTAGTACAGCTTGGCGAAGAAACGGAGGTCGGAGCTGGCCAGACGCTCAATAGGGGCGTCGGTGTAACGGCTGGTGAAGTACGCGGCCGTCCCGGCCACGTGGTCCTCGCCGGGGCAGGTCCAGGCCCACTTCCCGGGCTCTGAGTCGGCCTCGATAGTGAGGGTGACGTCCTTGCCGGCGACGGCGGCGGAGGGGACGTGAAGACCCCAGGTCAGGCAGCCGTCGGCGTCGTTCTCACCGGAGCAGCCCTCACCCCCCGGGTAGTAGCGGCCGGTGGCGGTGATATCGGCAGCTTCCTGGGGGACGGAGTCGTCGGCGTATGCCGGGGCCAGCAGGAGGGCGGTGAGGACCAGGGGGAGGGTCAGGGCGACGCCGAGAAGCCGGAGCCACGGTGGGGCTGCCTGAGCTCGTGGAGTGTGCATGGGAGTCCTTTCCCCGGAGGACGCCGGGACTGAAACCAAGGTCTCACCAATATAACTGTTTGATATATATCCTGTAAAGACGTGCGTATCCCTATTGCCCCCTCCCGGCTCCCTGGACCTCCCGGGCCGGGTTCCGGGGCCCTTTTGCCCGCAACCCGGCCCGGGAGGTACCCGTGCGCCTGCTCTCACCGGCGGGTGGCCTCCTTCATGGCGGAGGTGAAGGCCACCAGGTCGTCGCGCAGGGCCTCCAGCTCACGCTGCCGCCCGGGATCCCGGCCCTGGTCGTGGGCGGCAGCCAGGGCCGGGACGTGGGCCTCCACGATCCTGACCGTGGCCGAGCCGCTGATCGCCCCGTCGGCCCCGGCGGCGACCGCCTCGGCCACCTGGTCGGGCCGCGATATGCCGAAGCCCAGCATGACCGGGGCGGCGGCGTCGGCCCGCAGACGGGCCACCGACTCCGCCAGCCCCGCGGTGGAGGAGGCGTGCTCGGTGCCGGTGACCCCGACGCGCGAGACCGCGTAGACGTAGCCGCGCGAGGCCGCGGCCACCGCGTCCAGGGTCTCGGCCGAGGCCGACGGCGGGGCGATGTAGACCGGATCCACCCCCGCCTGCCGGGCCGCCCGGCTGAAGCGGGCGGACTCGCGCACGGGGACGTCAGGCACCAGGACCGAGTCCACCCCCGCCTGAGCGCAGTCGGCGTAGAAGCGCCCCAGGCCCAGGCAGAAGGGCACGTTGCCGTAGACGAGCAGGCCGATAGGCAGCTCCGGGTGGCGCCGACGCACCCGCGCCACCACCTCCAGGCAGTCGTGGAACCCGGCACCCGCCCCCAGGGCCCGCAGGTGGGCGCGCTGGATGGTGGGGCCGTCGGCCACCGGGTCGGAGAAGGGGATCCCCAGCTCCAGGGCGTCGGCACCGCCGTCGATGAGCGCCTCGACGACGGCCTCGGAAAGGTCCGGGGTGGGGTCGCCCACCATGACGAAGGGCACGAAGGCGCCCTCGTCCCTGTCCCTGAGCGCGGCGAACATTGCGGCGTAACGGCTCATTACAGGTCCTCCGTGGTCGCGGCGGTCGGGGTGCTCACAGGGGCGCCAGCCGGGCCGGTTGCGCCAGCTGGGCCAGCTGGGTCGGCTGCGTCGTCCGGGAGGGCCGCACCGGTCCCGGCTGGGGCGGGTTCAGCCGCACCGGTCCTGGCGGGGCGCAGCCCGGCGTACTCGGTGCGCTTGCCCATCTGGGCCACCATGCGCGCGGCCCGCTCCACGGCGGGGTCGGCGCAGAAGGGGCCCAGGCGGGCGACCTGCTCCAGGTCCTTGTCCCCGCGTCCGGACAGGCACACCAGCAGCACCGGCGGCTCGGCGTCGGCGGGCACGTTCCGGGCCACGCGCAGGGCGTGCGCCAGGGCGTGGGCGGACTCCAGGGCCGGGACAATGCCCTCGTGGCGGCTCAGCAGCCTAAAGGCCTCCAGGGCCTCGGCGTCGGTGACCCCCACGTAGGTGGCCCGCCCGGTGTCCGCCAGCCAGGCGTGCTCCGGGCCCACACCCGGGTAGTCCAGGCCCGCGGACACGGAGAACGACTCCTCCACCTGCCCCTCGGAGGTGCGCATGAGGTAGGAGCGGGCCCCGTGGAGGATCCCCACCTTCCCGGCGTTAATGGCCGCCCCGTGCCGGGGCGTGTCCAGGCCCTCCCCGGCGGGCTCCACGCCTGTCAGGCGCACCGCGGGGTCGTCAATGAACTCCGAGAAGACGCCGATGGCGTTGGAGCCCCCGCCCACGCAGGCGATCACCTCCTCGGGCAGGCGGCCGGTCAGGGCCAGCACCTGGGCACGGGCCTCCACGGAGATGACCCGGTGGTACTCGTGGACGATCGTGGGGAAGGGGTGCGGGCCGGCGGCCGTGCCCAGCAGGTAGTGGGTCTCGTGGAAGGAGGCGGTCCAGTCGCGCAGGGCCTCGTTGACGGCGTCCTTGAGGGTGCCCGCGCCGCTGGCCACCGGCACCACCCGCGCCCCCATGAGCTCCATGCGCTCCACGTTCGCCGCCTGGCGCACCACGTCGGTAGCTCCCATGTAGATGGTGCACTCCAGGCCCAGCAGGGCGCAGACCATGGCCGTGGCCGTCCCGTGCTGGCCCGCGCCGGTCTCAGCGATCACGCGCTTCTTGCCCATGCGCCGGGCCAGCAGGGCCTGCCCGAGCACCTGGTTGCCCTTGTGGGCCCCGCCGTGGACCAGGTCCTCGCGCTTGAGCAGGATCCGG
>ERZ773099.2398-NODE-2398-length-12867-cov-2.960740_pt1 | contig 12867 bp, 11 predicted proteins | sample MGYA00511120_ERZ773099 | MGnify/ENA primary metagenome ERZ773099 (study PRJEB29015, sample SAMEA2738012) | human oral metagenome | biome: human oral; feature: human-associated habitat; material: dental | place: China | collected 2104 ... | reverse complement strand
TACCTGCTGGAGGAGCTTCCGCCGGATCTGCACGCCCATATCACGGAGTTGCTCCATGATCTCTCCTGAACTTTCCACCGGCATCACCCTGACGCTGTACTGCCTTGCCAGCACAGCGGGCATCGGGGGCCTGCTGGCGCGCAGACCCTTCTGGCGCAGGCTTGGCTGCGTTCTGGCCTGTACCGGCTTTGCCAGCCAGACCTTCATGCTGCTGATGGGCTTTCACCGCACACTGCCCGACGGCCTGAGCCTGGGGGCATATCTGCAGATGCTGGCCTGGTTTGTGGTGCTCTGCGGCATGGGCGTTCTGGCAAAATTCCGGCAGGAGTCCGCGCTGATTTTTGCCACCCCTCTGGGACTCATGCTCTTTGCCGTGTCAGCGCCCTATCTGGCCGCAGTGGTGCAGGCTCCTCCCTCGCTCACGGCGTCCTTTTACGCTCTGCACATCGGCGCCCTGTTTCTCAGCCTGAGTCTGCTGGCCCTGTCCTTTGCGGCCGGTGCCCTGTTTCTGCTCACCGACCTGCGCATCAAACGCAAACAGCATATCAAGGGTTTCTGGCAGGATATGCCGGGGCTTTCCGTGCTGGACAGGATCAACGCCATGACCACGGCGGCGGCCTTTCCCCTCTACACGCTGGGGCTTGTATCAGGGCTTGTCTGGGCAAAGCCCGTTTTCGGGACGACCATCAGCGGCGACCCCAAGGAAGTGTTCAGCATTCTTGTCTGGCTGCTGCTGGCGGCCCTTTTCAACAACCGCCTGACGCGCGGCTGGAAGGGGCGCAAACCGGCGCAGTTGGCGGTGCTCATTTTTCTTCTCTGTCTTTTTTCCATCATTGTGGTGAATACCGTCATGGAAACGCACCACGCATTCACCAAGCGTTGACCGGGCGTTGACCATGAACCGCACCATCCTTCTTGTGGGCCTCAATCACCGTACGGCCGGCGTGGACATCAGGGAGCGCTTTTCCCTGGGCAGCAACGGCGACGGTACAATCCGGGCCCTGCCGTGCAGCGGCGCGGTGAGCGAAAGCCTGATCCTTTCCACCTGCAACCGCGTGGAACTGCTGGCCACAGGCAACGGCGACACCCAGGGGCAGATGCTCGACAGTTGGGCACGGCTCTGCAATGCCACGCCGGAAGACCTGCACCCCTATATCTATGTGCACAAGGATCTTGAGGCCGTGCGCCACCTGTTCTCCGTGGCCAGCAGCCTGGATTCCATGGTGCTGGGCGAACCGCAGATTCTGGGGCAGATCAAGACAGCCTATCGCAACGCCATCCAGAGCCACACCACGGGTGTCATCCTCAACCGCCTTCTGCACAAGGCATTTTCGGTAGCCAAGAGGGTGCGCACGGAAACAGCCATCGCATCCAGCGCGGTTTCCATCAGCTATGCCGCTGTGGAGTTGGCCAAACGCATCTTCGGCGACATGAAGGGGCACAAAACCCTGCTGGTCGGCGCGGGGGAAATGGCGGAACTGGCTGCCATGCACCTTTTGCAGGCCGGTATTGACGAAATCGTGGTGACCAACCGCACGCTGGCGCGCGGGCAGGAGCTGGCACGACAGTTTCGCGGCCGTGCCGTCCCCTTTGAACAAATGGGGGCGGAACTGACCAGAGCGGACATCATTATCACCTCCACAGGATCCCGTGAGCCCATCCTCCGCGCGAGCGACCTCCGCCCCGTGCTCAAGGCGCGCAAAAACCGCCCCATGTTTTTTATCGACATTGCCGTGCCGCGCGATATTGACCCGGATGTCAACGAACTGGACAACGTCTATCTGTACGACATTGACGACCTCAAGGAAGTGGTGGAGGAAAACCTCGCCACGCGCAAGGAAGAAGCCGTCAAGGCCGGAAAGATCGTCAACGAGGAGGTACTTTCCTTCGGGCGCTGGCTGTCCAGCCTTGACGTACAGCCCACCATCATTGACCTCATCCAGCGCGGCGAGCGCCTGGGACAGGAAGAACTGGCCAAGACCCTCAAAAGGCTGGGGCCGGTTTCCGACGAAACCCGCGATGCCCTGCTGGCACTGGTAGGTTCTCTGGTGCGCAAGCTGAACCACGACCCCATCATGTTTCTCAAGCAGGACGGCATGGCCCAGGAAGGGAGCGACCCGCGCATCAACGCGGTGCGGCGCATCTTCAATCTGGACAAGGGCTGTATGTACTCGGAGAATTCCTGATGCGCTGGTACGCCATTGACGAACTTTCCACAGAAGACACGCGCAAACTGACCGCCGCCCTTGCGGACATGGAACTGGCTTCGGGTATGGACGGCCTGTTCTGGCTGCCTGTTCCCCCGGAAAAGCTTTCTCCCGTGCAGCGTGAGCACAAGGAAAGCTGCGGCCCCCACGTCATGGGACTGGAAGTGGAAGAACATGCCCTGCGGCTGGAACTTCTGGTGCGGGCGCGGGGACGCATGCACTGCGACTGCGTGCTTCAGGCCCACAGCGGGCTTCGCAGCCACATGATCGACTGGCTGGAACAACTGCTGACCGATCTGGACATTGCCCACTGACGCGCCATGCCCCGCCCGGACTCCCTGCCGCCCCCTCCCCGCCTGCAAGACCTTTCGCCCCAGGCGGCCCGCCTCTGCCTGAATGTGCGGCGCTTCTGCCTGCGCCAGTTGCGCCTGAAGCCCTACTCCCGTTTGCTGCTGGCCCTTTCCGGCGGCGCAGACTCCACGGCTCTGGCTGTCATCCTGCACGTTCTCACGCCCGGACTCGGCCTGAATTTGCGGGGCATGAGCCTCAACCACGGCCTGCGCCCCGAAGCCGCGCAGGATCAAGCCCATGCGCTGAACCTGTGCCGGGTTCTGGGCATTCCCTGTTCCGCCCGCGCCGCAGATGTGGCCGCCATGGCACAGCGCGAGGGACTGGGGCTGGAAGACGCGGGACGGCGGCTGCGCTATGCTCTGCTGGAAGAAGAGCGGCAAGAACACAAGGCGGATCATATTGTGCTGGGGCACCATGCCGCAGACCTGAGCGAGGATGTTTTGCTCCGCCTTGTGCGCGGAACCGGCTGGCCCGCTCTGGGCGGCATGCCCGCCCGCGATGACAAGCGGCACATACTGCGGCCCCTGCTGGCTGTGGAACCGCAGGCGCTCAAGGCCCTGCTCACCGAGTGCGGCATCGGTTGGCGCACTGACGCCAGCAATGAAGACAAAAAATTCCGGCGCAACCGCCTGCGGCTTGATGCCCTGCCCCTGCTGCGCGCGGAAAATCCGTCTCTGGAAAAAAGCGTGCACACTCTCTGGCAGTTGGCCCGCATTGACCAAGACTATTGGGACAGCCTGCTGGACAGCCGCCTGGCGGAGCATCCCTGGCAGGCAGATCCGGACGGCGCAAGCCTGACCCTGCCCGCGCCACTGTTGCGCGGTCTGCACCCCGCCGCGCGCCTGCGCCTCTACATGCGCGTTCTGCGCCGCCATGCTTCAGGCAAGGGACAGGCGCGGGCGCAGACCCTGCTGGCCCTGGATCAGGCTTTGGAGCAGGGGCGGGGCAATACCCGCTTTCAACTGCCCGGCGGCACAGAAGCCCTGCTTGCGGGCGGCAGCATCCGCTTTTGCCTGCGCAAAAACTGAACGTTCTCGGGACTGCGTTCGGGCTACCAGCGGTCAAAATGGATTTTTTCCGCCTTGTAGCGGTCAACCTTGCGGAAAGGCTGCGCCGGATGGCCCATGACCACCAGCCCCAGAATGTTGATCCCGGCAGGAATGCCGAGGATTTCCCGCACAGGTTCCACCCTGTCCTCCACCGGGTGCATGCCGCACCAGACCGTGCCCAGGTTTCTGCCGCGCGCGGCCAGAAGGATATTTTCCAGAGCCGCAGAGCAGTCCTGCTGCCAGAAGCCTTCTTCCTTGCATTCCGCCGGATCTGCGCAGACTGCAATCACCACCGGCGCATCAGCAGCCATTTTGGCATACGGATGGCGTGCGGCCACGGCCTTGCGCGCTTCCGCGTCACGCACCACCACAAAATGCCAGGGCTGGCTGTTGTGCGCGCTGGGGGCCGCCATGGCCGCCCGAAGCACCATATCCAGGTCTTCTTCGCTCACGTCTTCGGCAGTGAAGCTGCGGATGCTGCGACGGGTGAACAGTGCTTCAAAAATATCCACGGCGATCCTCCTGAATGCGGATGTTGGCGTTCGTGCGCGTGCGGGCGCTGGCTGCCGCTTTTCTTGCGCAAGCCTGCATGCAAAAAGAACGGCAAAAACAGGATACGGCTGCTCCGCTCCCTGTCAAGGCGGAATGTGCGGCATGCCTGCGGGACGCGGGCCAGCGCCGCAGGAAAAAGCGGCAAAAAATTTTTCCTTTGCGCTTGACAGCCCGCGGGCATTTGCGTAATTGCTCATGAACGTTGCGGGTCATTAGCTCAATTGGTAGAGCAGCTGACTCTTAATCAGTTGGTTCGGGGTTCGAGTCCCTGATGGCCCACCAAAATTTTCAGCCCCTTCCGGCATCTGCCGGAAGGGGCTTTTTCGCGAGCAGTCCGCGGAAACGTCAGAACGTGTAGGTAAATACCGCGGAAACGCGATAATTGTCCTTGTACATGGCTTTTTCAGCCCCGCGCCAAGTGTCGCTGTCCAGATTCAAGCGCACATAGGCGCCTTCAAGGGATACCTGCAAATTTTCATAAATTTTGTAGTTAGTGACCAGATTGACCTCCCACGCGTTGTCGGAGGTGGTCAAATACGCCATGGGGCCGTCGCTGCGGTTGGGCCACGGCATGTTGGCCCTGCGCGGCATGTCGTTGCTGTTGGTGCCCCAAAACATGCCGAAGCGCAGGGTGTGGTTCAGGTCTTTCACAAAGGATATTTTGTCGATCTGGGCGATGGCGGCAACCATGCCACCTGGATTGTGCCCCAGCACCTTCCAGGTATTGTCATCATATGTTCCGCCGCCGAAACCAAGGGCTGTCACGCCCCAAGGCGTGTTGTACTGGGGCAGGCGCTCCGAGCCGTTCCAGGGATTGTCGTCATCACCAGAACCGTACCAGGCAATGATGCCGGGAACCCCCCAGTCCTGCGCCCAGTCAAGACGCGCCCCCGCGTACCAGCCCGCACGACGTACTTCAAAATCGCGCCTTGTACCGTCGAAGCCCGTATAGTTTTTCACAGTTCCCATATTGACAGAACCGTAGCCTCCTTCAAACCCGAAACGCAGGTCTGTGGTGATGTCCACATCGCCCGCCAAGCCCAACCAGAAGCCGTCTCCCCAGGCACGGTCCAGAGCGGTGAGCCCGCGAGTCTGAAACCATGCATAATTGTTGCCGTTACCCAGAATGGGCATCAGTCCGCCACGCGGCGCGACGACACCGGGATCCCCGCCCACAGCCCGCACAGAAACCCCGGTCATGCTGTACTGGCCGATAAGCGCGTACATGGCCCAGGGGTTGATCCTGAATCCGTCGCCCTTCACCGGCAGAGAAAGCGCAAATACGTCCATGTTGTCCAGATGGGTGGTATTGCGACTCCCGCCATAGGTATTCACGGAATTGTCGTTGTACGGGCGCGCCCAGAACGCTGTTGCGTCGACAGTCAGGCCATCTCTCTTGTAGAGGGGCGAGGAAACCGAGATGCCCGCCATCTCCTTGCCAAAGACAGGGCCAAAGCCCCACTGCGAAAGGACGCCGGGCAGGCGCAGGAGTTGCAGCCCCATGCGCACCTTGACGTCAGTTTGCGGAACCATCCAGTCGAGCCAGGCGTACCGGACTTCGCCGATGACACCGTCCGCTCCCAAAGCTCCGCCATTGGCCGCCCTGCCCCAGTCTGTCGCCCCGAACTCAAACTGCACGGTTCCGGAAAGAGTCTCACTGGCAATGGCCTCCAACTGGAGGCGAAAACGCTGTTTGGCCCCGAAGCTGTCGCTGTGCCTGACGCCACGCGGGATAACATTGGAATGCTCAAAGCCCACCTGCCAGACGCCGGAAATCTTGAAATCAACGGCCAGCGCGGGAACTGTAGCGGAAAAAGAGAAAAGCAGGCACAAAACAACGATGCCCGCTCCGAAAAAAAACCGGGATGAAAAAGAAGAGTGCATGTCATCCTCCCAATATGCTTGTCGATTGCAGACATGATGTTCTCGCCGTGAACCGCATATCAAAAGGATATTTCTTCTTGGCACAAAACCGGTGCGCTGTAAAGCCTACAGCCTCGGAAAGTTTCACGCTTTCAATGAAATTTGTGCTTCAACAATCTGAAATTCAAAACGAATTTTTCGGAAAATCGTTAAAAAGGTGAACGTCTCCAGCCTCGGAGTTTTAGGGTACGGCGGGTCTTGCCGGATGAAAATCTTCCCGGTATGGAGAAAAAACATGCCGTATCACAATGCGAATACGACCGCGCACGCGGCGATGAGGCACCGAAACGACATGAAGTACGGCCCTGAAGCTCTTTCCGCAGACACAAAATACACAACGGAATACGAAAGCTTGCTGCACAGCATGGGGGAAGAATTTCTGTTGCCCAGGGGCAAAGTTCTTCGTGAAAACCATATCTACTATCTGCAGGAAGGGCGCTGCGCTCTCTGCGTCTACGGGCAGTGCGGAGAAACAAGCACGCTGATCTATTTTGAACCGGGAAGACTCCTCAATTTTCTGCCCAGCCTGTCCAGGCTCTATCCCCTCCACCCCATGACCCGCAGGCGCGGCGTCCCACGCAAGTTTTTTGCCGTCCGGGCGCTGACCAACTGCCGCTTTCTGCGTGTCAGGCACGAGATATTCATAAAAGCCTTTGCCGATAGCCTTCCCCTGCATTCCCTGATGGTGCGGTCCCTGACGGAAAACATACTCAATCTCCTCACGCACGCCTTCAATTCTCCCCTTCTGCCCGCAGGACAGCGCATTTGCCGCCTGCTCGCAGACATCATGGACGACCAGCCTCCCCATGCCCTGCCGCGCTACATGACCTATCCGGAAATATCCACCCACCTTTCCATCCACCCCATCACCGTGGCAAAAATCTTCAAAACTCTGCGCGAAAAAAGAATCATCCGCAAAAAGGACGCCGGATTGACCGTGACCGATGTCGACAGGCTGCACCGCATCGCTGGAGGCCTGGAAGAATTGACATATACATATTTGAGAAAAAAATAACAAAATTAGCCTGGACTAATGTCTTCTTTTCCCCTCCTCACGTACACGTGAAGATGATGCCTCTCGCCGGGCCGCATCTACCCTGAGGAGGTTTGTATGGAGGAGAAAGAAACCCCCAAACTGCCGATCATGACTGTCCTGCACGTTTTGATCGGGCTTTCCATCATGTTTTCCGGGCATTTTCTGCCCAGTCTTTCCATGGTTGTTGAGCCCAGCGAAAAGCTGCTGGCACTGAATCTGCCGCCAACAGACGGCGGACTCCTGCTGAGTGTGACACGCACCGGCATGGTTGTCTCCATGATTTTTTTCGGAGTCATCTACCTGTGGACATTTGTTGATACCATCTGGCCGGGCCTGCTGGGCATTGTAGCGCTGATCTTCAGCGGCTACGCGCCCGCGCCACAGGTCTTGCAGATGTTTTTCGGCAATCCGATGGTCGTTATGATCTTCTTTTTGATCATGGTTGCGGCCGCCATCATCCACAGCGACCTCGCCAACTGGATCGCCAAATGGCTTATGACACGCGACTTCGTCAATGGCCGCCCCTGGGTATTCACGGCAACGTTCCTTTCACCACATTTCTTGTGGCCTTTCTGGACCAGATAACGTCCTGCTTTCTCATGTGGCCGGTGCTGTTCACGGTTTTCAAGGAAACCGGTTTCAAGAAAGGCGATTCCTATGTTTCCATCATGACGGTGTACGTCACCATCATGGCTCTGCTCTCCTTTGCTTCCGACCCGTTCAAGGGTGGAGCTTTCTATCTGCTCAGCAACCTGCAAAGCCTGGCCGCCGGAGGAGGCTCCGGCGCTCCGGTGCTGAACACGGCAGCTTACCTGGGCTTTGCGCTCGTCATTTCGCTCTGCTGCATCGCGCTGCTTCTGCTGATGATGCGCTTTGTGTTCCGCGTTGACATATCCCCCCTGCGCACGCTTGATCCCGAAGTGCTGCGTCGTGACCCCCTGCCGCCCATGAACGCTTGCCAGAAGTTGGTGCTGATGGACTTTCTGCTGTATGCCTCATGGCTGCTGCTGCCTTCCATCATCGGCACGGACAATGTGGTCGGTGCTTTTGTGGCCAAAAACAGCATGGCAGGCTCCATTCTGGCAACGCTGCTGCTGAGTGTGGTCTTCATCAAAGGCAAGCCGGTGGTGGATATTTCCGTTGCCAACAGGTTCTATGCATGGCGCGTATTCCTGCTTATTGCGGTGGCCTTTCTGCTGGGCGGGGTGATGACCGGCAAGGGAACCAACGTGCCTCTGTACATGGAATACATGCTGCGGGATCTTCTTTCGGGCATGCACTACATCACCTTCTCCATCGCGGTAGTGCTCATAGGCATTGTGTTTACCAACTTTTGCAATTCGGTGGTACTGGGTCTTGTGCTCACGCCTGTCCTGTTGGCCGTGGCCAATGCCTTTGGCGTAAACCCGGGACCGATGATGGCCTGCTTCATCTACGCCGTGCTTATTGCGGCCTGCACGCCGGCAGCCTCACCTTTCGCGGCACTGCTTTTCGGCAACAGCGACTGGATAGACACCCGTCATATCGTGCGCCACAGCGTCACTGCATCGGCTGTTGTGGTGCTGGTGGTCATTGTGGTGGGCATGCCGCTGGCGCGGGCACTCTTTTAGATGAGCCGAGGATTTCATGAATACATATGACATCGTTATTGTGGGCGGCGGGCCAGCCGGGCTGACAGCCTCCGTGTACGCCGCGCGCGCCAACATGAAGCCCCTTGTTCTGGATTGTCTGGCTCCCGGCGGCCAGATTGTGAACACCAACGAAATTGCCAATTACCTGGGAGTGGGTGTTATCAACGGGGCCGAACTGGCCATCAAAATGTTCGAACAGTCGCAAGAGGCCGGGGCTGATTTTGACTACAGAACCGTTCTTGCCATTGAGGACCATGGCAGGCGCAAAGTCGTGGTCTGCGAAGAAGACAATGCCCGCTATGAAGCCGCAGCCGTCATCATCGCCACAGGCACGCGCCCCCGCCGCCTGGGTGTGCCCGGAGAGGAAGCCCATGCCGGTTCGGGTATCAGTTGGTGCGCCATTTGTGACGGCGCACAGTACAGGGGCAAGGAAGTGGTCGTCATCGGTGGCGGCAATTCGGCTGTGGAGGAGTCCATTTATCTGGCGGGCATTGTGAACAAGCTCACCATTGTCACCATGTTCGACCTCACCGCCGACCCTGCGGCCTGCGACAAACTGCGGGGCATGCCCAATGTTGTCATTCACACCTACCAGAATATTCTGGAATTTCTGGGAACGGACAGACTGGAAGGTGTTCGTTTTGTCTCCGCCGGAGAAGATGCCGTGGAACGCACGGTGGCCTGCGATGGCGTATTCGAGTACATAGGTTTGGAGCCTACGGCCGGATTCTGTGCTGACCTCGGAATTCTGGACAAGACGGGCTGCATCGTTGTGGACGAACGGATGCGCACGAGCCGCGAAGGCATCTTCGGGGCGGGCGACATCACTGCCAAACAACTCCGCCAGGTGGTCACGGCCTGCGGCGATGGGGCCATCGCCGCGCACAATGCCGCCGCCTATGTGGAATCATTGCGCGCACAACCGGGAGGACGAACATGATTGTGGAAATCGGCACTGCGGATTACGACGCACTGGACAAATCCGGCCCAATGCTGCTGGAATTTTATTCCAAAACCTGCGGGCCGTGCAAAATGCTCGCATTTGTTCTCAAGGACATCAGCAAAAACGATCCCGATTTTCCCATCTACACCGTGGATTTTGACGAAAACCGGGAACTCAAGGAACGTTGCGGGGTCAAGGGTTTTCCCACCATGCTGTTCATGAAGGACGGCAAGGAGGTTTCCCGCCTTGAAGGCCTGAAACAAATGCCCCTTATCGCCAAGGAAATCGAAAAAATCAAAAACTGACTGCAGCCGCCCATACCGCCCTTGTGGAAGGCGCTCCGCACCGACGGAACAGAACAGCCAGAGACCCTCAACCTTTCAGGAGACTCTCATGGACAATCGCGTCACGCATACCTTTGAAGATCATCTCATCACCCGTCAGAACCGCGCCGAAGAAGCCTTTCTGGCAGAATTTGAAGAGAAAAAACCGCTGTTGGAAAACGCGCATGTGCTGGTCAATCCGTACTTCATCAATCCGCTCTGCGCCCTGATTCTCTTCAAAACGCAAACCCCTGCCTCGGCCACACTGACCGTGCACGGCAAGCGCAATGCCCGCGAAAACCTTGTGCACAAATTTCCCGAAGGGGTCAGTCATGCCCTGCCCGTCATCGGCCTGCACGAAAACACGGAAACCAGAGTGACTGTGGCCCTCTCCACCGGCGAAAGCAAAACTTTCACAGTCACGGCCCAGCCTCTGCCGGAAGATGTTTGCCGTTGCCGTAACATCAGCACATCCATGAATTATTTTGGAACCAACTTCATGTTCCTCACGCCCGCGGGAAAAAACCTGCCCACAGCCTACGACTATGCGGGCGACATCCGCTGGCTGCTGACCATCAATACCATGTTTGACATCAAGCGCCTGAAGAACGGCCATATCATGACCGGCTCCCACCGCTTCTGCCACATGCCTTATAATGCCACAGGGCTTGTGGAGCTGAACCTGCTGGGCAAAATCTACAAGGAATACCGCCTCCCCGGCTGCTACCACCATGATCACTTTGAAATGGCCGACGGCAACATTCTTGCACTGACGCAGGACTTCACACGCGGCACGGTGGAAGACATGGTGGTGCTGCTGGACAGAAAAACCGGCGACATTCTGCGCACATGGGACTATACCGCCATACTGCCGCAGAACGTGGGCGGCTCCGGGTCGCAGGACGCCCACGACTGGTTCCACAACAACGCCGTATGGTACGATGACAAGACCAAATCCCTGACCATCTCCGGCCGCCACCAGGATGCCGTGGTCAACTTTGACTACGAAACCGGCAAACTCAACTGGATCATCGGCGACCCCGAGGGCTGGCCTGAAGACATGCAGAAGAAATATTTCTTCAAGCCCGTGGGCGATCTTTCCAGGTTCGACTGGCAGTATGAGCAGCATGCCTGCGTCGTCTGCCCCGACGGCGATGTCATGTGCTTTGACAACGGCCAGTACCGCTCCAAAAATCCGGACAAGTATATCAAAAACCGGGACAATTTCTCGCGCGGCGTGCGCTACCGGATCAATACCGAAAAGATGGAAATCGAACAGGTGTGGCAGTACGGCAAGGAGCTGGGAGAAAGCTTCTTCTCTCCCTATATCTGCAACGTGGAATACTACGGCGAAGGCCACTACCTCATCCATTCCGGCGGCATCGGCTGGAAGGACGGCTATGCCTCCGATGCGCTGGGAGCCTTTATCGACCCCAAAACCATGCCCGGCACGGACATCTGCTCCAAAACCGTGGAAGAGAAGGACGGCGTGGTCATGTACTATCTGGAGGTGGACGGCAACTTCTATCGCGCGGAGAAGCTTTCTCCTTATCATGACGGCGAAAACGCCCCCTTCGGCCAAGGTGTGTTGCTGGGGAGCCTCGGCGTGACGCCGCCCTTCGGCACCATCCCCGATGTTCCGGAAGTTGGAGAAGTCGTGGACTCCTGGCACCAACTGAAGATCGAGGAAGACGAAGACCGCCTGGTCTTCCACGGCCGCTTCGAACGCGGCGCGCTGGTCATGGTGCTGTTGCAGGGCGCGGAAGAAACGCGCGGTTATTTTATCAATACTGCGGCTACCTTCCACTTGGCCATGTGCTCCGGCGCATACCTTGAAACCGATGAACGCGTCGTCAAACAGAACATCAGCAAAGAAGGACTTTCCGGAAGATACGACGTCAAGGTGCTGATTGAAGACAAAATCTGCCAGACAGGAGTTTCCCTCTTCTGTTAGGACAGTTGTGGCCTGAAATAATACGCCGACAGGTGTATCCCAACCTCTGGCAGACCCTCATTGCATACAGTGAGGGTTTGCCTTTTCAGCCTTGTTCCCAAATTCCCTCCGGGCGTCCCGCACAGGCCCTACACCTTCACCTCGCCGGAAAGACAGATAGTTTCCAGATCGTCGGGCACAAAAAGATTGCCCGAAAAAAAGCGGCGTCCCTCGGCCTCATACAGTTGTCTGCGTTGTGGCCCATGCGTGTCCTCGGTGTGCCAGAGGACGAGATTTTTTATGTCCAGAGACTGCGCCAAACGGCAGGCGTCCGCCACGGTGCTGTGGTGTTTTTCGTAGGGCCGAAAGTATTCCGCTTCGCCGGAAAGGCAAAAGGCTTCCGCAAGCAGCCAGTCCGCGCCATGGACCAGTGCGCACGCGGCAGGGCATAAAGGCTCGTCGCCGGAAAACACCAGCCTGCGCCCCGCATGCAAAGACAGGGCAAACCCGAACTGCGGCAACTTTGTGCTGTTGAGATCAAAAAAAGTAACGTTGTGCCCGGCAATGTCCAGAGTTTCTCCGTCCACAACTTCGCGAACAAAAATTCTCGCCCCAAACAGGGAGCGTGCGCCCGCGTCAAAGGACATGGCGATGAACGCATTGACAAGCCTGGCCAATTCCGCATGGCAGTAGAGCCTAAACTCGCCCTCGTAGACACCGCGTCGCATCATGTCTGCCACAGCGCGCAGCACCCAGAGCATACCCAGAAGATGGTCGGTGTGCGCGTGGGACAGCACGGCGTTGCGGATCGCGGCAAGGCTCACCCCCGCTCCGTCAAGCTGGTCAAAAATGCGGTTGCCGCCCCCGCCATCCACAAGAAGGAGGTTGCCTTGACCGTCATCAAGCACAAAGCAGGTAT
>ERZ773099.2397-NODE-2397-length-12868-cov-2.955436_pt1 | contig 12868 bp, 12 predicted proteins | sample MGYA00511120_ERZ773099 | MGnify/ENA primary metagenome ERZ773099 (study PRJEB29015, sample SAMEA2738012) | human oral metagenome | biome: human oral; feature: human-associated habitat; material: dental | place: China | collected 2104 ... | reverse complement strand
CGAGATCGACATCAACAACAGCGCAACAGACAATGCCATGAATGCACCGACAACCGAGCCAAGTTGTTTCTTGTCAATCTTCATATCGGAGATCTGAGTCAAAGCGATAAGCAGAATCTTGGTAAGAACGCCGATGGCGAGCGCACCTTGAATCAGTCTGCCCGTGGGGATCATCGCAAGCAGGAACAGCGAACCGGCCAGGATACCTACGGAGATCGCGATCTCTCGCAGAGCCTTGGCCTTAATCACGTCCTGCATAGCCTTCAGAGAATCAGTCAGAGCGTTGAACACACCGCTGATCGAATCTCCGATCTTGCCGAACTTGTCGAACATCCCGCTGAAAGAGTCTGTAGACTTCCGGAATCCCTCAAGCATTGTCTGAAGGGTCTTGAATCCGGCACCCAGACCACCACCGAGAAGAATTCCCGACAGAAGATCCGAGATCGACAGGTCCTTGAGGCTAGAACCAAGATTCTGCCAGAAGGTCTGGATCATCTTGCCAGCGTCGTTAAAGGCGTTGCCGACGTTCTTCTTGAACGAGTCGAATGCCTGAGATTCAGAAGCGAACTGCTTGATCCCGTCGATACCCTTGGTGATCCAAGTGAGCAGATTACCAATTGCCTCGACAACGGAGGAGCAGAATTCAACGATCCCCATCGCGGCCGTGTAGATGGTTCCACCGACTGCGCCGAGAGTGTCGAATGCGTCAGAGGCTGCCTTCCCGAATGTAGACAGTCCGCCGGCCGCACCATCCGCCTCGTCACTAAAGCCACCGAAGATAGACTTTGTGAGATCGCCCAGCTTCCCGAACAAATCGATGATGCCGTTAATGAGGGTCCCGAAGGGTCCAAATGACTGCATCATTGTCTTGAAGCTGTCGCCGATTGTTGACAAGAAGGTGTTGTTGTCGAGATGATCCCCTAGGTTACCGAAGACGTCGCCAAGAGCCTTACCAAAATCCTTGACCGCCTGCACCTGAGGAGCAAACGTCTTGGAAATGGTATCGCCGGCTCGAGAGAAAGCCTTACCGACCCCCGAGATGGAATCTTTCATCCGCTTGGTGGCATCGGCCCAAACCTCAGCCATTCGAGGCGAAGCATCGTCCCAGAATTTCTTGATTCCCTTACCGGCACTCTCAACGGCTCCACCGAGGTGTTTGCCGATGGTCGTGCTGATTGGGAGAATCGAATCCGAGAAAGCCTTAACCTTCTCAGACCACTTAGGTCCGATAGTTTCGGATAGCTTGGTCATGTTTTCCAGGAACGAAGACCCGAATCCACCGAATAGGTTCTTGATCTTCTCGAACGGACCTTCTGCTCCGGTCGCGAAACCGAAGATCGAACCGAACACGTTCGAGATGGCGTCGCCAAAAGGCTTGAAGACGTTCCCCACTGCCGTTTTGATGGTCTCGATGAATTCGCCAAGAGGCTTGAGAACAGCCTCGAGGACGACCTTCAATCCGTCAAACACTGGCGTGATTGTAACGTCGGCAATCTCGTACATCCAGTCAGCAAGCTTCTGGAACTTGTCGACAATCCAATCGAGAACCTTTGAAAGTCCTCCAAGGATGTCAGTTCCGCCGAGCATCTGCCCGAGCCAGTCGCTGAAGACAGAGACAATGTCTCCAATCTTAGCAGCAACTAGGATCATCGGTTTGATGATGGTGCCAGCAAGGATCATACCCAGTTTGAACGCGGCCACTGCGATCTGAACGAACGCGGATCCGACTCCGATCAGAACTTCAAGAATCGGAGAGACGACTTGTCCTACCATTTTGAAGACTTTACCAAGGTTGTTGGCAAAATCGTCGGACATAATCAGCCACTGGCTAATCGAATGCCGGAAGTAATAGCTGAAATCGTACAGAGCTTTACCACCGTCGCCTTGGAACGCGCTGAAGAACCCTTCGCCGATAGCCTTAAGCGGTTTCGAGATAGCGGTCCATAGATCGCCGATCCCGTACCACCACTCATACCAGCCGCCAAGTTCATCCCAGCGGTCAAGGATACCCTGAATGGCATCGAAGAATGTTCCAATGCCGCCGTTGACCTCGTCAGAGACTGCTGTCCACAGTTTACGGGCCTTCTCGAAGTCGCCGAAGATCGTTCGGAAGATAGAAGCCCATCCAGAGCCAAGAGCCTCAGCTGTCGTGTCGATCAGCTGCGAGAAAGTCTTGACCTTAGTCGCTGCGTCGTTCGCCGTTGCAGCAAGACGCATGATTTCATCGGCCTGCTGCTCGGTGTAGCCAGCATTCAAGAGCTGTTCGCGAGACAAATCGCCAGTGTATTGCGTCAGAGTCTCGATCATGATCTCTGATGTCAGCCAGCCACTCGCGAGAGAGTTTCGGAAACTGCCAGCCTTGTCGATAATCTTGTCGACTTCGACACCATACGTACGAGCTGTACGCTTAAGTGCTTCCTGGAACTGCTCGCCGCCCATGCCGGCGTTAACGATCGAGTTCCAGTCCTGAAGCTTGACGACACCAGTCGACAGGGCCTGCGAAAGCTGGTACATTGCGGTTGCTGCCTGCTCGGAAGACGAGCCTGACATAGCGGCGACGTTCGACAGACCCTTGATAGCTGCAACCGAGTCCTTAAGACCTACACCGGCTGACGTGAACATACCGATGTTCCTCGTCATTTCGGTGAACGAGTAGATCGTTCGGTCTGCGTACTGGTTCAGTTCATCGAGGGCTGCGTTGATCGTTGCCGTGGTCTCACCTTTCGAGAAGGTGTTCGCCTGAATAGTCTGAACCGCGTTAAGTTGGTTCTCGTATTCGCGGAAGCCATCCAAGATAGGACCGAACGTGAACGATGACAGGACCGAGCCGCCGGCCATCAAGGCCTTGGAGGCTATGTTGCCCATGGCTACCGATGCGGCGCCGGCGAGCATGGAAAAATTAGTCGACGAAATTTTTGCCGCAGCGCCGACGTTGGAAGTGGCAGCTGCAGCAGTCGTGGAGTTGTGGACAATTGAGGTGTTGACGTTCTTCACACCTTCGGCGATACTGCCCATGCGATTAGACGCATCCTGAGCGGCCTTGCCGACACCCTCAAGTCCATCAGTCGACTGCTTGAAGTTCATCCCAGACTTAAGCCGGTCGACGTTACGGAGAACGCCATCGACCCTACTGGTAAATTTCGAGTCATCGAGCTCGAGACTGACTACCTTGTTTTCAATAGACTTACCCATTGGTGATAGCCCTTTCTACCATTCGGTCGATTTCGTCAAATATGGGCTTCATAGCAGGGTTGATGTAGTCTCGACCCTGGACGTATCCGCCCTGTCGCGTGCCGTGTCCGTATTGCAGGATGATCGCAATAGGGACTTTAGACACGATGTTTGTGTTATACCAAACGATCTTAACGCCTCGCTTGGTTTGCTTGATCTTGTACTCCCATGAGCGGGCAGTCTTCCCGCTTCCAACCGGTGTATTGGCCCGGAGGGCCGCCACGCCGCGAGTGCCAGCAGTTGCCAGCACGTCACGAAGATTCTTATTCTTGACTCTTGACAACCATTTTGACATGTCAAAGTCAGCATCGAACTTCATCTCGATCATGACGGCCCTCCTTTCTTGGGTCAGCTCCAGAGCGTGCCGTTAGACAGCTCATACTGGAGACACTCGACGGTACGGTAGCCAGCGACACCGTCGACTTCGAGGTCGTGACCTCGGTTCTTGAGACGCTCCTGAAGAGCGGCGATGGTATCAGGACCAATCAGTCCGTCTACCTCAACGCCCAGCTTCTCCTGAAGAGCTTCAATGACCTGGGAACCCTCGGCATCATCATCGGTCTCCCAGCCAGTGCCCGCACGCGTGACAACGTCTTCGACATCAGGATCCTGACCGGAGATGATGCCATCAGCCGGAGTGCCGAGCGAAGCCTGGAGTGCGTACGTAGTAGCGCGGCCCCACCAAGCATCGGTCATCGAGTTGGTGCCCTCGGAAGAGTCCTCAGATTCTTCGTCGGACCAGTTGGGACGGAGCACGCAATCGATGCCCCAGGAGCGCTGGCGACGCCAGACGCCGTTACCGGCCGACTGAGAACCAGCGTTAGACCCAGAGGTGTTGCCCTCAATGGTCTGAAGCCAGCCGTCGCCGAGATTGGCCTCGACGATGCCGACATGGTCGGTGATACCATCTGAGTCCCAGTCAAACAGCACAACATCGCCGCGCTGCGCATCCTCGATCGAGACCTGGTTCATGCGATGCTTGGTGACGTCCGTGTTGAACGAGAAACCACCGATGGCGTCGATCTCGCCAGCCATGTCGAAGCACATGGAGACGAAGCACATACACCAGTAGATCTGGTCAGAGGGCCCCGCCAGCCACGGCTGGTTCATCTTGTTGGCGCAGTAGCGGCCAGCCTCCGAACCCGGTTCCGGATCGTCAGGGGCGTAGTAGCCGATACGATACGCCGCATGGTTGAGAACGTCGTCAATCTTGCTCATCAAGACACCTTTCCTTCGAAGATCTCGCGGTTAGCGTCCTCATGGGGATCCTGCCCCGGAGGAACCTGTGCGTTTTCAGGAATCATCCTCTACTCCCTGTTCTGGCTCTACGAGCCTGGTTCAAAGCCGCACGCTGAGAAGCCGAAGCCCTCGCGTCAGGCTTGGTATTGTTCTGCTTCGCGGCAGCGAGACGAATGAGTGTAAGCAGACGGTTCAGGTTCCACTTATCACACTCAAAAGGGATCCCGAGTTGAGTCATGTACCAGTAGATTAGTTCACTAGTCATGGTGTCCCGCGGGCCTCCTTTCGAAGGAGGGCTCATCAAGACTGTCGCAGAAGCGGTGTCAGACAAATAGTCTGCTATTTTGACCTGGATGCTTTGGTCCAGTCTCTTCACGAACCCGCTGGGGAGGGGCTGGTCTGACATACACTGAATGTAGTACACCAACTCTTCACCAGTCTGGGGTGGGGTTTCCAGGAACGATCTCTTGTAGACCGATTCCCACTCAGCCACCGCAGACAGAGAATGCGTTAGAGTAAGTGTACATGACTCGAGCGTAACGAACGTGTTGGTTCGCTCGTCAAACCGCTCCTCCCCAGGAAGGTCCAGCTTTAACGAGATCACGCCAAGAGGGTACGGAGCTCGTTAGGCATCACCAGGGTCGGATTCGCGTTGCTACCGGCACCAGTTCCGACACCATACAACTTGTCGGTGATCTTCTTGTACTTCGCGGTCTCGAGCTTGGACGAGTCGATCGTGACAATCGAGACGGGCTGGAAGTTATCGATCTGGACCGGAATCGTCGAGCACTCCCATGAGAAGGAGATCGCCTCGGGCGAATCCGAGACCGTGTTGTACGCGCGCTCGGAAGGCGCCGCCGACGCACCGTAGATGATGTGCAGAAGCTCGCCGAACGCGTCGCCCTTCGTATCGTTGCCCAACTTCGAACAATAGGAGAACGCGAAGCTGGTACGAGGCTGCTGACCGAGAGAAACACCCTTAACCAGCTGAGCGGTACCGTCGCAGACGGCAAACTCGTCGGGGTAGGTGTAGGCCTCGATCGTGAACTTGAACGAAGGCGCGCTTCGAAGCGTCAGGTACTTGATGTTGTCGGCATAGATGTCCGAGTTCTCGTCACCTTCCGGGGATTCCGTGATGGTTTTAAGACCATTCCACGGAACGCCCATGCCGTAGCGGTTGGCGGTCGTGTCGAAGGGGAACAGAACGCCCTTACTGACACCAGTGTGATACAGGTGCTGACCTTCTTCGTCCCACTTGATCTGTGCCATTTTGACTCCTAAATGTAAGTCGTGAAGACGAAATGGTTCATTCCGTCTGCAATGTATGTGGTATCCAGAGTCGTGTAAGGAATCTTGAGAATCTCGTCAAGAACCTCGGGCTCTGGATCCTTAGTGATGAGTGTGACCGAGTACTCTCGAGCACCCTTGTAAGGTACATCGTCAGCGTGATCAAGCTTGACCTTCGACAGGTGAAAGATGACCGCAGGATACCCGATCTTAAGGTTCTCCGGAGGCTGGAAATAGACACGGTTGTGATTTACAGCCTTCTGGAGAAGGTGAAGGAGGTCTCTATACGTGCGCATACAGACCTCCCAGGTTGATCGTCAGACGAGGGTAGTTAACCCCGATCGACTGTACCTCCCATTTTGACCCTTTCCAGATGACATACTTGAGTGTCTCCAAGTATTGCTGGAGCTTAGAGTCTAGAAGGATGCTGACCTCGTTCGTAAGACGGAGGTTGGTGTTGGCTGAAGAGCTATTGTCGTTCCGGACATAGAGACTACGAATAGTCCCCTTGGCTGGAATCTCAATTTTATCCTCGAGCCACACACCTTCCTCCGTCTCACGAGTCATGACAAAGCCAAGTTTGCCACTAAAACGAGACACGACCTCAGGCCTTCTTGCGGGAGATCGTCAGGGCCGAGTACGGCGCCGTCAGGGAGCCCGACAGACGGGTTTCCATCAGGTACTTGTACTGGTTGAAGTCAAGATCGAACGTCTCGGCCATACCCAGCTCCGCGCCAGCGTTGGAACCGATCGTGTAGTCGCGAAGGTCGACCACGATAGCCAGCAGATCGCACCGTACACCGTTGACCTCGTGTTCGAGGCCATTCAGCTGCGGAACAGTAACGATCTTCGAGACACCCATGGCTGCTGCGAGAGAAGCCTCGGTCTCGTAGATACGACGACCATTCTTATCCTTCTGGAGGAGAAGTCCGACAAGACGCTTCTTGTCGATGAACAGCGTCGGAGAGCCGGAGCCCTCTAGGTTGGCGGATGCGAGGACGATGTCGTCGACCAGAGTTTCGTCGGTCGTAGCATTCTCGAGGACCTTGTGGATCGCGTAGAGGTCGTTCTCTTTGAGGATAGGACGAATCGCCTCCTCGTTCACCTTGTCCGGATCAGACTCGGCACGACCATCGCCGATGAGGATCGCACGCGCGATTTCCTCATTCAACTTGCCACGCATCTCGGACTTTAGCCAGGAGACGACATTGAAGTCCGTGATGTCGACAATGTCATCCCTGTCGAGGCGCTGTTTCTTGTAGATGGTCGTTGGTGTAGTGGTGCGCATCAGAAGCTTGATGACTTCGTCGGTCTTCTTGCGCGCCTTGACTGCGTAACCCTTTGCCCTTGCCTTATCATCGCGGATGTCTGCGAAGATCGACTTGATGCGGGAGAAAGGAGAGTGCTTGGTGTCGTTCATCACGATTCCAACCCACGACTGATCGCGGTCGAGAGTGATGGGCTCATTCGTGACGCTCTTGGCGTCGGGGAAAAGATACCCAATGTTCTCGATACCGTAATCTGCGTGACGCAGCTCCTCGTTGAGAGAGGTGCCGTTGGACTTTGCACGCTCAACGATAGCCACGAAATCAGCATGTGACAGTGTGTTGGCAGCCTGGTCGGCATCTGCTTCGAAGATGTTGTGTTTCATGTTTTCCTCTTCGTTGGTTTCGTCAGAGTCTTCAGACTCCCCGTCGATGGCTGCGGCGATCAGATACTCGACCGCCTCCATTTGTTCGTCGGTAAGAGTCGAAAGAATCTCACCGATGGTGCGATCATCGTCCGAAGATTCAGGGTCTTCTTCAGTACGATCGTTAGTGCTCTCATCAGAATCTTCGTGGACGGCGTCCCCGTCACCTATTTTGATGATCGCAGAGTAACCTTCGCCATCGGCATGGGCCATCGAGACGTTCTCGATAGTTGCCTTCGGGTTGGCTCCTCGAAGAACGAGGGAGACCTCGACAATGTTGCCGTGTTCGACAATATTACCCTTCTGGCGAAGCTGATTTGCGAAGATCGACATGGCGTTGATGTCGCCGTGTTCGATCAGTTCTCGTGCGTGATCCGCCTGCTGGCTTCCGTTGAAGAAACCGTATGCATAAACACCCTCAGGTCGCTTCTCCAACTGAGCGTGGCCAAGCACGTTTGTAACGTTATCATGCCCGTGCTGCCAGACAAGCGGGACAACAGCCCCATCGTTCTGGTCAAAGGCGTGATGAGAGATGACGCGACCGTCAGTGCACTTGACACTAGCTACTGTCGCCCATCCGTCGAAGTCAGCGACCTTATCCGGTGCTGCCATTTTGAACCTCCGAATCCGAAGTTGTGCGTGCATCAGCGTTTGCCGATGACGTGTATGGGTTAGCCAACTGGTCCGCCTTGGGATCAGTCGACTGCGGTAGACCGATGATCGATCGAATCTCATTCGGTGTCATCACCTGGTTGGTGATAAACGTCTGCGCCATCGATGCGATACTATCGAGCGAAGTCGCCGCGAAAGGATCTCGAACGTATATGATTCGCTGTCCTTGCGAACGGGCAGTCTTCGTCAAGAAGACCATTGTCGCAGACTTCGTGATCGTATCGAGGATCGGTTTCACGGTTCGATTGTAATACGAGAGATTGGTCTCCGCATCTGCCGTTCCATTGAACACTGCTTCGGTGAAACCGAGTGCGTTATACAGCTGCTCTGACAGGTATTTGACCTGGTCAAGCAGGTTATTCTCAACGGGACGATTCAGCTGAGTGATCTTCTCCGCTCCGTCGACGTAGGCTACGCCAATCTCCGAGTTACGAAGCTGAGCTTCGATCGCCTCTCGACGACTTTCAGCCTGCTGCTGTCGCAACTCGCCACGAACCGAGTATGGGAGCTGAATGATGAGGTCCAGCTTCTTACCCAGAGCGCTGTTGTCGATAGCGTCCAAGGCGTCGAGCTTTCGAGCGAGCCGGTGTGCCAACGAGTTGTTGCTAGATGTGACATCGTACAACGGCGAATACACGATAGCTGCCGAATTCTTCGAAACGTTGATTGTTTCTCGGTGGCCAGTTCTATCATTGTAAATGTCCACATCGACCGAAGTGACATACCAGTTTACGATGCGACCCACGCGAAGGGAGAGGACATCGAAAGACCCCTCTTCGTTCAGAGCGACGTCTGTATCCACTGGAACTAGTGCGGCCGAGCCCGTTTCAAGCATCGTATACACCAGCTCGTAGATGAGAGCGTTCGATGTCTGGTCAATGTTGGCCATCAATGATAGGCACTCGTTGAGATTGGTGTTCTTCTCTGAGTCATACCTACCATTTTGATCTACCTTAACATGACGAATTGGTGTGTTCGCGACATCGAGGGCGATCTTATTGTACAGCGTCTGGATCAGGTTTGTGTTGCCGATTGAACGGTAACTCGGCCGGTATTCGCTATATACTCGATCTGAGTATCGCCCCTGCTTGTCGTGCGCGAAGAGATTCCACGCCCTCGCAAGACGCGACATAATACCCATGTACCCTCCTTTCGTTATGAGAAGTCGTCTAACTGATTCTTGTACGCCACCCAAGCGTCCATCAGAGCTGCAACTGAGTCGATCTTAAGATCCATTCGTTTCTTCAAGATCTTTCGGTTACCGTTGGTATCCTCAAGGGTGATGGTGTTACCCATTGCCCATGAGAATAGCTCTTGATCGAAGATGAGCCTACGATCTTCAGCCAAGCTCTTGAGCTCACCTAGAGGGACTGATTCTGTACGAGCACCCTGGATGACTTTATGGATCCCATAGGGTCCGTTGTCAGTCGCCCAGCGTTCCACGAATTCTCGAGCGTTATACGGGTCGTAACCAAACGCTCGAACATCATACTCGGATCTGAGTATATATTCGTCGAGATCGGTATAGACCTCAATCATGTCGAGAATAGTCCCATCCATTACTTGGAGGGAACCTTCTCGGATGAAAGATTCGTATTTCGCTCGTCCTGCCGCCGGCAATTTGTCGAAAGTTCGCGTCGTGATGTACGCGCGAGTCTTAACACCGAAATCGCCAGTCGATAACGGGAACAGAAAAGTAAATGCACAGAAATCATCGCCTTGTGATAGGTCCGCGCCCATTGCACATGGCATCTGCCAGAACTCTCTTGGGTTGTGAGGAATTGTCTCTTCGTACTTGAAGAAGTATGTGTATCCCTCACACGGGATGCCGAACCGCTTAGCCAAGATGTCATTCCTCGCGGAAGGAACATTCTCGGCTCGATTGACATCTCGTTGGTATGTGTCGTAAGACACAGTCTTTCCGAGGTTCGGTTGTGCTTTGATCCACATGTTGGGATCTGCAACCTCGCCTACTTCGTCCAGTCGGTAGTACCAAATGGACGTATGCGGATCGTAGTACTCGCCCTTAAGGATCGAAAGTAATTCCATTTTGATGGAATCCCCGACCCCGTTACGAACAGTACCTTCGGACGAGACCGCGACGATAACCCAGTCGTTGAGTTTCGACGCGCCTTGTTCCAAAGCAGAGATGACGTTCTGTCTCACATCGCCCGACAGCCACTCGTCGATCGTGTTGACCTTCGACCGCAATCCCTGTAGCTTGTCTACGTTCATCGGTCGAACCTCAAGGAGGGAGTTAGTTGAGAAGTTTTCAATGCCCTTCTTGGTTGGTGTCAGCAACGATCGATTCGCTTTCGCACCGACTGTCGCGTGGACTGTGCCGGCAGACAGGAACTTAAACAGCGGTCCTCGACTGCGTGTGATGGCGGTCTTGAACGGCGACAAGGTTTCCTCAGCCTGCGGCATTGTCGGTGCAGTAGCGATTTGGTGAGTGGTTGTCGGGTCGATGGTCAGGAAGTACGCGTGGATGAAAGCCATGTACATTGACTTGGCCGCTCCTCGAGCGACTATCAAATACTGTTTATTCACCAAGCGTCGCTTAATGTCTACCTGTACATATCGCCCGTTGTGGCCAGTTTCGTCAGGAACGAACTTGGTCACTTTCTCGAAGTAGAACCACGAGAGAAGCGACTCAGCCCATAGCTTAAACGAGTCGAGAAGCTTGAGATCAGATCCGTCGACGAGAGTCATCTCATTCTCGCAGAACGCGATGAACCCGTCGATAGCTCCGTCGTCGTAGTAGTACCTTGGGTTCGCGATTAGGTCGTCAATCCGGTTCATCTCCATCTCAATGGTGTGAGATACTGGGATTTCGCCGGCCAAAACCTTCTCACGAAATTGACCATAGTACTTTGGTGTGGCGGTGTTTGAAAGTGCCATACCTACTTCTTCTTGTTGATCGCGTTCTTGAGAATTGCATCGAGATTGAAGGAATCCCTGGCCATCTTAGCCACGCCCTCATACTCCGTGCCCTTAATCTTGGAGTCGAGTGCTGCGGTCAGTATCGAAGTCGCCGTACGAGCAGCGTATCGAGTCAAGTTGTCTCGAGCCTCGTCGACGAAGGTATCTGCCATCTTGGACAGGGCGCTCCTATTTTGACTCTCGTATTCCCTGAGCTTCTCCTTGAGTTCGTAGTTCTGCTTCTCAAGGTTGAGTCGCTTGTTCTGCTCGATCAGATCGGTGGAGGAGAGGTTACGGGGCTTCTCCTTGCGGAGTTCGCTGGGGATACCGCCCTTGGGAATCTTCTTCTTTTCAAGTTCCTTCTGGCGCTTCTCCTCTTCCCTCTGCCTCTTCTTCTCGTCAGCAACTCGCTTCTTCTCAGCACGCTCAGCTTCTTTCTGCTTCTTCTTGCGATCAGCTTCAGCCTTGCGAACTTCCTTGAGTTTCTGGTTCTCGAGCTTCTTACGAGCGCTCTCGGCAGCCTTCTTGGCTCGATCAGCCTTGTTGGCAGCATGTTTCTGAGAAGCGGCCTTGGCAGCCTTCTTGGCTCCAGAAGCAGCCTTCTTGGCTCCAGAAGCAGCCTTCTTCGCTGCGGATATAGCAGCCTTAGCAGCCTTCTTAGCAGCGGACTCGGCCTTCTTGCGTTCCTTCTCGGCGACCTTCTCAGCCTTAGCACGGTCCTTCTTGAAGACCTCAGCGTTGATGGATTCGCCGATCTTACGCTTCTCCTCGACAGAACGGAGACCTCCGCCAGAAGACGATTCAGTCTTCTTTCGGACTCCCCACTTCATGCCGAGAACGCCGTAGTGCGCGAGTTCGTCGTCGGTCATGATATCGTAAGCCTCCATTCTGCTTCTTGCTTCAGAGACTCTACCGCCTTGATGGCGAATGACGTTTGAGGAGGATCAAAAGTCAGTCTCACTGAATAGTTGACGTACTGTCGCAGGATACGCCCCAGCGGAGTGGCCGGGTAACTGTCCTCGTGCGACTGTACAGTTCCCACCTCGCGATTGAGCTGAGTCGCGGTGGCCAAAGCGTTGTCGATAGCGTCGGCAATCTCGCTCTCAAATCCAGTCGCGTCGGCAGCGGGCAACCCTAGGTAGGTCTTAGTATCTTCCATAATTGTCATGTAGACTCCCTACCATAGTTTCGTATCCCCTGGCGTTCGGGGATTGAAATCGTCGAGGGCCAGTGCAGGAGTTCCGTAGTGGATTGCATTATGAGTATCTCGGCTCACACATATGAGATTATTCAGATCCCACATGCACGGGTCGAAATCCTCACATTGACGGGCTGTCAAAGGGTTGATATGATGCACGACAATGCCGTCGTAGATCTCATATCCTTCGATACCAAGGTCGCAACCGAGATCTCGTGCGATCGCCTTGGTCCGAGCTTCTCGCCAAATATCGCTTTGGTAGAAACTCTGGTTCATCCAGCGGTGCCCGCCGAACGTCTCTCCGAAAAATGCACCATCGAGTGACAAATACTCTAGGCGTTCCTCGAATGTGTATAGGTGCGAGAGTTCGTCATAAGTGAGCATCGTCATCTCCAGAATATACCTTGAAGGCGGCCAGAGCTTCTTGCACCAGCTCCTCGGTTCTCGCAGCCGATTCAAGTGCGGACACTTTGGCATTAGCGAGTGTCGTTTCGGCGTTGAGTCGCGCTTGTTCCAACCTTTCACGACTGGAACCAAGCTTCAGGAAATGAAGGATCATAGAATTGCTCGCAGTTCCGTCCAGAATCTGCTGAGTTGCATAATCCATCGCAGCGGCAATGGCCATTCGC
>ERZ773099.2395-NODE-2395-length-12874-cov-12.122006_pt1 | contig 12874 bp, 7 predicted proteins | sample MGYA00511120_ERZ773099 | MGnify/ENA primary metagenome ERZ773099 (study PRJEB29015, sample SAMEA2738012) | human oral metagenome | biome: human oral; feature: human-associated habitat; material: dental | place: China | collected 2104 ... | reverse complement strand
CGGCTCCCAGAGGCAGGGGTCAGGGAGCACCCCGCACCGCTAGGTGCATTAAGACACCTTCACCTCATGCGGGGTGAGGTTAACGATCCTCATGTCAGGGAGCACCCCGCACCGCTAGGTGCATTAAGACTTGATGAAGCGCTGGGTGCTTGTGATTCCACGCGCGGCGTCAGGGAGCACCCCGCACCGCTAGGTGCATTAAGACACCATCTCCGCCGTGCGGGCCCACGCGGCGAGCTGAGTCAGGGAGCACCCCGCACCGCTAGGTGCATTAAGACAGACCACAATGACCTCCCTCACCTGCAGCCCGAGTCAGGGAGCACCCCGCACTGCGGGGCTCCCTAGCTTTTTTCTACGCGAATCCGAATAGGTTTATACGGCGCCCTGCGTAGTCTGCCGACTGTTTGCCGACCCGGTTCGTGTGCGTGTCGCAATCTGAGGATCAGAACGAGGGCCACCCTCGACCGTGCCAGCACCCAGGTCCCTGACCTGCGTGGACATTGGGTGTACAAAGTGCTGGGTGGGGTGGGGTTGGTTCTGATCCTCAGATTGCGACAGAACCGTCCGCCCAGCACTGCCAGGGCCGTATAACCGCCGCGTATGGCCTCCTCCCGGGGCGAGGCAGGCCGCCCACTGCGACCAGGGCCATCCGCGCGCCAGCCGAGACAGCTCCCCGGGCGCCGACTCGTAGGCCCCCGCAGGCGGAGGGGGACTCTTCCGCAATTGCCGGACTTAACGCGAAATGCCAGGACGTAGGCCCCCGCAGGGGGGCTCTACGTCCTGAGGCGGTGGCGTCACACGTGGAGGAGGACGGCGTCGGCCTACCATCGTGCCGGGCGGTCCCCGGCGCCGCCCCTCAGTCGTCGGCCCCGCGCCCGCCCACCGTCCCCTGGACTCCCAGGGGCAGGCGGGCAGCGCCCCACCGTCCACCCGCCACGAAAGGACCCGCATGACCGTGATCCCCGCCCCCGATCCCACGACCCTCGCCGGCCTCAAGGGCCGCCACCTCCTGCGTGAGCTCGACTTCACCCCCGAGCAGTGGATGGCCCTGGTCCAGCTCGCCGCCCAGCTCAAGGCGGACAAGAAGGCGGGGCGGGAGGTCCAGCACCTGCGGGGCAGGAACATCGCCCTCATCTTTGAGAAGACCTCCACGCGCACCCGCTGCTCCTTCGAGGTCGGTGCCGCGGACCAGGGCGCCCACACCACCTACCTCGACCCCTCGGGCTCCCAGATGGGCCACAAGGAGTCCGTTGCCGACACCGCCCGGGTCCTGGGCCGCATGTTCGACGGCATCGAGTACCGCGGCGACTCCCAGGCCAAGGTCACCACCCTCGCCGAGCTGTCCGGCGTGCCGGTGTGGAACGGCCTGACCGACGACTGGCACCCCACCCAGATGCTCTGCGACACCCTGACCATGCTGGAGCACGCGGGCAGGCCGGCCAGTGAGATCTCCTACGCCTACGTCGGCGACGCCCGCTTCAATATGGGCCGCTCCCTGCTGGTCAACGGCGCCCTCATGGGTGCCGACACGCGCATTGTGGCCCCCCGGGCCCTGTGGCCCGACGAGGAGTGCGTCCAGGCCGCCCAGGCGCTGGCCACCAGGACCGGCGCCCGCCTCACCCTCACCGAGTCCGTGGCCGACGGCGTGGCCGGGGTGGACTTCGTCCACACCGACATCTGGGTCTCCATGGGCGAGCCCAAGGAGGTGTGGGACTCCCGCATCGCCATGCTGCGCGACTACCAGGTCAACGCCTCCCTCATGGGGGTCGCAGGGCCGCAGGCCAGGTTCATGCACTGCCTGCCCGCCTACCACGACCGCAACACCACCATCGGTGAGGAGATCTACCAGGCCACCGGCATGGACGGCGTGGAGGTCACTGACGAGGTCTTCGAGTCCCCGGCCTCCATCGTCTTCGACCAGGCCGAGAACCGCATGCACACCATTAAGGCTGTGATGGTTGCCACTCTAGGTGACTGAGGTCCGGCGCCCGGGCGGACCCCGGGCCCGGTCGGCCAGGCGCCACCGGGCCCGGGAGACGCCCAGGAGACAGGCGTTTTCCGGGTGCTGACCCCCTACCCGCCGCCTCCGTTCCCCCGCCGTGACCGTTCCGATTTCGATTCGTGACATGTCGGGGTGGCGTTCACCCCCAGGACGGTATATGTGGTTATGCTAGAGCCGTGACTGGTTCCCGCTCCCCCAGGACCCATGGCCCCCACGACTTCACCTTCCAGGGCCTGCAAGACCCCTCTGTCGGCAGGCTGGACCTGGATGCCCTGCGCGCCCAGGACCCCACCGACCTCCTGAAGGACATAGACCAGGCCCTGGTCTACGACATCCCCCTGAACACCACCTTCCGCGCCCTCAAGCGCCGCGACGGCGTCCTGTTCCACGGCCCGGCGGGCTGGGGCGAGTTCGCGCCCTTCTGGGACTACGACGCCAAGGCCGCCGCCCCCTGGCTGGCCGCCGCCCTGGAGGCGGCCACCGGCCTCGGCCCGGACGGCACCCCCGTCACCCTGCCGCCGCGACAGCGTGAGAGCATTGACGTCAACGTCACCATTCCCGAGGTCGGCCCTGACGACGCCCGCAGGCTCATCCTCACCTCCCGGGCCAACGTCGCCAAGGTCAAGATCGGACGCAACTACTTCCTCCGGCACGTGCCCGGGCTGCGGCCGGACCCGCCGCGAGACCGTCAGGAGTTCATCGGGCGCGGGCCCAACATCCACGAGCTGGGCCGGGACATCCTGCGCCTGGAGGCCGTCCGCGACGCCCTGGGCCCCAGGGGACGCATCCGCATCGACCTCAACGGCGACTGGAACCCGACCACGGTGCAGCGCCTCCTGCCGGTCATTGAGCGTGCGGCCGGCGGGGTGGAGTACGTCGAGCAGCCCTGCGCCACGACCGAGGACCTCGCGACCCTGCGGCAGGAGATCGTGACCCCCATCGCCGCCGACGAGTCCATCCGCCTGAGCAACGACCCCCTGGCCGTCTCCCGCCTGGAGGCCGCCGACATCGCCATCCTCAAGGTAGCGCCCCTGGGCGGGGTCCGGCGGACCCTGGAGCTCGCCTCCCGCCTGGAGCTGCCCGTCGTCGTCTCCTCCGCCCTGGACACGAGCGTGGGCCTGTTCCAGGGCCTGCAGCTCGCCACCGTCCTGCCCGAGCTCGACTACGCCTGCGGGCTGGGCACCACCGTCCTCCTCAAGCGCGACGTCGCCGACCCCAGCATCATCCCCTACAAGGGGGTGCTGCGTGTCAGCGACCTCCACGTCTCCGAGGAGCGTCTGGCCGCCTCCGCCGCCAAGACGAACCTGTGCTCGCGCTGGGCCATACGCATGGTGCACATTATCAGGGCGCTCGCCGAGCGTCGTGCCCGGGAGGCGGCCGACCCCAGTAAGGCGGTAGCGGGAATCCCCCTGTGAGCACCGGTGGCGCGTCGGACAGCGCGTCCACCGACGGTGCGGGCGCCAGAGGCGCTGACGCGGGGGCTGCGGGCCTGGGGCGCTCGGCCAGGCTGCCCGCTGGCGTCTCGTGCTCCTGTCCGCCCTCCCTCCAGGCCGCACGCCACATTGTGGCGGCCCTGGTGGCCTGCGGGGTCCGCCAGGCCGTCCTGTCTCCCGGCTCCCGCTGCGCACCGTTGGCCTACGCCCTGGAGGAGGCCGAGGCCGCTGGTGAGGTGTCCCTGCGCGTCACCCTGGACGAGCGCAGCGCCGGGTTCATCGCCCTGGGCGCCTCCCGCGCCCACCTCCTGGCCGGGGTGCGCCGCCCCGTCGCGGTGGTGACCACCTCGGGCACGGCCGTGGCCAACCTCCACCCCGCCGTCGCCGAGGCCGACGCCGCCGGGGTGCCCCTGCTGGTCCTCTCTGCCGACCGCCCCCACGAGCTGGTAGGCACCGGCGCCAACCAGACCACTGAGCAGACGTGCCTGTTCGGGCGGGCTCCGCGGCTGGTCGTCGACCTGCCGGCCGACGTGACGGCGGAGGTGGGCAGGGCGGCCGGGCCGGCTCTCGCCGGGCAGGTGCGTCGCGCCGTCCTGGCGGCCGCCGGGGCCCTGAGCAACGACCCCGGTCCCGCCCAGGTCAATGTCCGCCTCCGTCCCCCGCTGGCGCCTGGCCATCAGCTGGCGCCCGACCCCCCGCTGGCGCCTGGCCACCAGCAGGGACCCGGGACGAGGACCCTGGACCGTCCTCCGCTGGTGCCCGGCCCGGATCCCGGGCTGACGGGCTCTGGGCCGGGACCAGGTGCGCCCGAGGCGGCCTCAGCCCTGGCCGCGTCCCCAGCTCCTGTTCCGCCCTCGGCCCCGGCCGCGTTCCCTGTCCCGGCCCCGGGCGCGCTCCCGGCCACAGGGCCCGGTTGGGAGGTTGACCTGGTCTGGCAGGCCGCGCCCGCTGGGTACCCCACGCCCCAGGACCTGGGTCACCACCGCCACGGGCGAGGCGGCCGCGACCAGGAGGCTCTCACGCCCCAGGACCTGGGGCTCGTCGTGGCCGGGGACCTCCCGGACCCGCGGCTCGGGGCGCTCGCGGTCGAGCTCGCCGACCTCCTGGGCTGGCCCCTGCTGGCTGAGCCCACCTCCCTGGCCCGCCAGGGAGGCAACGCGCTGCCCCGCTACGCCGAGCTCCTTGCCCGTGGTGACGGAGCCGACCTGGCCAGCCGGGTGCGTCGCGTCGTGGTGGTGGGCCACCCCGGTCTCAGTCGACCGGTCACGGCCCTGCTGGGACGTGAGGACCTGGAGGTCACCGTCCTGGCCGACCGTGCCCAGGTCATTGACGTGGCCGGGACGGCGGGGCGGATCATAGCCGTCCGCCCCGGCTACCGGACGTGCGAGACGCTCCGGGGCGGGGGCCCGGGCGCTCTTGCGCAGACCGGGGCCGGCCCGGTCGCTGTGGCCTCCGCACTGGTCGGCGGCGGCGCTCCTGCGCAGACCGGGGCTGGCCAGGGCCCGGGGCAGGGGGAGCGCGGTGCCTCCGCGCCCCCGCAGGCCGATGCCGGACCCTCGCCGTCAGCTGCTGCCGCGGTCGTCCACCTCATGGGCGCCGCCCCCGCCCCCGCCACCTGGCTGACCGCCTGGCGTCAGGCCGCGGCGGGCCTCGCGGCGGCCTCACCCTCCCCGGACGCCCACGCCCCGCTGGACGCGGACGCGGCGGCGCTGGCGGTGTGGCGGTCCTGCACCGGCCCGAGCGCGCCGCTGCTCGTCCTGGGCTCCTCCACCACGATCCGCCGCCTGGACCGCCTCGCACCCGTCGGCGTCCCCGCGCCCGCCGCTGTCGCCAACCGTGGCCTGGCGGGGATCGACGGCACCGTCGCCACCGCCGTCGGCCTGGCCCTGGGCGCCCGCCGCCCCGTCCGGCTCCTGCTGGGCGACCTCACCGGCCTGCACGACGTCATGAGCCTGGGACGAGGGCGCCACGAGCAGGTCCCTGACCTCCAGGTCATTGTCTGCGACGACGCCGGAGGGGCCATCTTCGCGGGCCTGGAGTACGCCCGCGTGCCGGGGGCCGGACGCTTCTCACGCCTGTTCACCACACCACAGACCGGTGACCTCGGCGGGCTCGCCCAGGCCCTGGGCGCCCGGGTCCACCGCCCCGCCGACCTTGCTGACCTGCGCCGTCTCCTCACTCAGCCGGTGGTCGGGACCAGCCTGGTTCACCTGCGGCTGACCCCGCCGTCGCCGGTACCTGCGGACGGACTCCAGGCCACGAATCCTCCACAGGAAACATCCAGCTAGGTCTCGGGAAAGACCGAGAGCAGCAGTGTTACCTCCTCCCTAGGCACGGTTCGTACAGGAGGACATGAATGAGCAACACGGACGAGACCACACCACGCTGGGACCAGGGCACGCCCGGGAGGGCGCTACCCGGCTCCGACCCCCAGGTCCCCGGGTCCGCCGCCCCGCCCTTTGGGGCGCCGCCCGGCGCCGTCGGGCCCGTTCCCGCCCAGGAGGGCGCCCCCGGTCCGGGCGTCACGCCCGCTGGCTCCGGGACAGGCCTGCCCCAGCAGCCCGCTGTGCAGGCGTCGTCCGCTGGCCCGGCCCCCGCGGGCAACCTGCCCTCCTCGCACCGCCCGGTCGGGGAGCCCTGGGAGCAGGCGAGCACCTCGCACCGCCCGCCGTCCTCCCCCTACACCTCCGTCCCCTCCGCTCCCGCGGGCTACTCCTTCGAGCGCGGTCAGGACCGCGGCCTCAACGAGCCCGCCGCCGTGGGGCAGGATGGGCAACCGCCCTACGCCCCCACCCTGACCGCGGCCCCGGGCGCCGTGGTGTCCCACAAGCGGGCACGCCGCGGTCCGGGCTGGGTGGGCACCGTCGTCGTGGCGCTGGTGGCCGCGCTCCTCGCCTCCGGGGGGACCGTGGTCGGGCTGCGCTACCTTCAGAAGGACAACCCCGCCCCGGCTGCCGCCGTCTCCGGTGCCGCCGGCGGCGTGACCCAGACGGTCGCCCCCGCCGCCGACGGCAGCCCGGACTGGAAGGCGGTCAGCTCTGCCGTCTCCGGTTCTGTGGTATCTATCACGGTTGAGACCGCCTCGGGGAGGACCGCCTACGGCTCAGGGGTCATCTACGACTCCTCCGGCCACGTCATCACCAACGACCACGTGGTCTCCGGTGCCAGGAAGATCCAGGTCACCCTGGCGGACGGGCGCATCTACTCGGCCTCCCTGACCGGGACGGACAAGGCCACCGACCTGGCCGTCGTCCAGATCGAGCAGGCCCCCAAGGACCTCACCGTGGCCCGGATGGGGGACTCCTCCAAGCTCGCCACCGGGCAGGGTGTCATGGCGATCGGCAACCCGCTGGGCCTGTCCTCGACCGTGACCACGGGTATTGTCTCCGCCCTGGACCGTCCGGTGGTGACCCGCCAGGAGAACAACGAGGAGGGCGACGGCTCCCAGCAGCCCGGCCTCGGCCAGGACCAAGGAAGCTCACCGGTATACACCAACGCCATCCAGATCGACGCCGCCATTAACCCGGGCAACTCCGGGGGACCGTTGTTCGACTCCAGCGGCCAGGTCGTCGGTATCACCAGTTCGATCGCCTCCACCGGCGCGGAGAAGAGCGGCAGTATCGGCATCGGCTTCGCCATCCCGGGCAACCTCGTCACCAAGGTCGTGGACCAGCTCATTGCCAACGGAAGCGCCACCCACGCCTACCTGGGGGTCGGCATCAAGGACGGGAATGCGCAGGCCGACGGCGTCACCCGGGCGGGGGCCCTGGTCGGCACCGTGGAGCCGGGCTCCCCGGCGGCGAACGCCGGGGTGGCCAAGGACGACGTCATTACGGCCATTGACGGCAAGCCCACGAACCAGAGCGCGGCACTGACCGGGTTCGTGCGCCAGTACTCCGCGGGAGACACCGTCAAACTGACCCTGGTGCGTGACGGGAAGGTCCAGGAGGTATCCGTGACCCTGGCCGAACGCAAGGACACCTAGGCGCTCGGCCTGGGCCGTCCGGGTCGAGGTAGCCCGGGCCGGGGCAGCCCGGCCCGGAGCCGCCCGGGGCGAGGTAGTCCCGCCGCCTTAACCCCCTGCCCGCCGTCGCTGGCGGTGGGCAGGGGGTCCGCGCACCAGCCGGGTACCGCACGGCGACGGCGGGCGGGGGACAGGGAGCTGGCTAGCAGCTCACCGGCTCATTAGCTCGCCGACTCCAGGGCGTCCATGACGGTACGCATCTTGGCGCGGGTCTCAGCCAGCTCGTCGTCGGGGTCGGAGTCCGGCATAATCCCGCTACCGCCGTAGACCGTCACAGGACCCACGCCGGTCACCCCTATGGAGTGCACGGGGATGGGCGGTATCTGCGCTCCGCGAATGGCAATGCACCACTGGCCCTCACCGTGCCAGTCCACCCAGCCCACCGGTCCTGCGTAGAACGTCCGGCTCAGGCCCTCAAGCTCCTCGATAATACGTCCTGCCGCCTGCCGTGGTGTGCCGCAGACCGCGGCCGTGGGGTGGAGGGCGTCAACCAGGGCCAGGGCCCCGGTGTCCCCGGCTACGTGCGCGGTCACGTCCGTCGCCAAGTGGAGGACACGGGGCAGCACCAGGACGAAGGGGTCGCTGGCCTGTACCCCGCGGCACAGGGGCTCCAGGGCCTGGACGGCCGAGGCGCGGGCCAGGTCGTGCTCCCGCACGTTCTTGTCCGAGGAGCGCAGCCACGCGGAGAGCCGGGCCACCTCCTCGGCGGCCTGGCGCGGGTCGGTGGCGGGATCGACGTGACGTCGGGCGGTCCCGGCCAGCACCCGGCTGAAGACCTTCCCGTCCTCCAGGTCCAGCAGCATCTCCGGGCTCGCCCCCACCATGGCCTGGATACCGTAGGTCCAGGCGGTCGGGTTGCGCTGGGCCAGGGCGTGAATGACCTCACCCACGTGGGGGCGCGGCCGGACATCCACCAGGGTAGCGCGCGCCATGACGACCTTCTGGGCCTCACCGGCGCGCATCCGCTCCTGGGCGGCGACCACGCGGCGGACCCACTCGTCATCGGGGAGCACACGCCAGTTCTGCTCGGAGGCAGGCAGGACGCTCAGGGTGCGGGGGGCCCGGAAGCTGGCGGGCCGCGCGACGAAGCGGCGGATGTCTGCCAGGACATCCACCGGGTCCGGGTGCTTGCGGGGCTTCTCCCTCACTGTGGTCACCCAGGCGCCCTGGGCGTCCAGGCCCACGATGACACGGGGGATCTCCAGGATCGAGTACGTGTAGCTGGTGGGGGAGAAGGTGATGGCGCCTATGGCGACCGGCCCGGTCCCGGGACGGCGCAGTGGGTCCTGCCAGGAGGAGTCCTTGATCACGTGCCGCCAGGCGTTGCGCAGCTTCTGGACGCGGTCCGGACCGCCTGTGGTGCGGATGACGATGTAGCGTCCCGCCCCTACGAAGCCGTAGCCGCCGCGGACCCAGGAGGAGACGTCTTCGTGCCCGGCGATCAGGGCGGTCAGGCTCGGGGAGCCGTCAGGGCCCGTGGGCAGCAGCGAGGGCGATACCTCGGTGGTACGCCAGTCCAGGGGCAGGTGTACCTCGAAGGGGTTGGACGGGGAGAACCAGTAGGCCTTGAAGTTCGAGGGCGACCTGTAGCTCCAGCCGTAGTAGACGACATGGGGCTGCTGAGGTGTGTCATTCATGCTGGTGCCTTCTCATAGTGGCCTGGTGGCGCGGTGGAGGGCCACGATCCCGCCCGAGAGGTTCTTGTAGCCCACGCCCCGCCACCCGGCCCGTTGGATGAGGTGGGCCAGGGCCACCTGGTCGGGCCAGGCCAGGATGGACTCGGCCAGGTAGTCGTAGGCCTCCGTGCTGGAGGAGACCGCCCGGGCCAGCGCGGGCAGGGCCGTACCCAGGTAGAAGCGGTAGGCGCGGGCCAGGACCCGCCGGACGGGGGTGGAGAACTCCGCGACCACCAGGCGTCCGCCGGGCCGGGTCACGCGCAGCATCTCGGCCAGGGCGACACCGGTGTCCCGGACGTTGCGCAGGCCGTAGGAGATGGTGACGACGTCGAAGGAGGCGTCGGCAAAGGGCAGGGCCGTGGCGTCCCCGGCCACGAAGCCGATCCGGGGGTGGCGGCGTCTGCCCTCGGCGACCATGCCGGGGGAGAAGTCGCAGGCCACCACCTGGGCGCCGGCGTCGGCGTAGTCCACGCAGGAGGCGCCGGTGCCGGCTGCCAGGTCCAGGACCCGGGTGCCGCTGGTCGCGGCGACGGCGGCGCGGGTCACCGAGCGCCACATGCGGATCTGCCACAGGCTCATGACGTCGTTGGTGAGGTCGTAGCGGCGCGCGACGGCGTCGAACATGCCTGCGACCTCGTGAGGGTCCTTGGCAAGGCTGGCTCGGCTCATAGGGTCATTCTCTCATCTGGGCGTCCTGACCACCGGCTCCCAGGCCCCGGTCAGGCCCCGCGTAGTCAATGGTCTCCGCGGGTCCGGGCGCCCTTGAGGGCTCTGCCTACCGGCGCTCCGGGACCGCCCCACCAGCTCCCTGGGAGCGCCCGGCTGGCTCTCCGGGTCTGCCCGACCGGCTCCCTGGGCCCGCCCGGCCGGGCTGAGGCGGGAGCGTGCCAGGGGGGCGTACCTGAGCCCACCAGCAGGCTCAGGGTGCCTACAGGACGTCCGGCGCGTGCTCCTTGAGGGAGTGGGTGCCCGGTTTTCTTCCGTCGGCGGATTATGCAGACATCGGGGTCGTGGTCAGGTTACATACCCGCAGGTAGGGCAGACTGGGCCCCATGAGCGCGCGAGGTGATGTCAGGGCGGCGGAGGCGGCACAGGTCGCCCTTCTCACCGGGACAGGTGCGGCGGGCGTCCTCGGAGCGGCCCTCGCCCACGAGGGGGCGCGCCTGGAGCAGTGCACCGTCCACTCCGTCCACCACCGTCCCGGCGCCGGGGTCTCGGTCGGGTACACGGCGGTGGTCCTCGAGGCCGACGGGCGCCGCCTGACCGAGTACCTGTGCGCCACCACCGCCCGCCTGTCGCGCACCAACGTCCCCGGCCTCATCCCCGTCCTGGCCTCCGACGGCGTCGGCCCCACGATCCACGTCTGGCGCCACCCGGCCGACCCCGAGCTGCCGGCCCTCGTGGTCGCCTGCACCCCCTCCCTCCTGTCGGCCCGGATCGGCGCCAAGGTCAAGGCCACTATGGTGGCCTACCGGCCCACCCGCCGGGCGGTCGTGAGGGTCACCTGGCCCGACGGCTCGACCGCCTTCGCCAAGGTGCTGCGCCCCCCGCAGGCCGCGGCCCTGGCCCAGCGCCACCGCATGCTCTCCCTGTCCGGGGTGCCCGCCCCCCAGGTCCTGCGCGAGGACGTCGACGGGCTGGTCATGCTCTCGACCGGGCAGGGGACCTCCCTGTCCGGCCTGCTGGCCCAGGGCATGGAACCGACGCAGGCCACCCGCGTCTTCAACGCCCTGGCCGCCACCCTGGACGCCCTGCCCGCCGACGCCCTGCCCCTGCCCCGCCACCCGGCCTGGTCCGAGCGGGCCCGCCACTACGCGCACGCCGCCGCCACGGTGCTGCCCGAGCACGCCAGCCGGGCCCGGGCGGTGGCCCTGGGGGTGGAGGAGCTGTTGGCGGGCAGCGACCCCGGGCCGGTGGTGCCTACCCACGGTGACTTCTACGAGGCCAACGTCCTCATGGACGGGGAGGACGTGTCCTGCGTCCTGGACGTGGACTCCCTGGGGCCGGGCTACCGCGTGGACGACTACGCCTGCCTCCTGGGGCACGTGAGCGTGCTGGACCACCTGGCACCCGCCTCCTACCCCCGGCTGCGCCCGGCCCTGGAGACCTGGACGGCGCTGGCCAGCGAGCAGACGGACCCGGTGGCGCTGCGGGCGCGCTGCGCGGGGGTGGTGCTCTCCCTGGTGGCCGGCGCCCGTCGGGAGGACGGCAGCCCCTGGCGGGCCGACGCCGAGGGTCGCCTGGCGCGGGCGGAGACCTGGCTGGCCCAGGCCCGTGAGCTCCAGGCCCGCCGCGGCGCCCACTAGCACCCCTCACAGCCCCTCACAGCCCCCTCTCCGCGAGAACGGTACTTATTCGTCGTGAGAACGGTACTTGTTGCTCGCGAGAACGGTACTTGTTTGTGGTGGGTGGTGTTCCCAGGGCGTCTGACCCCGGAGCTGGGTGTGGTTGCCGTAGCCGTGCGGCAGCCGCACCCAGCCTCCCGGGGGAAGTGGGCCATCGGCCAGGAGACCCGTGCCGTCGGCCAGGCCCGGCACGCCGCGCAGCCTCCCGGGAGGCGCGCCTAGGCGACCTCCGCCAGCAGGGACTGGAGCCGGCCCACGCCCTCAACCAGGTCCTTGTCACCCAGCGCGTAGGACAGACGCAGGAAGCCCGAGGGGCCGAAGGCCTCGCCAGGCACGAGGGCGACCTCGGCGTGCTCCAGGATGAGCCCGGCCAGGGTGGCAGAGGAGTCAATGACGGTACCGCGCAGGCTGCGCCCCACCAGCGCCTCCATGCTGGGGTAGGCGTAGAAGGCGCCGTGCGGCACGGGCACGGTCAGCCCCTCAATGGCCGAGAGCATCTCCACCATGGTCCTACGACGTCGGTCAAAGGCCTGGCGCATCCTCTCCACGGCGGTCAGGTCCCCGCTGACGGCCGCCAGCGCCGCCCGCTGGGAGACGTTGGCGACGTTGGAGGTCAGGTGGGACTGGAAGTTGGTGGCCGCCTTGATGACGTCGGAGGGGCCGATCATCCAGCCCACGCGCCAGCCGGTCATGGCGTAGGTCTTGGCCACCCCGTTGAGCACCACGGCCTGGTCGGCCAGCTCGGGGACCAGGGCCACGACGTGCGCGCTGGCCGCCCCGTCGTAGAGCAGGTGCTCGTAGATCTCGTCGGTGACGACCCACACGCCGTGCTCCAGGGCCCACTCGCCCAGGGTCCTCAGCTCCTCGGGGGTGTAGACCGAGCCGGTCGGGTTCGACGGGGAGCACAGGAGCAGGATCTTGGTGGCGGGCGTGCGGGCCGCCTCCAGCTGGTCCACGCTCACCTTGTAGTCCTGGTCGGCCCCGGCGAAGACCTCCACGGTCACCCCGCCGGCCAGGGCGATGGCCTCGGGGTAGGTGGTCCAGTAGGGGGCGGGTAGCAGGACCTCGTCACCGGGGTCGATCAGGGCGGCGAAGGCCTGGAAGACGGCCTGCTTGCCGCCGTTGGTGACCAGGACGTCGTCGGGGGAGACCTCGTAGCCGGAGTCGCGCAGCGTCTTGGCCGCAATGGCCTCGCGCAGGACCGGCAGCCCCTTGGCGGGGGAGTACTTGTGGTTGACCGGGTCCTTGGCGGCCGCGACGGCGGCGGCGACAATGTAGTCGGGGGTGGGGAAGTCCGGCTCCCCGGCACCGAATCCGATGACGGGGCGACCAGCGGCCTTGAGGGCCTTGGCCTTGGCGTCCACGGCGAGGGTGGCGGAGGGGGCGATGGCGGC
>ERZ773099.2392-NODE-2392-length-12885-cov-42.837023_pt1 | contig 12885 bp, 16 predicted proteins | sample MGYA00511120_ERZ773099 | MGnify/ENA primary metagenome ERZ773099 (study PRJEB29015, sample SAMEA2738012) | human oral metagenome | biome: human oral; feature: human-associated habitat; material: dental | place: China | collected 2104 ... | reverse complement strand
ATCTCAAAGAGTGTGAATTTAGGTATAATATGAGGCATGAAGATATGTACCATGAGCTACTTAAGATGCTACGAAAGGAAGCGAGTGACTAGGCTAAAGTAGGCTTGAACCTTATTTATTATCGTGTCGGCGCCGTCCACGACCATGCGCCTGCGCCAAAAATCGTATCAGCGATATGCGCCGCCGCTTTGCTGCCGAGAATGCGCGCCGTGGCGGCAACCTTTTCGTTTGCTGCTTTGCTTTCGTCTTCGGCATTTGGGCGGAACTCGACGGAAAGGCGGTACGGCATGCCGGTATGCCCCCAATCAATCGCCGCAATGTCGAGGCGTTCCGGAGCGACGCTGTAGCTGCCGTCTTCGTCACGCGGCGTTTTCGTGCCGCCGTAGCCGTACGGCACGCAGATTCGGCTGTCATCTTGCTTGATCGCAAGCGCGCCGTCTTCGCTCCGTGCAACGTGGTATCTCGCAAGCAGCGCGCCGAGCCGCTTGCTTGTCAGCTCGCACGCTGGAATTACGCGCCGCGCCGTCCTGCCAGCCAATTCGGTGCTGCCAGCAACCTGCCCGCACGCTGAGGCTATTTGTTCTGCCATAATTTGTTACCTATCGCTACGCCAAGTCCCTGTGTAAGAAGTAATGCCTATCTTTTTATTACAGCAATTAGCATGATGATTGTCAATAGCACGGAAGCGGAGGTTCACCCAACGAATCCAGAAAAGAACAGCCTCTTTAGTCTAAAATAAGTAGTGTAAACAAACCTAATTTTAGAGAGGAGACTGTTCTAATGAATAGTTTAGCAGATATTCCATCAGAATATCATTGCCACCGTAAGTTTTATCGCTGCGTCTGGGGAGAGGTTTCTTGCAAATATTGCGGTAGCCAAGCAATTAAAGTTGCGGAAGAACTATGAGTACTGTCCAGATTGCAAAAAGAAATACTCTGTTAAAGCAGATACCAAGGTATTCTCTTATTGCAATCTAACCTTTAGGCAAATCATTATCCTAATTTGGTGTTGGCAGCAGAAATGCAGCATAGGAGAAACGATCAAGATTGCTGGCGTTAGCTACCCAACTGTACGGAAGGTGGCTAGCGCCGCTTTCCGAGCTTCCCTGAAGCCTTCTGAAGCTATTTTAGAGGGTGCCTTGCGAGGTAGACGGCAGCTTCTTTGGCAAGAAGAAGTTCGGGCCAAGCAGCGATTAGTAATCGGCGCTATAGATCCTAAAAGGCAGCGCATTAGATTAAGAATTATTCACCGCAGAGATAGAGAGAATGCCCGAGCGCTTCCGTGCAACAAAACATCCGGGCAGGCAGCCTAGTCTTAACAGATGGATTTAGCGGCTATAATGAATTGCCCGCTCTAGGTTATGAATGGCTAGCCTGCAATCACTCTACTGGCTTCTTTGGATCCACTAACCATATAGAAAATCTCTTGGAGTGTAATTAAGCGAGCGCTGCGCTATATCTACCGAGACCTAACCTTTAATCTAAACGACCTAGGACTTATCCTAAGAGAATACGAAAACCGCTACAACAACCCCGATTTGTTCTATAGTGTAGACAGCTACTTAAAGGCTAGGGCTTGTTATGGATTCGTTTGGTGAACCCGGCACCAGTTTGGTATTGATAAAATCAACCGTGGCGTTCTGACGCTTGACATAGTCCGTCGCACCCTCTAGGTTCTTCACCGCGTCGATATATTTGTTTGACACCGTTCCTGAGCCGCGGGCGGTTCCTGGATTGGTGCGCGGATTATTGCCCAGCGTGAAGCCGGCCTTGAGCGTTTTGTCTAGCGACTGCGCCGCCGCGTCGGTCGAATGCTTGATGGCAAATCCACTCAGCATAATCGTCGACATACACAGCAAAATCGCCAGCAAAATCAGCGTTTTGAGTTTTTTCCTGGTGATATACAACCAGGCACGTTGTACAAATGGCATAGATCTCCTTTCTTGGTTCTATGTCAGTGCAGCAGGCTCGTGTGAAGGGAATGTGAAATGGACGGGAGTTATCTATCCAGCCTTGGCTAGCTTCTGCTGTCGCCTAATGGCACCTTGAGCAGCAGCACGAATCTTCTTCGGATCTTCAAGGGCTTTCTTCATTTTGTTTTGGCGAGTTATCGCTGCTTGCTTTTTGATTCTATTTCTTAGAGAGTTCATTTCTGCCGTCTTTCTAAGTTTATCCATGTGGTTTATTTTATCATTTTTCATATAAAGCATCAATGTTAGGCCACGTACTTCTCTTGTAGCTAACCGTACCTTCTTGCCAGCGCTTCTCGATAAATTCAACTACAACCGGCAATCCTTTCTCGACAAACTCGCTTTGAATAATTTTAAGATTCTTCCTTATCCCTATTATCGTCTTGTCAAATGCTTCATCCTTAATCTCTCTTTTGGTTTTTTCTCTGCGAATGCGCGTATATTCTTTAGCCTGTTCAATATCCTCAACTAACACAACGATATATACAAGATAGCCATGGCGAACAGCGCGCCGCACATTATTAATTGCTTTAGCACCAGCGAATGTACCATCTAGAATAAAATTGTACCCGTTCCTAAAAGCACGATCCAAAATATTCTCAACAATTCTATTACCAATACTACGAAATCTGCCATCTTCTTCTGGCTTATACTCTTCAAAAACAGTGATAATCTCATCCAGATCAATTCGTAGAGCATCGTGCTTGAATATCTCATTTTCTTCGATGAACGAGCTGATATATTCCGTTTTACCAGCACCCGGCACGCCAGCCATAATGAGAGCCAGCGAGAAATCAACGCCTTCTTCGCGCGGTTTTGCCTTTGTTTTATCAAAAAACGCCTGTGTTGCTTGGCGTTTTATTGTAGTGTTAGGCTGAGTCAAGGAGATTTTCATACTACTCTTCAGTATATCAGACAGAGCGAAGTGCTGTTAGTGAACTAGGGTCGCCCACACATTACAACCTCATACCTAGATCTCCTATCTTGAGAAAAAGATTCACGATGCAAGAGGCAAGATTAGAGGCGAGATTATCTACTTACTTCTTCTCCAGCGCCGCGACCCGTTTCTTCAAATCGTCCAGCTCGGCGTGAAGTTCGCTGGTGCTTGCTGCGGGACTGCTTGGCTCTGTCTTTTCAGGTTTAGTGTCTTTTTCTTGCTGAGCTTTTTGCTTCTTGCTTGCTTTTACGGCAATATGCATAGAGATGGCGCTACTTGATACTACGATAATAATACCTATCATAGATACGATGTCTAGGGGTTTGATTTCCATATATATTCCTCTGTTTATGATTTATTGTTAGGTTTATTATACATCCTGCTGTGGTATGCGGCTAGTAGGTTGACGCTAGCTGTGCACTTTAGTTATAATTGGACTATCACCATGGTCAGACAAGCCTAAGGTTTCGACCGAACGCTGTTTCTGGCCTTTTTAATATCTCTTTTTTTGATGCGCAATCCCCACTGCTGAACAGTGACGTCTAGTGCATAGCCTTCGGGAAATAAGCCTTCAATCGTCCAGCCGTGTCGCTGCAAACAAGCTATCTGCCACGGCTCAGGAATGAGATGGACATATAGCTTACGACCATAACCAGCTAATAATTGTGGCAAGTTAGCTACCAGTACTTCGAAAACAGTCTCTGATTTCGCTACCAATGGCATGATTTTAATCGGCTGGCCTTTCTTTGGAGTTGCGCCGACAACGCCAACGACCTTTCTATCCTGCTCAGCGATAAAAATAAGCTTATATTTCGTATCGACATTTCGACCCTCACGCCGTCGATAACCAGCAAACAGTGTATCAATCCATGCATTATTAACGCCGTAAAAACTACTGCCCACCTGCGACAAAATCAGCCGTCTCGTCGCAGCGGTATGCTTTTTCTCGTCAAACGGGACGATTGAAATATCTGACAAATCAGGAGTTAGGCCCTGATCCAGCGGCTTGTATAGCATACACTCGTCGATACCAGGTTTATAATGATCTTGCGCCTTACCAGCCAGATGAAAGCCTTTGCGCAATAGAAACTTGAACGTGGCTTGGTTTTGGGCAGCCACTGTACAGTAGAGCTGCCGAGCGTGGTGTTTGCGAGCAAAATCCTCAGCATGGCGAAGTAACTTACTGCCAATGCCAAATTTACCGCGATATTCTGGAGCAACGATGAGCGGACTAATTTTAACTGTCCCCTGCTTCTTGACAACTAGATGAATCATTCCAGCAGGATGATAATCAACTTCTGCAATAAACATGTATTGCCCGAGTGAAAACTGCCCGACAGAATCGATGTTATTATTGATATGCGTAGTAAAAATCCGCTGTGCATGAGCTTGATGATCGCCATCGTAAAATGGTTCAAGCGCTTCTGTCATCAGGCGAAAAACGAAATCAAAATCGCCTGTTTTAGCCTTACGGATAGCCACAGCGGCTAACGATTTCTTACATCGGTGCATGAGCTTATTGTCTTATACCCTATACAATAATACAAGTCATCATTGCTATACATGCGTAATTTATGGCTATAGCTAATCAAATCAGTATAAATTCAATACCGATAACACCGTTTTGTAGCTGCTTGTCAAGCGGATAAAATCCATTCATTTGATTCTCCAGCCATTCAACACTCTCGCCGCCAAACTTACGCGGATCATTATGCGAGAATAAATCATGAAACGTTGCGTAGCGTAGTAAACCAATTACTTTAACATTGGCAGTTTGACTAGAATTGTCTCGATTGGTAAAAATTATTTGGTCGCCTATTTGAATTTTCTGGCGCTTTTCATCGTATAGTCGTGACTCGATGGTTTTATTGCCAGAGGTGATGGCGTTAAAGGGTTCGGTGGCTAAGGTTAATTGATGTGTCGTCATAGTAGGTTATTATAACAGAATTAAATGGCACGCAACTAGTAAGGGTGCGAAGTATCCACCGCCCCGCGCCCTAACCTATCTATTATCCCTGAACGACCTACGCCCCCGGCGCTAGTTTTGGCGCCTCTTTCTTTGGTTCGGTGGCCTTTTCGAATTTGGCGTTCTTGATTTCTTTTTCTAGGACGGAGCCTGCCACGAAGCGGACTTTGGCCTCCTCGATGAGGCCGGGATTGACGTCTTTTTCCTCAAGGACGCCTTTGGATTTGAGTGTGACATGGAAGTAGCCCAGCTCGCCTAAGTGGACGCTGTGCTCTTTAGCCAGCAATGATGCTAATTCCTCGCCCAGGATGGTCAAAACCGCCTGGATATCCGTCTTACTAACAGTGGTAGAATGGCGGGCTATGTTATCGGCGAGCTCGGGGAGGTCGATGCGGCCGGACTCCGACTCGCGGGCATAATATTTAGCTGGTTCGGTTGGTTTGGCTGGATTTTTTAGTTTGACAGATTTATACTTCAATGTCATTTGATTATCCTTTTCGTTAGTTAATTAACGTACTATAGCAAAGCTTTCAAAGTACTTCTTGATATATAGCTTAAGTTGATGGTATACTTCATGTCATGAAGTCAGACATAGCTATAATAGGCAATGGATATGTAGGTAAAGCTTACAGTAAGCTATTTCCAGATGCTGTCATCTATGATGAGCCTATGCGAGAATTGTTACAAGACAAGGTAAACAGCTGGATTAATAAACAACAGGCGCGACGTATTGTAAATTCTTGCCATATTGCTATCGTATGCGTTCCTACCGAGTTGAGTAATGATAATAGGCTGGATATGTCTATAATCAACGATGTTATAGGTTGGTTAGAGACGGATCTTATTCTCATTAAGTCGGCACTTCAGCCGGGTACAGTAGATAAGCTAGTAGAAACTACGGGCAAAAATATAGCTGTTTCAGTTGAGCTTATTGGAATGGGCAACTATTATGTTGATCCTAGCGAGTTTCCAGATCCGCTTAATCCATCTAAGCACAAGACTCTAGTGATTGGCGGTGAGCAAGATATTGCGACTAGATGTGCAGAGTTTTTATGGAGCAAAATGCAGCCAAATATAAAGATACACCTAGTCAGTGCGTTAGAGGCTGAAATCACAAAGCTAGTAGAGAATTCGTATCCAGCGCTAAAAGTTAGTTTCATTAATGCTCTTTACGAATTATGCAAAAACGCAGATGCCAATTTTATTAAAGTCCAGCAGGCATGGTCGTCAGATTCCAGAGTAGATGGTTTTCATATGAGAACACTATCGTGGAGTAGAGGATGGTCGTCTCATTGCTGGTCTAAAGACGTACCCGCATTAGTAACATATGCGGATGACGTAGGTGCAGATACTATGTCGTCAGTTTTGCGCACAATACTGAATGCTAATGAGATTCACAAAAGCCAGAACGTAAAATAACTGCAATCATAATACGACCTTATTGCAATTCGTAAGGATTAACGCTTGTATCATAGGACTTTAATCCCTTGGTTCTTTCATAAACGCTAGGGACGGCTAATCTGTTGATGAAATTGCATAGATGAGGGTTTTGTTTTTGACTATCGGGCAGCAAATTACTTAGATCATTGGGTTCTGTCAAATCTTTATAGCTTTTGCTCCTTTTTATTAGTTCAGCAACGCCGATCAGATACTCAACAATACATTCCGCCGTATTGCCATCTACGTTAAGTAGCCTTATGATAGCTTCTTTATTAAATTTACTAAGTAGATTATCTGGATAATTTGCGACCTGCTCTATATTTCTATAAAATAGCAGACTCAACGATTTTAGATTTTCCTCTATTCTTGACGGAATATCTTTGCTCATCGACACGCCATCTTGGGACAGGTCATGAAAGGCGATCGCATAATTATCAATAACATAAGCCATACTCTCACCAATCTCATTTGCGGTCATGCAGGTCGGTACATTAGACCAGACGACAAAATCTCTTAAAAACAGGTCTTCTTCAGGGTGTATCGTACGTATGTGTTCCGCGAAAGATCTTCTAAATAAATACGCACCCCTCAACATAGTACTTAAAATAGCTTCGCCCTGCCTTTGTCCAATTTCATCACCCAGCTTTCCGGGCATGTCAAGCTTAGCTCTATCTTCTGGATTTTTAATAATATCACCGATTAACTCTGATTTAAAAGTTGGCATTGGTGTCACGCGTGAGTTATATGTAGCAAGCGGTGGCGCACATGCACCAATATTAGGATTATCGCTCCAGTAGTCGAATAGCACACTGAGTGCATCTGGCGAACAGTAAATATCAGAGTCCCAACTAGCAAAATATTTAGATGATTTGTTAGCGATATCAATACCGAGATTTCTCGCAACAGGGAAAGTAAGTGTTCGGTCATAATAATATCGTAAGGCGACAGACCCAAACACTTTGTCTACTGTAAGTTCTTTTTTTAGTTTCTCATATAGACCAGGCTCGAAGCTATTATCCATAATTACTATTTCTGTAGGGAGATGAGCGAGTATTGCAGATATAGCTAATGATCGTATTGTACTTAGTGTTTTTGACGGGCGCTCCATGGTGGGTACTACTATTGATAAATCCGTAGGATTATCAATAGTAGATATTTCTTCGTGCAATACGGTAGCATCGAAATTGTCGTTGAACATCTTCTTGCCATTGACGTAATCAAAATCAGGCCACATATATTTATCTGTATGATGCTCAGTCACTCATATACTCCTCCCAGCATTTTAGTATATCACTACTAAACTGACGTAGGAGGTGCTTATTCGTAGCAAGATTCTTAACAAACTGGTAATACTTTTGTTCTTTTTCGCGAACAGTCCCCTTAAAAAATAGCTCCATTATGTCATTATTATTTTGCTTATCTAGCATTTTGTAAATATTTTCATCATGTCCATCTATTGTATGCAGCTTAGCGAACTGCTCAATAAAACCTCGGTAGCACTTGTAGGCTTGCCAATTTTCATTGCGACGACGATGCTTAATGTAGCGTAGTGATCCCATCATTATGTCAAGATAATCATGCTCAGCGGGTGTTTCGATCCATTTTTGAATACGCTTTTTACTTGGCGTGTGTATATGATTATTTTGAAAGATACGCTTTGAATTTGGAAAAAAACTAGTTTTATCTGGTAAAGAAAACCCTATATCAATTTTGCAGAATGGACTTACGCCAGTAAGACAAAAGGAGCGGGCGATCTCATGTTTGTCATATATAATTGTATAAATCGCAGTGACGTCAAACTCATCACTAAGCCTTTGTCGTATATGAGCTTCTGTATCAACTGGATACAGTGTAGTAGTCGTCAAGTCTATATCAGAGAGATCGTCGCTACTCTGAGTTGCTCGCGAACCGAAAAGGTATATTTCTGAAACATATGGATTTTCAGTAAGCATTTTAAATATCTTTTTTAGTAGCTCTTTATCATTCATAAATCTTCTCTGACATAGTAGTCTCTAAGCTTGCTTAAATAGTTAACGATCTGCGCCCTTATACCACTAACTTCGTGACCAGTGCCGATAGTTGCTTTCATGGAAGGGTCACCGATTGAGTTGTTTTTACTAATCATAGTGTCTTCTCCGCCACCTTTCAATATTATTGGGTAGTCTGTATGAAACCATTTATTTCCTTTTCTCAAAGCGTTAAGCATGATCTTTTGTGTTATTGCGTCATCCTCGAAGCTAAACTCTGCAGGGTAGCGGATATCTGGGATCATTCCTCTTGACATTGCAGAGGCGAGAAATATTAAGCCTCTTTCATGAATGTCTTGCATCCTGCTGACGCGCGGAAAATCAGATCCTACATTCGCTGGACAGCTACCCATATTGATCGTACCATCGGAATTCATCATCTCCCATACAGCAAATCCGTGTATCAAGGTTGCAGTTTGCCCAAGCTTTTCGGAGACAGAGCTAAGTTTATCAAGCTCTCTGAGACTTGACTCGTCGTAAAATTGATCATCTGAATCTATGTTTATTACCCACTTTGTCCTGGGGCCACACTTCTTAACAGACAAAGAGGCAACATCAAATCCATAATTACGCACGGGATAAGCACAACCTGTTAGCGCAGTATAGCTTAAAGCATGAACCCTCCTGTCGTCCAGTTTGTCTAGACATTCAATAGTGTCATCGCTTGACTCATTATCGACTACAATCCACGACCAGTCACCATTATAATCTTGCTCGCATATTTTTTCATAGGATGACATAATCTTGTCTTTACGATCCTTTGTTGATGTCACTATGATATATTTCGGGGATAAGGAGGATATTTGTTCTATCGTATCGCTAACTCTACTTAGGTCTTTTTTCGGAGTCTGCCCTTCAATTCTTTTTGCAATTTGTAACCCTTGGTCTCCTCTTGTCTCGCTGCTATAGTAGGACATACGTGCAGTATAAAATGAATTATAATTGCGTAAATATTTTGGAGTATCCACTCTAATATTATCGCAGGTGGCTAGACAGAGGTCAAGTGTAGAGCTATTCTATAATCCTATAGTTCTTTCTTATGTTATACTTATTACGATATGAGGAATAAGATTCTAAATATTGGTATTGTTGGGTTGGGCGAACAATTCTCTGATAATATTCTTCCGGCGCTAGTTTCTACGAGCAACACGCGCATTAAGGCGGTTTGCGACATAGACGAAGGTAGAATGAAGTCGTATTCAAGACAGCTAGGTGTTAATGGCTATACCGACTTTAATAAGATGTTTACAGAAGAAAACTTGGACGGAGTAATTGCCGTATCGTATCCAAATGTTCACTACAATGTCATAAAAACAGCTATAAGAATACATATTCCAATACTGGTCGAGAAGCCTCCAGTAGAGTCAACTCAACAGCTAATGGACTTATTGCGGTCGGCGGACGACAACAACAGTAGGCCTGTTGTTGTCGGTTTAAATTTTGGTTTTTCTGAATCTTTCTTAAAATTACGAAATGTTATAGACAAACAGGAACTTGGCGATATTTTGTCTGTTAACATTGTTCACTATGCCGATAAACCAAAAAGTTCATTATGGGGTCTCAGCAATATTAGATCTACGCTACTTGCGCAGGCCATCCACCCTCTCGGATTGCTATTAGAACTTGGGGATATTGTTAGGCTAGAAAACTCTAAAATCGTCAATAGAGATAATGGGATATTTATGAATATAATTATTGCCATGCGTAGTAAAGAAGGTGAAGATTTTTCGGCTAGCATTATCACAGGTTCTTCTGCGCCGTATTTTAATTGGAGAATGAGTGTATTTGGAGATCAAGGCGTTGCTACTATAGATTCTCTTAACGATCTACATATTAAAACAGCCAGAGACGGTAAATGGTGGGGAAGAATATGGAATAGCAGTCCAGTAATGAGTGGAGGTAAACGAGCTGGTTTTAAGCAAGAAGTAGAGGATTTTATAAAATTAATACAGGGAAAAGACACTATACACGGCAACAAGTTGGAAAATCTAATTTCCGTTTATAAAATTATTGATGAATTGGAGAATCTATATGCTAGAAAATAAGTATGTTAATTTTAATGAAAGAGAACTAGATGAGATTCGTAAGACTTTTGACACTAGGAAACTCTCTGGTACGTCTGAAATAGTCAAACAATACGAGCAGAAGTTAGCTAATTTCTTTGGAGTAAAACATGCTATTGCCGTATCGAGTGGAACTTCGGCGCTTCATGCACTACTATACGCTCATGATATAGGAAAAGGAGATGAGGTTATAGTTTCTCCGTCGGCACCCGTTATGTCTGCCTTGCCAATATTAGCTGTCGGCGCTACTATAGTGTTCGCTGATAATGAATTGAATTCTTTTGGTTTTGATATAGATGACTTAAGGAATAAGATAACAGATAAGACTAAAATGATTGTCTCGGTGCCGATGTGGGGCTATGCTATTAATTCTAGCGAAATACGAGATCTGGCAAGACGTTATGACATACCATTTATTGAAGACGTTTCTCATTGCCATGGATCTATTGCTGAGGGTAAGTATATGGGAACTTTTGGAGATGCGAGTTTCTTTAGTACGCAAGAACGTAAGCTTATATCTACTGGTGAAGGAGGGTATATTATAACTGACAGTGACGAGATCGCAAATCGCTTAATTGAAGTAAGAGATTTTGGCAAGCCTGTATCAAAGTTGTCGCAGTATCCAGAACATATAGGAGAGTATGGCTATTTGTTTGGACTTAATTTCCGGATTACCGCCCTATCCGCTGCCTTAGGAATTGTTCAGATAGATAAGCTCTTAGGTAAAATAGAAACGAGAACTGAAAATGCAGAGACGATAATGAACGGTTTGGGTGATAACGCCATGCTAGAACAAGCTCCTATTATGAGGAACTCAAGACCGAACTACTATGCCTTACTGACTCTGCTAAATGATAGTTATGATAACAACAGAGTGGGTAAGGAGTTGTTTGAGAATGGTATTGTCTCTGATAGCTATCGATTTAAGATTAAACCACTTTATTGTATGCCTATTTTTAGTAACTTTGCCTCTAGCTGTCCAAATACAGAAAGATTGCTACACAGAATAATTACGTTGCCTACGCACGAAGGATTAAGAGAGGCTGATATTGAGAAGATTATTGAAATTGTAAAAAATATTATATTATAAAGGAGTGTTATGAAACCCATCTTCCAAATCACGAAAAACCATAAAAAGCACTTTACAGCGACTGGCTATACGGTTAATAAAGACCGTACTAAGATGCTGCTGATCCATCACAAAGGTTTGGGCAAGTGGCTGCCGCCGGGAGGGCATATTGAGGAGAATGAAGTACCGCACGAAGCAGCTATCCGCGAGGTTTACGAAGAAACAGGCATAAGCGCCGCGCCAATCCTGGAAGACGAACATGATTTGCAACTAAAAAACATCACAGAAGCCCAAATTCCGCGCCCGTACGCGCTGATGTATCAGATCATTCCAGAGAGCAAAAAGGATGTCGAGCATATCCATCTGGACATGGTATTTTTACTGGAAGCTGATGACGCTGCAGAATTAACTCCCCAAGCCAGGGAAGTTCATGACGTCAGATGGGTAGCGAAAAGCGAACTGTTGAGCGAATATGATACTTTTGATGCGGTAAAGAATTTCGCTAGGGAAGTGCTGGTGGATAGTTAAGGTTAAAATCGTGCGCCTTGTTTTGCTAAAAACTCGCGCCCTCTTGGGTGGCGGGGTAGCGCTCGCGCTGATAGGCCGAGAAGTCATTGGCGCAAATAGCGGCGGCGATTCGGCTAGTAATAGTGTTCGTAGATTAAGGATAGGATAATTTGCCGTACTGCACAACAGTCTAGTACTACTAACTTTCAGCGATCTACATTCGGCCGAGCTCCTTATTCAGTCCGATCATCTCATCCAGCTTGCCAGATTTTTCTGCCGCTCGTAAGAACCGCCGAATAACCAAATACTCAAACAAATGGCAGACATCATGGTCGGCTGGCAAGTCGTAGGTAGAGTATCTTGTGAATCATAGGTTTATTGTAGCAAGGTGAGTACCCCGCCCCAACAGATTGTACTGCCGGGGCGGGGTCTTCTCGAATTCAGAAGCTCTTAACAAATCTACCAATCCATCTTCTGCTTCACTGCCGCCAGATAATAGTGGTAATAGCTATCTGGGTCTGGGACAGAAAACATTTCATCCATGTTGTCATTCGGACGGATCTCAATATACTGGTCGTTGGCGTACGGCTTGATGAGGTGTATAAATTCAAACTCAAATTCGCCGGACAAAATCTTTACCTGCCGGCTTTCGTCGATGGGGTCAGGATAATCAATTGCTACAAGTATGAGCGACTGATTGGATGTTATCTGAAACAAATAATAGACTGCGTCTGGATATAGTGTGATAAAAGAAGCAAACTCACGGATGTATGTAGCTTCTTTAAGTATAGGAAAAGCTTGGGTAATAAAGTCTGGTATTGCGATATTGATACTATTTTTCATGTCTCTATAATTGTACTATTTTGAGTGGGAAAATGGACAGTTTTGTGACTTGTCCAGGTCTAGG
>ERZ773099.2391-NODE-2391-length-12894-cov-2.802321_pt1 | contig 12894 bp, 11 predicted proteins | sample MGYA00511120_ERZ773099 | MGnify/ENA primary metagenome ERZ773099 (study PRJEB29015, sample SAMEA2738012) | human oral metagenome | biome: human oral; feature: human-associated habitat; material: dental | place: China | collected 2104 ... | reverse complement strand
CAAAGCGTTGTGGCCGACACCCTGCTCGCCCCGTACAATAATCTGGCGGCGGTGGAAGAAATTTTCGCAGTCCACGGTCCGGCCATCGCCGCGGTCATTGTGGAGCCGGTAGCCGCCAACATGGGGCTGGTGCTCCCCAAACCGGGGTTTCTGGAAGGATTGCGCGCCCTGACCACACAGCACGGCAGCCTGCTTGTTTTCGACGAGGTCATTACAGGATTTCGGGTGGCCTTTGGCGGAGCGCAAGCCCGCTTCAACATTGACCCTGACCTGACCACCTTTGGCAAAATCATCGGCGGCGGCCTGCCCGTGGGCGCTTTTGGCGGCAAACGCCGCTATATGGAGCTTGTGGCTCCCCAGGGCAATGTGTATCAGGCCGGAACCCTGTCCGGAAACCCGCTTGCCATGGCTGCCGGGCTTGCCACCATACGCGCGCTGGCTGCTGCGGATTATGACGCCCTGGAAGCGCGCACCAGCACCTTTGCCGCTGCCTTGCGCGACATTCTGGCGGCCAAGGGCGTACCAGTGCAGATGCCCACCCTGGCCTCCATGTTCTGCCCGTACTTCTGCGAACATGAGGTCACAGACTTTGCCGGTGCGAAAGCCTGCGACCAGAAACTCTTCACCAGTTTTTACAAACAAATGCGCGCTCAGGGCATCTACCTTGCGCCGTCAGGCTTTGAAACCGGCATGGTGTCTTTTGCCCACACCGAGGACGATTTCTCCCGCACGCTGGACGCCGCCCGCAAAGTGGCCCTGTAAGAGGCCTCCCTTGCGTGTGCTGCCGCTGGCCTGCTACGCCCTCAGCCGTGCCGCCCTGCCCCTGGCAGAACGGCTGGCCGCGCGGCTGGCGGAGTGCCCCTGGAGCGCGCCCGGCCAGCGCAGTATCGGGCAGTGCCGGATCTTCGCCCCCCAGCGCTTCTGCCCGTGCGGCGCCACTCCCTTTGACCGGCTGGGGGAGATGCTGGCCCGTACCTACAGAAGCCACGCCGCCCATATTTTCCTCGGCGCGGCCGGAATCGCAGTACGTGCCTTGGCTCCCCTGCTGGGACACAAGAGCCAGGATCCGCCCTCTCTGGTGCTGGATCATGCGGGCAGATATGTCGTCAGCATTCTGTCCGGGCACTGGGGGGGAGGCAATGACCTCACCGAACATCTGGCCCGCCTGCTGGGGGCTACGCCCGTTGTCACCACGCCTTTCTGTCCACCCGCCGCTGGACATCCACCTGCGCGATGCCGGCCTGCGCATTCTGGACTGGGACAGGCTGCCGCGCTTTCAGGCAGCACTTCTGGACAACGAAAAAATTTTCCTGCACGACCCTTGCGCAGCCGTGCCCGCCCACCCAAACCTGATCCCCGTACGCTATATTCCCGCCCAGGCGTTGGCCCCTGCCCTGCATGTGAGCGCGCACTGGCGATACTGTGAACCTGCGCCGCACATTCTGCGTGTGGCGGTTCCCCGTTTGTATCTGGGGATAGGCTGCCGCAAGAATCTCGCGCCGGATGTGCTGGCCGCTGCCGTGGAAGAAGCCTTCTTTCGGCATGGGCTGGAAAAAAAAGCTCTTGCCGCTTTGTGTACGGTTACGGACAAGATGAACGAACCGGCCCTGCGCCTGCTGGCAAACGAACTCTCCATTCCCCTGAAGGGCTTTTGCGCTGCGGAACTGGCTGCCTGCCCTGTTCCCCACCCTTCCAAAGCAGCGGGACAACGGTTCGGGCAGCCGCCCTTCAGTGTGTGCGAAGGAGCGGCCCTGCTGGCCGCGAGCGAAAGCACTCCTGACAGCGTGCGCCTGCTGCTGCCCAAACAAAAAATCCTTTCCTGCCTAACGCTGGCTGTTGCCGCCCCGCAGGGCGGCCCACGCGAAACATGAGGAGCCTATATGCCTTCGGCAAGTCTGCACGTTGTGGGGCTTGGCCCCGGCGATGCCCAATGCCTGACGCCCCAGGCGCGTACCGTGCTGGAACAGGCCCGCTGTGTGGCCGGATACCACCTGTATGTAGAAATGGTCCCGCCCGAAATTCTGGCCGGGAAAAACCTCATCAGCACCGGCATGCGCCAGGAGCGGGAGCGTTGCTCTCTGGCTGTGGACGCGGCTCTGGCAGGCCTGCCTACAGCTCTGGTCTGTTCCGGCGATCCGGGCATTTACGCACTGGCGGGCCTGACTCTGGAAGTTCTGGAAGAACGCGATCTTCTGGGCAGCATTCCCTTTGGTATTGTGCCCGGCGTTCCGGCCCTCTGCGCCGCGGCGGCTCTGTTGGGAGCCCCCCTGACCCACGATTTCGCCTGCATCAGCCTCAGCGATCTGCTGACGCCGTGGGAAACCATTGTACGCCGCCTCACTGCCGCCCTTGAAGCTGATTTTGTCTGCGTTATCTACAATCCCCGCTCCCGCGGCAGGCAGCACCATCTGGCCGAAGCCCTGCAACTGGCGAGACACTTTCGTCCGCCGGACTGCCCTGTGGGACTGGTGCGTCAGGCCTTCCGGCAGGGACAGAGCGCCGCTGTCCACCGTCTGGACCAGGTTGATCCGCAGCAGGTGGACATGCTTTCCCTGCTCATCATCGGCAATACACAAAGCCGGGCTCTCGGCTCCTGCATGCTGACGCCGCGAGGCTATGCCCGCCCGCAGAATAACGCCGCGCACCGTATTGACACGGTGATACACCCCTGATTAGGGTGGCAGGAGGTGTTTTTCCATATTTTTTCCAAGGAGGTCTGCGGTGAAAAGAATCCTGTTCCTCTCCTGTATGCTGACGCTTGCCGTGGCGGCGTCTGTGGCGGCGGCCCCCAAGGCTCCTGAAGCCCCCCTGGAGTTCAAGGGCTCGCAAAAAACCGTCATGTTTCCCCATGTGCCTCACGCCAAGGTGGAGTGCGTGACCTGTCATCACCTGATTGACGGCAAGGAAAGTTATGCCAAATGCGGCAGCTCGGGCTGTCATGATGATCTCGTGGGCAAAAAGGGCGAAAAGAGTCTGTACTATGTGGTCCACTCCAAAAGAGACCTCAAGCACACCAGTTGTCTGATGTGTCACACCAAGGTTGTGGAGGAAAAACCTGACCTGAAGAAGGATCTTCTGGGCTGCGCCAAGTCCAAGTGCCATCCGTAAGCCCCAAGCGGAAAAGCGGAATCTGTCATCAGTCTGGCAACCGGAGCCGTCCCCCATGAGGGCGGCTCCGGTTCCGCTTTTGCGGCCTCCGGCAAAGGCCTTCGTCGCCATGCATTTGCCTCTTTTTCCATAAGCTGATATGAACATTTGGCGTTTTTGTCGCAGGCGGCGCACGCGCACGGTTTTTCGCCACACGACATACCCCCACGAGGCTGCATATGGCTGATCAGAACACCGCTGAAGAAATCATCGACCTTACCGAACTGATCGAAAAAGGCGCTGTTCCCGCTTCCGGCGATGCCGCCCAACCAGCGCCAGCGCAAAACGCGGCTCCGCAGGCGGACGCTGCGGACGCAAGCGCCCTCAACGCCAATTCGCCGCATCTCAAAGGAGAAATTGACGAACTTCTGGATTCGGTGGGCCTTTCCGATGCCGAAGTCTCCAAGGAGCCGCTGGACTTTGCCGCGCCGTCCGCGCCCACAAATCGTCCGGTTGATCCCAATGAAGAATTGCAGATGCCCGGCATGGACGACATAGATAGCCTCCTGGAGTCATTGAATATTCCCCCACAGCCCGACAACAGGGAAACTCCGCAGGAAATCGCCGGGACAGACCATGCCGTGGACGACCTGCTCAATGCCCTGTCTTCTCCGCCCGCACAGCAAGCGGCACAGCCCGAACCCAATGTGGCCGACCTGTTGAGCGCAGGCAATACGCCCTCAAGCTCTGCGCAAGAAAGCGACCTGGAAGATTTGTTGCGCGCGGGCATGGTCACGCCTCCGCCCCCTTCTGCGGCCTCCACACCTGCTGCCAAAGCCCCTGCCCCCCCTCCTGAGCCGCAGGAATCCACAGATATTTCCGCAGACGATCTGGACGCGCTGCTCTCGTCTGTGGCCGGGCATGTGCCGCCGCCGGACGGCCAGACCGCGCAATCGCTCTCTTCCGACATGGCTGCGGACCTGGACAGCCTGTTGGAGCAGAACGATGGTGGGGCCGCACCGCAAAATGCCGCGAAAGAGGAAGCTCCTGCGCCGAAGGAGGAGGTTCCCGCTCCGGAAGCATCGGACGACATGAGCATCGACTCCCTGCTCTCCTCCATGTTTGAAGCTCCGTCCTCTGATGCGCCGGAGGAAGACAGCGCTGCAGCTCCTCCTTTGCAGGCCAGCGAATCTCCCACGGCAGACCTCGGCCTGGACGAAGCAGCCTTTTTTGCGGCCAGCGAAACAGCGCCCGACACAACAGAAGCAACCCCGCCCTCTTTCCCGGAACTGGACGTTACCGTAGAGGATGAAACACCGGCCGCAGGAGAAGACGCTCCAGCCAGCACTGACGAACCTGCGTTGCCGCCTCCCCCGGAAGTGGATCCGCTTGCCGACGATAGTACGGCGGAGCGTGAAACGGGCGGCGCGGAACACGGCGAAAGTGAAGCAGCCCTGCCCGAACCTCCGGAGGAGGAATTTTCCGGAGAGGCTCCTGTAACTGCCGAAGATGCCTGCGAGAATCTTGCAGAGGTTTTTGCGGCGGATGAAGCCACAAGTGCTGCCGATGAACCTCAGGCTGTTTCTCCCGCCGCCATACAGGAAGCATTGCCGGAGGAAGACGTTGCCTTTGTGACCGCTCCCTCTGCCGCCGTCCCCCCCCCCTCTGCCCCTTCCGTCGACACCGGCAGCGAAAGCGCAAGCCCTGCAGATACCGTACTTTCTGCCGACCATGCGGCATCACCTACGCAGGATGACCTCCGCAAAGAGCTTGAAAATGTGCGCGTCCAGGCTGCGGAAGCATCTTCGCAGGCTCTTGAAGCCTTTGAGCAGGCGCTTGACGCATCCTCCCGCACCGTTGACGTGACCGAAGCCGTGGACGCCTTGAGCCGGAGAACAGAGCAGTGTGCTGCCCTGCTTGAAGAAACTGCGCAGCGCCTGACAGATTTGGAAGCGGCCTTTGCAGCCACGCAGGCGGCAGACACACAGCCCGATGCAGCGCAGGCTCTGGCCGAGGAAAGCCTGGGCGCGCTGCTGGATGTGGCCCATCCCCTGCACCAGAAATTCCGCGATGCCGTTGCTGCGGCGGTTCGGGATGCTTTGCAGGCAGAGCCGGCAAATCCGGACGGAGAGAGCGTGAGTTCGGCACTGGAAGAGCGCCTTCAGGCACTGGCCCTGACCGGAAACAGCACTGCCGCGCGCGCCGATGCGCTGGAAAACCGCCTGGACGCGCTGGAACCGCGCTTCAACGAGCGGGTGGAAAAAGCTGCGGCTGCGGCTGCGGCCCGCATCTTGCGGGAAGAAATCGCCCGCCTGCTTCAGGGCGCGTAGCCCGGGCAGAAAAAGACAAACAAAAAGGGCGGGGGCTGCCGCTTCCGTTCTTTTACCCGTCCAGGCAATACCCGCTGTGGGTCAGGCCATTCCCCAACGACGGGTTTTTTCTTTGTCGCCCCTGTGGGCACATGCCGAGGCAGATTATGGACAAGGATCACAAGGAAGCCCTGCAGGTGGCCAAAGAACTGACCGCCAAATTCATCGAAACGCGCACGGTTTCGCCGGGCAATTTTGCCGAGGTTTTTCCTTCGGTCTACCGGGTTGTCTGCACTGCCATCGGTCTTGAGAACAAGCAGGAGGGCGCGTGACCTCCGGACGCAGGTTTTTCCGCTCCCGTCACGATGCTGCTGTAGAAAACATGTTCAGCCGCATCGTCCCCTGGTACGATCTGCTCAACAGGTTGCTCAGTCTGGGTATTGACCAGCACTGGCGGCGGGTACTGGCCCGGAGCGTGCGGCCCGGAACTGCGGGCATCGTGCTGGATCTGGCCGCAGGCACTCTGGATGTCGCCCTGGCCATCCGCCGCCTGTATCCGGGCGTTCTTGTCCCGGCCATGGACTTCTGCCACCCCATGCTGGCGCAAGGACGCCGCAAGCTTGCGGGCAGCCACCAACGGCATATCCTGCCTGTGACTGCTGACGCCAGACAGTTGCCCCTGCCCGATGCCTCTGTGGACTGCCTGACCATGGCCTTCGGCATCCGCAACATCGTGCCGCGCGAGGCTGCCTTTGCCGAAATGCTCCGCGTCCTGCGACCGGGGGGAAGGGCCTGCATTCTGGAATTCGGCTCCGGCCGGGAGCGCATTCTGGGGGGAGTGTACAACCTGTATCTGAACCGCCTGCTCCCGCGCATGGGACGCGCCTTTTCCAAAGACTCCGAAGCCTATGCCTACCTGGCCCGAACCATACGCGATTTCCCCCCGGCCCAACGGCTGGAACAGGAAATGCGGGCCGCGGGCTTTGCGCGCGCCTGGCACACACGGCTCACTTGGGGCATTGCCTGCCTGCATGTGGGCGAAAAGGCGGGTACGGACTGAACCTAGAAGTGAAAAGCCACGCGGGAAAGCAGGGCCCCCAGCAACAGAGCACCCAGCCCCACAAGCCGCAACCGGCTGTCGGGCAGGGGCAGAAGCTGCAACAGGGTTTTGCGCATGCCGCCGGGAAAAACCGCCCAGCACAGCCCCTCCAGGGCAAGGGCCAGACCCAGGGCACGGAAAAACAGGGAAAAATCAAAATCCATGCATCAGTGGTGACGGAAAAAATCCGTTTTGTAAAGGAATGACGGTATGGTGACTTTTGAAGAATTACGCTCGGGCACGGCCACGCTGGCGGTAGTGGGGCTGGGATATGTGGGCCTGCCCCTGGCGGTGGCTTTCGCACGGCAAATGAACGTGCTGGGCTTTGATATCAGCTCCCGCCGCATTGAAGAACTGCGCAACGGCCTCGACCGCACACGCGAGGTGGACAATGCCGACCTGCAGACAGCCCGCCTGCGCTACAGCAATGACCCGGAGGATCTGCGGCAGGCATCTGTCATTATTGTCGCCGTGCCCACTCCCATTGACGAGCACCGCTCGCCCGACCTGACCCCGGTCAGGGGAGCCAGCATCACCGTGGGCGAAAACCTGCGCAAGGGCTGCGTGGTGGTTTACGAATCCACGGTCTATCCCGGCCTCACTGAAGAAATCTGCATCCCCATCCTTGAAGCTCGCTCCGGGCTGAAATGCGGGCAGGACTTCAGCGTGGGGTATTCGCCGGAACGCATCAACCCCGGCGACAAGGTGCATACGCTGGAAACCATCACCAAGATCGTTTCCGGCTCCGATGCAGCCACCACGGATCTGCTGGCGGATCTGTACGGATCTGTGGTCAAGGCCGGTATCCACCGCGCCTCCGGCATCAGGGTGGCCGAAGCAGCGAAAGTCATTGAAAACACCCAGCGCGACCTGAACATCGCTCTCATGAATGAACTGGCAGTGCTCTTTGACCGTATGGGCATCGACACGCTGGAGGTGCTGGAAGCCGCAGGCACCAAATGGAATTTCCTCCCCTTCCGGCCTGGTCTGGTGGGAGGGCACTGCATCGGAGTTGACCCGTACTACCTGACCTTCAAGGCCGAGGCTCTGGGCTTCCATCCCGAGGTCATTCTGGCCGGACGCCGCATCAACGACCACATGGGAAAATATGTGGCCGAATGCGCTGTCAAGAGGCTGATACGGGCTGGCTGCGCGGGCCGTGGCGCGCGCGTGGGCATTCTGGGGTTCACTTTCAAAGAAAATGTGCCCGACCTGCGCAATACCCGTGTGGTGGATGTGGTGCGCGAACTGGAAGACTACGGATTTGCGGTTCTGGTCAGCGATGCCGAGGCGGATCCGGCGGAAGCCATGCACGAATACGGCCAGCAGCTTGTGCCCCAGAAAGAGATGCGCAATCTGGACGCCCTGATCCTGGCTGTGGGGCACACTGCCTATGCCGCCCTGACGCCCCAGGAAATCAAAAGCTTTTTTGCACACCCGGACAAAGCCGTTGTGCTGGACGTAAAAAGTTTTTTTGATCCGCAGGCCATGCGTGCCGTCGGCATTGACTACTGGAGGCTGTGACTTCTGTGAGCCTGCTGCTCTGCGCCGCCACAAGCCGGGAACTGGCAAGCCTTGCGCCGCACTTTTCCCCGCCGGAGGACGACGGGCAGAAAAATCCCTGGCCCGAAATGCACCTCTGGCCCCTGCGGCTGAAGCACGGGGAAGCTCTGTGCTGCATTACCGGCGTTGGCCCCGTCAACGCGGCGCTGGCCATGGGCCATGCCCTGAGCCGCGCGGAGGCGGAAGGCCGCGCGGTGACCGCTGCCATCAACGCAGGCCTGGCCGGAGCCTTTGACCTCGCCACACACTCTCTGCGCTCCCTGTGCCTGGTACGCGAGGAAATCTGGCCGGAATACGGCCTGCACGACGGCACGCAGGTCAGCGCGGGCGCTTTCGGCTTTCCGCTCTGGCAGCCAGAACAGGGCACAGCCGTCAGAGATCGCCTTTTTCTGGCCGCTCCGGAAGAGATGAAATATCCGGGCATTGACTGCAAGCAGGGCGTATTTTTGTCCTGCACTTCCCTGACTGTGGCCGGAGTCAGTGCCAGTTTTGCCAGAGCGGCGGCCATGCGCATCCACTTCGGGGCGGACCTGGAAAATATGGAAGGATTTGCCGTAGCATATGCCTGCGCGCGGCAGGGCGTGCCCTGCCTGGAGGTGCGCAGCGTCTCCAACAAGGTGGGGCCGCGCGCCAGAGACGAAAAGGATTTTCCCGGCGCCCATAGCGCGCTGGCGCAGGTTTTGCCCGCTCTCAACCTCATCTGAGGACACGATGATCCAACTCAAAGCATGCCTTGCCCTGGAACTGCCGCCCATCAACCGCGCCTTGAACCGCGCGCTGGACAGGCTGCCGCCGCCAGTGCTTCCCGTGGCCCGGCATATTTTTGATGCAGGGGGAAAGCGCCTGCGGCCCTTGCTCACCGTTCTTGTCGCTCGCCTGCTGGGGCATACGGACAATGGCATCCAGGATCTGGCCGTCACTCTGGAGATGTTGCACGCCGCCACCCTGCTGCACGATGATGTTCTGGACAATGCCCTGACCCGCCGTGGCCGCCCGGCAGCCCACACCCTCTGGGACGCTTCTTCCGTTATTCTGGCGGGTGATGCCCTGCTGGCCTGTGCCAACGCGCTGGTTGCTGAACGGGGCGACCCGCGCCTGAGCCTCTGCTTTTCCAAAGCAACCAGCCGCACGGCCGCCGGAGAAATTCTGGAAATCGCGGCGCAGGGCCGTGTGGACACTACACAGGAAGAATACGAAGATATTGTGCGCGGCAAAACCGCCTGGCTTATCCGCGCTGCCTGCGAAATGGGCGCACTGGCCGCCAATGCGGCGCAGAGCCATGTGGCCGCTGCCGCCGCCTACGGGGAAAATCTGGGCATGGCTTTCCAACTGGTGGACGATGCCCTGGATTTTGCGCTTGAAAGTGTTACCGGCAAACCCACCGGCGGAGACGTGCGTGAGGGCAAGTTTACCCCGCCTGTGCGCCTCTACCGTCAAAGCCTGCCCTCCGGAGAGCGTACCGCCTTTGACGCGGCCTTTGCGGCCAGAGCCATCAGCCCGGACGAAGCTGCGGCCATTGCCGAAAATATCCGCACAGTCGGGCACGACACAGCGACGCGCCGTCAGGCGGAGGCTTTTCTTGCAAGGGCGCGTGCCGCTCTGGACAACATGCCGCCCGGCAAGGACAGGGATATTTTGCACAGCATGGCCGACCACGTGCGTGACAGGAAAAAATAGCAAACAGTGCAAACAAGAGGTGCTCCCATGCTCTACCGCCTGGAAGTCGGCCCGCGCGCCGGAAGTGAGGATAGCCTGGGCCGCAGAACGGCCCGCCGCCTGTCCGATGATCTGCATGTGGCAGTTGCCGCCGTGCGCCAAAGCAAAATCTATACTGTGGAAGGCCTGAACGCAGCCCAGGCGGATCGGCTGCTTGCAGAAGGCGTCTGGCACGATCCCATCCTGCAGGCGGCATCGCTGGCTCCGCTGCCGGTAGAAGAACCGTGCCCTCACTGGTTTGTTGAGGTGGGGTTCCGCCCCGGCGTTACCGACAACGAAGCCCGCACCGCGCGCGATACGGCCGCTCTCGTACTGGATATCGACCGCGAAAGTCTGTGGGTTTACACGTCTGTGCAGTACCGCATCAGTACCCTCCCCAGCGCCCCCCTGACCCGTGATCAGGTGGAAAGCCTGACCAGGGATCTGCTCTGCAACACGCTTATTCAGCGTTTCCGCATCAAGAGCCGGGAGGAATGGCAGGCACAGCCGGGTTTTGAGCCGCAGGCGGCCAAGGTCACGGGAGAAATCAATGAGCATGTGGGAACTATTGCCCTTTCCGCCATGGACGATGCGGCTCTGGCCCAGACCAGCCGTGAGAACACCTGGGCACTGAGCCTGCGCGAGATGCACGCCATCCGGGACAATTTTGCCGCCCCGGAAGAAACTGTCCGGCGCAGGGAACTGTGCCTGCCCGCCGATCCTACTGATGTGGAAATGGAAGTTCTGGCCCAGACATGGTCAGAGCACTGCAAGCACAAGATTTTTGCTTCGCGCATCCGCTATACGGATGCGGCCACCGGCCGCAGCGAAACCGTGGACAACCTCTACAAAACCTGCATCCGGGATGCAACCGCCCTTCTGCGCGCGCGCCTCGGAGCCAACGACTACTGCAAGTCCGTCTTCAAGGACAATGCGGGTGTCATCGCCTTTACCAACGGCCATGATGTCTGCATCAAGGTGGAAACCCACAACAGCCCTTCCGCTCTGGACCCTTACGGCGGCGCGCTGACAGGCATTGTGGGCGTCAACCGCGATCCCATGGGCACAGGACTGGGGGCGGAACTGGTCTGCAATACCAATGTGTTCTGCTTTGCCTCCCCCTTCCACACAGAAGCCCTGCCGCCGCGCCTGCTGCATCCGCGCCGCGTGCTGGAAGGCGTGCGCGAAGGCGTGGAGCACGGCGGCAACAAGTCCGGCATTCCCACGGTCAACGGCTCGCTGGTTTTTGACCAGCGCTTTCTGGGCAAGCCTCTGGTCTATTGCGGCACTGTGGGCCTCATGCCAGCGGAAATCCATGGCCGTCCGGGCTGGCAGAAAAAGGCGGAAGAAGGTGATATCATTGTCATGACCGGCGGGCGCATCGGCAAGGACGGCATCCACGGAGCCACCTTTTCCTCCGAAGAACTGCACGAGGGATCGCCAGCCACTGCCGTGCAGATAGGCGATCCCATCACCCAGCGCAAAATGTACGACTTTATCCTGCGCGCCCGTGATCTTGGCCTGTACAACGCCATCACGGACAACGGCGCAGGAGGCCTTTCCTCCTCTGTGGGCGAAATGGCCGAAGACACGGGCGGCTGCGTGCTGGACATCGCCAAGACCCCTCTCAAATACGACGGGCTGCGTCCGTGGGAAATCCTGCTTTCCGAAGCTCAGGAGCGCATGACGCTGGCAGTGCCCCCTGCCAAGCTGGAAAGTTTTCTGGATCTGGCTGCCCGCATGGATGTGGAAGCCACCGCTCTGGGGCATTTCACGTCTTCCGGATATTTTGAAGTACGCTACAGAAACCGCGTGGTGGCCTCCCTACCCATGCGCTTTTTGCACGAAGGCGTGCCCCAGATGGAATTGGAAGCCTGTTGGCAGGCTCCGGAAGAAAAGGAAATCGCCATCAGCGTCAGCGATGTGGATCAGAGCGCCTTTCTGCTGCGCATGCTGGGTCGCCTGAATATCTGCTCCAAGGAATACATTATCCGCCAGTATGACCATGAGGTGCGCGGCGGCAGCGTTATCAAGCCGCTGGTGGGTGCGCGGCGTGACGGCCCGGCCGATGCCGCGGTTCTGCGTCCCCTGCTGGAGTCCGATGCCGGGCTGGTCATTTCCCACGGCATCTGCCCCAAGTTCAGCGATTACGATACCTACTGGATGATGGCCAACGCCATGGACGAGGCCCTGCGCAATGCCGTGGCCGTGGGCGCTGATCCCGATGCTCTGGCCGGTGTGGACAATTTCTGCTGGTGCGACCCCGTGGCCAGCCCCGCCAATCCCGACGGTCAGTACAAACTGGCCCAACTGGTCCGCGCCTGCCGTGCCCTGCGCCATTTTTCCCTGGCTTTTGGCATTCCCTGCGTTTCGGGCAAGGACTCCATGAAAAACGACTATCTGGGCGGCGGGCAACGCATTTCCATCCCTCCCACGGTGCTCTTTTCCGTGCTGGGGGTTATCCGCAATGTTACAGCCACCCAGACTTCGGATTTCAAGCAGCCGGGAGATGCCGTGTATCTGTTGGGCGGCACGTGGCGTGAAATGGCGGGCAGCGAAGCCGCTGCGGAACTGGGACTCGCGGGAGGCCGCGTGCCCCATGTAGACGCGGGCAGCGCCCTTGACCGCTACCGGGCAGTTCACGGCCTCATGGGCCTGCGCTCCATCAGCGCCTGCCATGACTGCTCTGACGGCGGGCTGGCGGTGGCCTTGGCCGAAATGTGCATCGGCGGACGCCTGGGGGCGCAGATTGATCTGGAAGCCGTGCCCGGCATGGAAACAATGAATGCCACCGAACTGCTGTACAGCGAGTCGGCCAGCCGACTGCTGGTCAGCGTCAAACCCCAGTTGGTTCCCGCCTTTGACGCTCTGGCCCAGTGGCAGATTTGCGCGCGCATCGGCACGGTCAGCAATGACGGAGCACTGACCCTGAAGAGCGGCGAGAGTACGCTGGCCCGCGTCCCGGTGGACGAACTGGCACGGGCTTTCAAAAAAACGCTGGACTGGTAAAAAGCACAGAGCCGCAAGGTCTGACGTTTTCCCCCCTCCCCGGCACGCCGGAGAGGGGGGAAATTTTTGTGCGGCAGCCTCAAAATTACTTCAGGGCTGCGGCTCCTGCTTTGGCCACAACCGTATCTTCCG
>ERZ773099.2380-NODE-2380-length-12948-cov-4.256806_pt1 | contig 12948 bp, 12 predicted proteins | sample MGYA00511120_ERZ773099 | MGnify/ENA primary metagenome ERZ773099 (study PRJEB29015, sample SAMEA2738012) | human oral metagenome | biome: human oral; feature: human-associated habitat; material: dental | place: China | collected 2104 ... | reverse complement strand
TAATTGTGGCCGCTATTGAGCTACCTGATGGCAGAATCGTTACAGGCAGAAGTTCGCACAGGATGGCAGCTTCAGCAGCTATGATTCTAAACGCAATAAAGACTTTAGCGGGTCTAGCTGATGACATTCCAGTTATCTCAGCGCAGGTACTAGAGAATCTGCAGAAGATGAATGTGGAATTCTTTGGAGATAAATCCGCTCTCAACTGCGAAGAGATTATCATGGCGCTGACTATGTCGACCATGACTAATCCAACAGCAGATTACGCGCTCAAGAAGTTGTATAAACTACGTGGCTGCAGAGCTCATAGCACTGCGATTCTGAGCGATAGAGATGAGCAGACGCTGAAGTCTCTGGGAATAGACATGACTTCTAACCCAGAGTTTTCGACTAGCGATCTGTACTCAAAGTAATTGATTTATAAAGAGATATATTGGGCAGCAGTTCTGTTTAGGGCTGCTGCTTTTTATACACTATTTTAGTTAATGGCGATTTTAACTCGCTAGTGGTCGTGACCCACTAGCGAGCAGGAAAAGGTCTGTTATAATAGAGGTATGGATTAACTTTGATGGAGCTCGTAAGAGCAGCTAGAGATGAACGCAGATTCGCACCTTAATCAAAGTTAGTAAATAGAAAGTAATTAGGTAACTTAAGAGCAAGCAGGAAGGAATAAATATGGCTGCAAAACGCAGTTTAGGTAAGAGCGATGTTGTTCGCAACATTAGGCAGAAGCAGAGATTCAAATACAAGATCATACTGGAGGGTATAGCTGTGGGTTCGATTGTCGGACTAGTTGTTGCACTGTTCAGAATTATGATTGTGAAGGCGGATCAGGCTCGTCAGGTGGTTGTTCAGCTAGTTAAGGTGAGACCGATATATGCTTTCATAGTTTTGATGGCACTGATATTAATCGCCTGGATTCTAGATAAATTACTTAAATATGAACCAGATATTTCGGGGTCCGGCATCCCGCAAATCGAAGGGGAACTGAAGGGTCTTGAAGATCAGAACTGGCGCAAGGTGCTGGCTGCTAAATTTGCGGGATGCGTTCTGGCTATTGGCGGCGGCTTGGCTCTCGGTAGAGAGGGCCCGAGCATTCAGCTGGGTGGTATGATCGGCAAGGGCTTCGCGCGCCGGAAGAATGCACTGCTGACTGAGGAGAGGCTTTTGATGAGCTGTGGCGCCGGCGCGGGACTAGCCGCCGCGTTCGGGGCTCCGCTGGCTGGAGTTCTCTTTGTTCTTGAAGAACTCCACAAGAACTTCTCGGCAGAAGTTCTTGTATCCACGATGGCTGCGAGCGCAGTTGCGGACTATATCGCTGTCAATATCATTGGGCTCAAACCTGTATTCGATTTTGACGTAGAGCACAGAATACCGCTCCGCCTCTACTGGGCAGTAATTCTACTCGGCGTAATACTCGGAATCCTCGGCTTCATCTACAACAAGCTGCTCGATAAGATGCAGGATTTCTTTGAAAGATTCGACAGTAAGTTCATAAGCATCGGGATTATGCTCATGCTTTCATTCCTGCTGATGTTCATCTATCCGACAGTTCTCGGCAGTGGAAATGACCTCGTCGAAGTTATCAGCAAAGGTAAATTCGCCCTCGGCGCACTGGTCATACTTCTCTTTGCAAAACTTTTCTTCTCGACTGGAAGCTTTGGAACAGGAACACCTGGAGGCATATTTTTACCGCTACTCGTTATCGGAGCGATTACAGGAGGACTGTATTCAACATTTCTAAGCAATGTATTTGGCATAGAGGAGTATTATATCAAGGGCTTCGTAATAATCGCTATGGCAGGCTTCTTCTCTGCTATCGTGAGAGCTCCAATCACTGGAGTTATACTAATCACTGAGATGACTGGAAACTTCATGACACTGCTATCACTCGTCGCTACATCACTCGTCGCATACGTCGTTGCTGACCTGCTCGGCGGTGAACCAGTCTACGATCAGCTTATGCACAGAAGACAGCGCAAGAAGGCGGAGAACGGAAATAGTACACCTGATCACGAGTATTTGACAGATGTATATAGCAAGGCTGACAAGAAATATATCAAGAAGCGTATCTCGATTCGTGAGCGCAAGGTCGTAATCGATTCGAGTGTACATTTCGGCTCACAGATGGATGGACGTAAAGTCATGGAGCTTGGACTTCCAGAGGGTAGTCTTATAGTTTCAGTGATGAGGGATGGTAAGGAAATTATCCCGCATGGGGCAACTGTTCTAAATGGTGGTGACGACCTAGAGATACTTTGCCGCCTTAGAGATATTGCGGCTACGGAGGCAGTCCTCGATGAGAAGTGTAAGGCGATAGCTGTCGAGTAAGTCATATTTCGAAATGAATCATTATAATGACAGTATTTTTAATAAATGAAAAATTTATAGGCTTTAAAGATAAGAAGGGAGACTGGTTATATTCTCTGATAAGTAAAGATTGACTGAGTTTAGAAGAAACGATATATTAAATATCTTTGAAACTTGGTTAAAATCAGTAAATCATAAAGGGGTTATGAAAGGTATACAATTACCAAGCTTTTATGTCTTTTTTAATATATGTAATTATTAGATTGTTTACAGTGTATAGATAAACAGAAGAATGCACTATAGTGCACTGGTCTATAACACTATGTATATTGACTTGTTTAAAAATTATCATATAATTGTGCCAAGAAAGAATTTGTGGGATGCGAGATGTTGAGGGTTATATTATAAATAAATTGATGAGCCCAGTGTTTACAAAATCGGAAAGCAAGTAGTTTTAAAGGAGCGATAATATCATCACCCCTTTGAAAATTGTTTAGTGAGGTATTTAAATGAAAAAATTATCTTAAAGAATTTTAAATGCCGATTGTAAAATCAAGTTGAACAAGTAACGCAAAAAGTCCATAAGGCTCCTCTTTGGTAGAATGTAAGTGCCTAAACTTCATTCACAAGGAGAAAATCCCTATGGACCACTTACATTCTACTGCAAATGAGCACAGAAAAGGACAACATCTTACATTTGAGTGCCGTGTTTTGATTCAGACTCGACTCAAAGACGGATGGAGCCCTAACAGGATTGCCAAGGAAATCCGCTGTGCACCGAACACCGTCGAAATGAGATCAAGCGCGGAACTGCGTCACTGTACAAAGGAAATATCCTCCGTTACAAAGCCACTGCCGGTCAAGATGCTTATGACCGAAATCGCCAGTCATGCTGCCGGCACTATGACTTTTTCAAGAAATCTAACTTCATCTCTTTTGTAGAGCAGAAGTTTTTCGAAGAAGGATGGTCGCTTGATGCTTGTGTGTCGGTCGTGCCTTGGAGGATGAATTATTCACCAGAGATCAGGTCGTCTGTACAAAAACACTTTATGATTACATTGATCTCGGACTTCTTGGAATCAAGAACATCGATTTTCCGGAAAAACTTCGCAGATCACCCAAAAAGCCACGGATTCATAAAAACAAGCGAATTCTCGGTCGGATCATTGAGGAACGTTCGACATCCGTAAATGACCGCAAGGAGTTTGGACATTGGGAAGCAGATCTCGGTATCGGCTCAAAAAATGATAACGATGATGCCCTGCTAACCATGATCGAGCGAAAGACCCGGGAGTACTGGATGATCCGTATCCCCGGTCGTGGTCCGAACGGTGTCATGGATGCTCTGTCAACAGTTTATTCTCAGTATGAGGAACACTGGGATGATGTCTTTAAGACAATCACCACAGACAACGGTTCCGAGTTTTCGACACTATCTGACTTGGAGGCTCTGAGCAAAACACTTGTCTATTTTGCTCATCCCTACACATCCTGCGAGAAGGGAGCTGTGGAGCGGCATAACGGATTAATTCGCAGGTTCATTACGAAAGGAAAACGGATCGACTGCTATTCCGATGAGCAGATAGCTCAGGTCGAACTCCGGTGTAACGGGTTGCCACGGAAACTTCTCGGATACCGAACACCGAATGAACTCTTCGAGGCCGAACTTGACAGGATTTACTCTTGTGCTGTCTGATGGACGATTCAGCTGGTAATGTTCAACTTGTTATTGCAATTTTCGATAAAAATTTTTTCTTAAAAATGGTGAAATAAATGGTTGCGGACAGAACAAGTAATTACTAAATCAGCTCGGAGAATATCGAAGATTTTTTAATGATAGTAATTGTGCATATTCTGCATTCTCATCAAATGAAACGAGGTTGATAAAAAGAAATTAAAGTCTTCGAAATGATATGATATATTTGCAGTGCACATGTTACTTGAGCTCCTAGTAAGTAAAGGATAATTGTCGAAGTTTATAGAAGCCAGTAAAGACTGGCGAAAGTAAAGATCATGAATACAGTGAAAATTAGAAATATTGAAATCGGTTCTGGCCTGCCAAAAATTTGTGTACCAATCGTTGGTACAACTAAAGAAGATATACTGACAGAGGCATATAAACTAGGAAGTCTGCCAGTAGACATAGCTGAATGGCGAGTCGACTGGTTTGAATATGCTTATGATTTCAGTAAGGTAGAAGACATACTGAAGCATCTAAGAGCCGTTCTCGGAGAGACTCCGTTACTAATGACATTTCGCACATCGAATGAGGGTGGTAAAAAGTCTATTGAACCTGGTGATTATGCAAAGCTTATCGTAAGTGCCTCGGAGACTGGATACGTTGATCTAGTTGATGTGGAAGTTTTTACAGAAACTGATATCGTAAAAGAAATTATCACAGGCACACACAATGCTGGAGTCAAGGTTATAGGGTCGAATCACGATTTTAATAATACTCCAGACAAAGACGTGATTATAGCAAGGCTCCGAAAAATGCAGGATATAGGAGTAGACATATCTAAAATTGCAGTTATGCCAGCAGATAATAAGGATGCAATCACTCTACTCGCCGCTACTGAGGAGATGTATAGAAAATATGCTGACCGTCCTATCGTCACGATTTCGATGTCTGAAACAGGAGTGTTCTCTAGGATTTGTGGTGAGGCATTCGGGTCAGCGATTGCCTTTGGAGCAGCCAAGAGTGCATCGGCGCCTGGTCAGATGGAAGTGAATGATCTCAATACAGTACTAAAACTGCTGCACGATTATCTATAATAAACCGACGAAAAAGCCGTTATAATTAAAGAAATTCAATTAACACAACACAATTAAACCAATATGAAACACAAAAGCAATGCCTTAAAGAGCAAGACATTGCTATATATCGCTGTTTATTCTGAACTGTGCAGCTTCCAAGCTCTCATCTACCCTGAACTTGATACGTAGTTCGGGGTATTTTTCTTCAAAATATTTCTTATTCTCGCAGCTATTACCAACAGCATTTGAAAACCACTTAGGAGAAGAGAAAATATCGACTTTTGCCCGAGTTATTTTCTGCTGATTTAAGCCTTCGGTTTCTGAATTGCTGTCTTGCAAAGGGTTAGCCTTGAGCCCATCTGACTTTTTAGTACATGTTCTTAGCTCGTCTACAATCCTATCAAGTTGTGGCTCGATTTTATCTCTCGCTATTCGCCCCTCAACGAGCTGCCTGAAAGCAGGGTGATACGTTCCTCCGTTTATCGATCCGCCTTCACCGATAATATCAGTGCTCTTGAGCCCAACTCTCATAATCGTGATACCTGCATCATCGAGTATCTTATACATTGCCACCGTCCTCGTAACGGCTTCTTCTCTACTTAGTGGCTGATATTCACCGCGCTCATACATTTTTAGTAGCTCTGTTTCATCAATAACGATGGTTGGGTATAATCTGGTTAGTGAAGGCTTTAGCTTAACAGTCTCTTTTGCTGAATAGATGCACGTTTCAAGAGAATCTCCCGGAAGCCCGATCATCAGCTGGATTCCGAATTCAAATCCATACTCTTTAATCAGTGAGACAGCCTCGTATACAGCCGTGCTTGTATGTCCGCGATTCGACCTACGAAGTACCTCATCGTCGAAAGACTGAACTCCAAGCTCAATCGTATCAACCAAGTATACCTTTAGATTGTCCAAAATCTCACTGTCTATATAGTCAGGGCGCGTCGAAAGGTGAATCTTGTCGATGAGTCCTCTATTCTTGTATCCCTTGGCAATAGCGAGGTATGAACTCTGTTCAGCGAGTTCGAGCCCTGTAAAGCTTCCGCCGTAAAAAGCAATTTCGACCGTCGGAACTTCTCCGAGCGTCGTTAGCCATGTGTCAATCGTATTTTTAACTTCATCTACAGTCGGGGCAGCCGTGCGAGCTGTGATTTTCCGCTGATTACAGAAGACGCAGTCATTGGGACAGCCTCGATGCGGTATAAATATTGGAATAATAGCGTGCTTCTTCATATATATCCTTAGTCAGAGTCAGAATCTGTAATAGTAATAATTGATCCGATATCTTCGAGCTCGTATGAGTCGAACCACTTGCAGTCGAGGCCTCTATCCTCTATGAAAGTAGTAATTTCTCTAAAGTTTGGATGCGCAGAGAGGTTGCCGTTAAATACTATTTCATCGTCTACACGTCCACTCGCGCCTCCGATAAATCCAGTATCGGCACCTCGTAGCTTCACGAACCCTGGTTCGACTAGCAGTACGCTCATGCCAACTGCTTCACAAGGCTTTGCGATTCCTTTGTCGTAAGTGATGATAGAGTCTTCGTCTACTATGACAGTACTGCACTTTGTATATCCCTGGCGAACATTTATAAGCTGCAGTTCATCTCCGCAGTTCGTCTTTGCGGCAGATAGGAGTTCTGAATCAGTTATATCCAGCTTGTGGATAAAAAACTTTCCAGTACATGTCGCATTGTATCTGCAGTCGTTTGGATAAGCAGGACTTAGTTTATCAGAAACACCTTCATATATAGGAGATTCTGGCTTTGCACCTAGTTTGCACAGCAGCACATCTGGATGATTATCAACGAGACTCGACACCGTGCAGAGTTCGGGAAATGTGCGGATAACATAACCAGAATTTGCAAGATAAGTACGGAGGTCAGGGTGCGCCAATGATGATAGATATGCTAGCTTCATTGGTTCAGCTCTCCCCGCATGTCGGTTTCGATTAACCGGCTGATTTCGCTGTGCTCCAGACCTAGGCTGAATAGGTAGTAGAGCTTGGCAACTGTCGCTTCGGTAGTCATATTTGAGCCAGAAACAGCACCTGCTTTTGCGAGCTCTGAACTCGTTTCATACGCTCCGAGTCTAACTGTTCCTTGCGAGCACTGTGTACACACTACTACTGTAGTTCCGTTTGATATGGCACGTTCGATGAGAGGCGGCAAAGCCTCGTCATAATTAGGGATATTGCCTGTTCCAAATGTCTCTAGAACGAGGGCGTCGAGCCCACGCGTTACGATTGGTGCAAATAATTCGAACTGTATACCCGGGAAAAGCTTTATTACCCCGACTTTCGCAGGCTTAATCGACTGCACGAGAAGCTCTCCTCTAGGCGTTGGCATCAGTCGGGGTGTGTTGTAGCTGATATCGATACCTGCATTTGCAACCGGTGGATAATTAGGTGAGGAAAATGCGATAAGTCCATCGGCGGATTCTTTCATAGCGCGATTTCCACGGAGAAGCTTATGCCCGAAGTAAAGAGCGACTTCGTTGACCTTGCCTGAAGCGGCAATCAGCATAGATGTAATCAGATTGTCCTTACCATCGCTTCGGAGTTCGCATAGCGGAATCTGTGACCCGGTGAAAATCACGGGTTTACTTAAGTTTTCAAGCATAAAAGAAAGTGCAGAAGTGCTGTATGCCATGGTATCCGTGCCATGCAACACGACAAAACCATCGTAATCATCATAGCGAGAAGCAATCGCTTCAGCAATCATGTTCCACTGGAGATAAGTTATGTTAGATGAATCAAGGAGTGGCGTGAACTCAACAAGGTCGTATTGAGGCATGCCCTCAGCACTAAGGTCATCTATACGATTTAGCTCCATCTGTAGGTGGTCTTCTATTGGTGCATATCCGCTATCAGTTCTTGACATTCCAATCGTTCCACCTGTGTAAATGAGGCAGATTTTTTTATCTTCTATTCTAGCGTTCTTATCTATTTTACTATTTTGCTCTACTATGGTCATGAGACACCTCGCAATTCTCTAATGCTTGCTTTATTAATATTGCATGTCCACGGAAACAGCGGTATGCACGTGTACTGATTATATCACGCAAGTATTTGGATATGAAAATGCAACATTGAATAGTAAATGATTTTATTATATACTTTATTGGCAACTTCAATATGCTGCTGTGGCTCAATGGTAGAGCACTTCACTCGTAATGAAGTGGTTGCGAGTTCGATTCTCGCCAGCAGCTCCAATACAAAACCGCACGGATTAAACCGTGCGGTTTTGCTTTGTAGGTAATAGTACCAAATGCTTGCTCTAATTAGAACCCTCCCCTATAATTACCCAAGGAGGGTATGAACATGGATCAGATTCAATTAGCACAGCAGATATGCCAGGAGGCACACTACGAGCAGGTGGACAAGGCGGGGAAGCCTTACTATCTGCATCCCTTTGCAGTAGCAGATATGTGTGAAACGGAAGAGGAAAAGGTTGTCGCTTACCTGCACGATGTGCTCGAGGATGGTGAGTATGACGAGGTGTATTTGCGCATGTGCGGATTTAGCGATAAGGTAGTTGAGGCTGTGAAAGCACTTACCAAAGACCTCGACGAAGAATACATGCAGTACATAGACAGGATATCTCAAAATAAGCTAGCGACCGCTGTCAAGCTTGCCGACCTGAGTCACAATATGGATATTGATCGCATAGAGAACCCTGTCGAAGCGGACTATGTAAGAATCGAGAAGTACCGGGCGGCGATGAAGAGGCTTTTGCAGGGAAATGCGAACTAAAAAGGGATATTTTCGCTGTAAAGCATAGATTTATGGCGGAATAATAACTTGTTATTGAAAATATTGATATTCATCTCGAAGTATTAAAAGTACTAATTTTAATATAAAATCCTTGTTTGATATACTTATAATGATAAACCGATATTATTTAAACAAGGAGGATACAATGAAAAAAGAAAAAAGCACTCTTATAATTATTACCGGGCTTGTGGTCGGTGTAGCTGCAGTGCTTCTCGTTAAGTATGGCAACCCCGCTAACATGGGCTTTTGTATAGCTTGCTTCTTAAGAGATACTGCCGGTGCGGTTAAACTTCACACAGCTCCTGTTGTGCAGTACGTTCGTCCTGAGATAATCGGACTTATTCTTGGCGCGTTTCTCATGTCTCTTGGTGGCAGAGAGTTCAAGGTGCGTGGTGGTTCATCACCAATGACAAGATTTGTACTATCTTTCTTTGTGATGGTAGGAGCACTCATGTTCCTCGGTTGCCCACTCAGAATGATTCTCAGAATCGCTGGTGGAGACTGGAATGCAATCATCGGGTTAGTTGGATTTGTCTGCGGAATTCTCGGCGGAATCGCATTTCTCAAGAAAGGGTTCACTCTCAAGAAGTCAGTTCCACTAGGATTAACAGAAGGCGTGGCAATGCCAGCAATAATAGTAGCTTTACTCGTTATCCTGTGCGCATTCCCGGCACTACTCGTATTTAGCAAAGAAGGTCCTGGAGCTATGCATGCACCTCTCGTAATTGCACTAATTGCGGGACTAGTTGTTGGAGCACTCGCACAGCGCACTAGACTGTGCATGATCGGCGGAATTCGTGATGCAGTATTATTTAAAGATTTCTATCTAATATCTGGATTTATCGCAATATTCGTTGCAGCTCTCGTTGGAAACCTAGCTCTTGGCTTCTTCCACGCAGGCTTTGACCAGCAGCCGGTCGCATTCAATGATGCACTATGGAATTTCCTAGGTATGGTACTCGTAGGACTTGGCTCTTGCTTACTCGGTGGCTGCCCACTTCGTCAGGTAGTTCTCTCGGGTACTGGAAATGCAGACTCAGGCGTTGCAGTTCTAGGCTTGTTCGTAGGAGCAGCTTTCTGCCACAATTTTGCACTAGCATCTTCACCAATGGGACCTACTCCAAATGGTAAGGTTGCAGTTATATTCGGAATCATCGTTACTGTAGTTATTGGTCTGTTGAACATAAGAAAAGGTAAGGAGGCGTAAAATGACTAAGGTAGATGCAAGAGGGTACTCGTGCCCTGAACCAGTGATTATGACTCAGAACGCTGTAAAGGATGGAACACCTGTTGAAGTTCTAGTAGACAGCATGACACCAGTTAAGAATATTTCAAGATACGCAGCTAACAACAAGCTGTCTATGGAATACAGTGAAACGCCAGAAGGCGATTACCTAATTACGCTCAAGTAATGTTTATCGCAACATTTCATACACATTTTGGTGCACAGCAGTTTCATAAGCAGCAGAAAATCACAGACCCTTCCGCAACGCTGATGCCAGTTCCAAGGGCACTAAGTGCGGCTTGCGGTATCTGCGTTTCATTCGAGGTAGACAATATCTCGGAACTCATGGCGAATCACCCCGAAGATATCGAGGGAATCTATCTGAGTGAGGGCTCAGATTTCAAGATGCTGTTCGAGGCACCGGAATAGTAACGATATACAAATGGTAAATCAAGCAAATAATAACCAATAACAGAAATGACCAGCCGCATGGCTGGTCATTTGTTTATTAACTTATCGTCTATCAACCTATGAGCATAATTTCTGCAACTTACATATTTGAATCTGCAGCTTAAAAGTCTACATCTTAGCTGCGAACAGCCCAACCTTCGACTTCAGGTCGATAGGGCCATAATATGAAACATATACGTATTTGTTGCCTTTTCTAAGGAATAGCAACTGGTCGCGCTTTGCGGTAGAATCACTCGCTTTCTTCTCATCTACGATGTATGCAGCATAATCGAGACCCTCGTAATCAAAGCGGAACTTGTCAAGAGACTTATTTGATACTTTGATGTCCGACTCCTCAAGTACATTTTTACTGTTGTATTTCATAAATTCCGCTGCAATCTTAGAAGACTTTGCCTTGTATAAGTGAACATTGTAATAGAGATTAATTACAGAGTCATCATTTTCGTTTTTCGGTGGCGTACTAACTTCTAGCTCCTCAGTTACCATTCTAGGAATCATGAAGCTTTTATCTTGGTCTATTTCGAAAATAATGTCTGTTTTACTATTTTCATCATCATAGTTCTCAATCTGCTTTTCAACCATTTTCCATGTATCTGGGTCAAATTCCGAGAAGCGCACAATCTCGTTACCCTTATACTTAAGAGCTTCAGTGAAGTCGCCGGATGATGAGACACCTACCGTCCTAGGGATGTCAACTATACTCCATAGGACTAGGACGATTAAAGTTATGAAAAATGTCGCATTAGTGTAATATTTCAATCTAAATCCTGAAGCACCATAGTAATCCTTTTTCCTGCTTTTATTTAGTATGCTAATATATGTAAACATATATTGAAACCAGAACAAAAGTGCCAATGGCAACCCTACAAGATTCATAACAACAGAGGAAAGCGGTTCATTTGCACTGCTATAGAGAAGTGCTGAAGGTGATAGGGTGAATCCTTGCAAACTTCGACTGATGTTAAAAAATACATTTCCTAGGAGTAAAATCATAACTAAAAAATTCGTTATCAAGCTTCTCCTATAGTACTTATGCTGACTCTGCACATCCGTAAATGGCTCTGGGGCATCCGGATCATCTGTGTAGAATATCATTACTGAGCCAGAACCGTATATCAGATTCCAACCACAAGAAGCATATAGATCAAGCTCCTCTCTTGTCGTCTTGCTGTGCTTGTATGGCAAGATGCGATATCGTCGATCTCGTGGTTCGTCAACAGTGAATCTGCAAGTAAATAGATTGTCGTTAGCAAGGAGAAGTCCTTTTCTTGCTTGATACTCAAGCCAGTTTTGCTTATAGAACATATCAACTACGCCGAAAGGATCATATTTTAATTTCGTTTTCTTATCCATGATTACACCCCTATTGAGCACTATGTGGTAACAGTGAAATGAGATATATAACTACATCTTCGATGCAAAGAGCCCAACCTTTGACTTCAGATCGATAGGACCGCTATATGCAACAACGACATATTTATTTCCCTTTCTGAGGAAAAGCATCTGCTTATAGAATGGAGTCTCATCTTTTTCAGAAGCTACGATATATGCCGCATAATCGAGCCCCTTGTATTTAAACTGCATATTTTGGATGCGCTTCTTCGATATGGCGAAGTCGTTATAGTATAGCTCTTCTTCCATATTAGATGGCATAAAGCGTGCGGCAAGTTTTGCTGATTTAGCTTTGTATAGCTGAACATGATACATGAGCTTTGGCTCAGAGACACCATCTTTATCGGTTCTGGAATAAACCGCTAGGTCTTCTGAAGACATTTTTGTCATCATGACATTACGGTCGTAACTTGTCTCGTATGTTATGTCGGGATTATCAACATCCTTATTATCATTTTTTACGGTCATATTCGCCCGAACTTCATCCCATGTGGCTGGGTCAAATTCGGAAAACCTTACAAGCTCAGCATCCTTATAGGCCAATGCCTCCTTAAAGCTACTTGTTGTAGTATGTCTATCTGGCGCAAATACCGTGTACGCAAACATCCCTAACATTAATAGGATAGCCACATTGGTAAATATCATATTGGTATAAAGCCTAGCCTTAAAACCTTTCACCCTATTATAAGAACCTCTTTTTAGCCGCCATACAAAAGTTGCATATTTAGAGATAATCATCAGGCAGAACAAAGCTAATGTTGGCATCATTACTAAGTATATGAAAATAATTGGTGATGGTTTATCAGCTATCTGATAATATAAGTCAACTGGATTGAATATATACCCCTTCGCATTGAGCATTATATTCATCAGTATTGTAAATGTCATTAATGTCGATGTAATAAGGGCAAGGCCTATCCTCTTCACATAATACTTTCGTTCAGAAATGGCATCTGTAAAAGGCTCAGGGGCACTCTGATCATCTGTATAGAACACAGTTGTTGCATGCGTTCCAC